>Ga0315912_10001432_pt1 | contig 29314 bp, 21 predicted proteins | sample VfabasoilMG_FD_204469 | JGI IMG/M metagenome (GOLD analysis project Ga0315912, IMG submission 204469) | Garden soil microbial communities collected in Santa Monica, California, United States - V. faba soil | ecosystem: Environmental > Terrestrial > Soil > Garden | place: USA: California...
GAGGGGACGGTGGCGGCACGAGGACGCGTCAGCATCGCCAGCGCGCCATGCCAGCCGAACGGCTGCCCGAACTTTTTCCTAACAGGGACCAAAGCTGCGCGAGATTCAGCCGATGTTAGGGTAAAAGGGACCGAACGAAACCAGCCCGCAGCTCACCATGACGTCGACCCGGTCCCAGACACCCGACAGCACCCACCCGGAGCCTTGCCACGCGCCATGAACTACTCCTCGACGGCCCGCCTGCATGCCAGCCCTCATCCGCATCTGCGGAGCCTCCTCATGATACGGGAAGTCCTGCGCAGCGACACGCTGGCTCTGGTTTCCATCCTGGTCATGTTCCTCGCCTGCCTCTTCATCTGAACCGGGCTCGGCCCACGAACAGGCCCCCAGCGCCGAGCCACCCGACGCCATGACCCGTACGACGGCGAGCCGCAGACCCGCAACGCAGGCTTCTCGAGCCCTCCCTCGAGCAGGCTGCGTCCCGGGCCTCCGCCTCCCGGGCACCTTGACGACCACCGGCACGAGACACAGCACCTCACGAGTCGTACCGATGTGACTCGATGCCGCCCCGCTGGCCCCGAGCGCACGCCATGGCGTGAGCGCGTGCGGGAGCCGGCGGGGCGGCACCGAGCGCATCCCCTGGCCCGCCCCACCGCCCTACCCAGCCCCGTCCGAGAAGCGTCGATGTTCCTCACCGAGAAGCAGGTCGCGGTCCTCGACTTCATCCGCGACTACATCCACGACAAGCGCATCTCGCCGACGCTCGAGGAGATGTCGCAGTACTTCGGCGTCTCGAAGATCACCATCTACGAGCACGTCAAGGCGCTGCAGGAGAAGGGCGCCGTGCGCAAGCACGCCAACCGCAAGCGTTCGATCGAGCTGGTCGAGGACGCCATCGCGCGCTCCGGCATGGCCATGCCGCCGGGCCAGCTGGCGATCCGCGGCCGCGTCGCGGCGGGTGAGTTCATCGAGGAGGTGGACGCGCCCGAGACCTTCGCGCTCGACGACCTCGCCCGCGATCTCCACACCTGCTACATGCTGCGCGTCGAGGGTGAGTCGATGATCGACGACCACATCTGCTCGGGCGACTTGGTCATCGTCCAGCCGGCCCGCACGGCCGAGAACGGGCAGATCGTGGTGGCCCGCATCGACGACGAGCAGACCGGCGGCAAGCGGGGCACCGTGAAGCGCTTCTACCGGGAGCGGGACAAGGTGCGCCTCCAGCCTGCCAACGCCGCACTCGAGCCCATGGTCCTGGATGCCGCCCGCGTCGAGGTCGAGGGTCGCGTCGTGGGCGTGGTCCGCGGCCACGTCTAGCCGGCCAGCCGCCGGCAGGGTGGCTGGCGGCTCGATCGGCGTCGTGCTCCTGCGCCGTCCTGGCGGCTCCTTCGATCTACGCCGTGCTCCTGCGTCGATCTGCGCCCTGTATCCACCGCAAACCGGTCGGTGGAAACGGCACGCTCGGTGCCTGTCGGAGGACGTGCACTCCGCGCGCCGCCCGGCAGCTGGAGGCACGTCATGCAAGTCGCCACGATCATGCGCCGGAATCCGGTGGTGGTCGAACCGGAACTGGGAGTCGAGGCCGCCCGCGAGCTGATGCTCACGGAGGACATCCGCCACCTGCCGGTCGTCCGGCAGGGTGACCTCGTGGGTGTGGTGTCCGACCGCGATCTCTTCCCGATCGACGAGGAACTGCGCGGGCCGTCGCCGCGCAGGGGCGCGCGGCCGGTGCGCTGCGTGGCCGACGTCATGTGCACCGAGCTGGTGCTCGCCCGGCCGGACGACACGCTCGTCAGCGCGGCCGTCGCCTTCCTGGTGCGGCGCGTCGGCTGCCTGCCCGTCGTGCAGGACGGCGATCTCGTGGGCATCCTGTCCGAGATGGACATGCTCACGGCATACGTGGACCTGGTGCGCCGGGGTGTGCTCGTCGACCGCAGCGACCTCGCCGAGGTGGCCGACCTGATGACCGAGGACCCGGTCACGGCGACTCCCCTGCTGCCCGCGTCCGATGCCCGCAAGCTCATGCGCTCGGTGCATGCCCGGCATCTGCCCGTCGTGGACGGACAACGGCTCGTGGGCATCGTCTCCGACCGCGACCTGCGGCGTGTCGAGGCCGCGGGCGAGGCCGGCGAATGGCAGCTGTCGCATTGCATGCAGCGAGAGCCCCTCACGGTCGGGCCCGCCACCCGGGGCGCCGAGGCAGCCGCCCTCATGGTCACCGCCAAGATCAGCGCGCTGCCCGTGGTGGCCGACGGCGAGCTCGTGGGCATCGTCACGCTCACCGACCTGCTCGAGCACTGCCTCGGCAGCCTGCGCGAGCCAGAGCGCGCACGCACCACGCCACGCCAGGAGGAAGCCGGCTGAGCGCGTGCGCCGGCCGCGCCACGGGCCTCCCGCTGGTTTGGAGACCCCGTCGTGCCCGGCTAGACTCCGCGCCTCCCGTCGGGGTGTGGCGCAGCTTGGTAGCGCGTCTGCTTTGGGAGCAGAAGGTCGCTGGTTCGAATCCAGTCACCCCGACCAGCAGCAAACGCGCGACAAACCCGGGCTGGACGCCGGCCTTCAGCTCCCGACGAGCTGCTCGATCTGCCGCGCCCGCGCGCTGTCGGCCAGCACGAGCAGGGCGTCGCCGGCCTGCACGATCGTCGCGCCGGAGGGCACGACGAACTCGCCGGCCCGGCCGATCGTGACCACCAGCACGCCGGGCGGCATGGCCAGGTCGGCCAGGGCCTTGCCGGCCACGGGCGAATGCGCCGGCACGTGGACCTCGACGATGCGGGTCTGCTGGGCGCTGGCAGGGCCCTGTTCGCGCCTGGCATCGATGACGGTCGCCTCGGCCTCGATGGCGCTCACCCCGAAGGCCTGCAACAGCAGGCGCGCCATCGCGTAGGCCAGCTCCCGCTCGCCGTGGACGCCGCGTGTGCGCGGGAACTGCAGGAACCTGCGGGTCTCGTCGTCGCGATGGACGCGCACGACGCACTCGATGCCGGGGTTCACGGCGCGCGCATGGCTGATGGCGAGGCGCGCGGTGACCGGGTCCGGCACGCTCACCACCAGCACGCGCGCGGTCGCGATGCCGGCGCGATCGAGCAGCATCGGGCTGCCTGCGTCCCCGTAGAGCGCCAGCCGCCCCTGTCGCCCGAGCGCCTCGACCAGCAGCCGGTCCTGCTCGATGACCACGCAGGCCTGGCCGCGGCGGTGAAGCAGTTCGCCGAGCACGCTGCCGACGCGTCCATGGCCGCACAGCACGGCGTGCCCCGACAGGGCGGCAGCGGCGTCTGCCGGCAGATGCGCCAGGCGTCCGGCGCGCTCGACGCTGAGGCGCGCCAGCCTCGGCCAGCGCAGCAGCCAGCGTTCCAGCGGTCGGGCACAGCGGATGAGCACGGGGTTGAGCACGATGGAGAGCAGCGCCGTGGCCAGCACCACGCTGCGGGCCGACTCGGGCAGCAGGCCCTGCGCCACCGCCAGCCCGACGAGCACGAACGAGAACTCGCTCACCTGGCTGATGCTGGCCATCACCGGCAGGCTCGCGCCGAGCGGATAGCCCTTGGCGAACAGGAAGCACAGCCCCGCCAGCGGCTTGAGCACCACCACGATCGCCAGCGCGCCCAGCACCAGGCCCGGTCGATCGAGCAGGAAGAGCGGGTCGACCAGCATGCCCACCGCCACGAAGAAGAGCACCGCGAAGGCGTCGCGCAGGGGCAGCGCGTCGGCGGCCGCCTGGTGGCTCAGGTCGGACTGCCCGACCGCCATGCCGCCCAGGAAGGCTCCGAGCGCGATGGAGACGCCGAAGAGCTCGGCCGAACCCCAGGCCACGCCGAGCGCGATGACGAGCACCGCCAGCGTGAACAGCTCGCGCGAGCCGGAACGAGCCACGAGCGCCAGCAGCCGCGGCACGAGGATCGAGCCGCCGACCAGCACGACCAGGGCGAGCAGGGCCAGCGTGCCGGCCGTCTCGAGCAGCGTGCGCAGGATCGAGGTCTGCGCGCCGCCCGCCTCGAGCGCCGGCAGCAGGACGAGCAGCACCACCGTCGCAAGGTCCTCGACCACCGACCAGCCCACCGCCAGGCGGCCGGCCGCCGACCCGAGCAGGTCGAGTTCGATCAGGCCGCGCACGATGACCACCGTGCTGGCGGTCGCCAGGCACAGGCCGAACACGAGCGCGCCGGGCAGCCCCCAGCCGAGCGACCAGCCGAGCAGGGCGCCGGCCGCCACCGCCGCGCCGGAGGCGCACAGGGCCCCAGGCACGGCCACGCTGCGCACGGCGATGAGGTCGCGCAGCGAGAAGCCCAGGCCGACACCGAACATGAGCAGGATGACGCCCACGTCGGCCAGCTGCCCGACCAGCGCCACGTCGCCCACGAAGCCGGGCGTGTGCGGCCCGACGAGCATGCCGGCCGTCAGGTAGCCCACGATCGGCGAGAGCCCGCAGCGCCGCGCCAGCAAGCCGAGCACGAGCGCCGCGACGAGGCCGACGGCTACCGTGGCGATCCAGGTCATCGTGGCAGCCCGACGTTCAGCGGCGCGACTCGAAGGGGCCCAGCAGGGCCGGCGCGATCCAGGTCGCCCGGAGCGCGGCCGGTCGACCCTGATCGTTGAGATCCGTGTTGCGGCAGCGCCAGACGACCTCGCCCGCCGGCGTGAGCTCGAAGGCCTCGCCCTGGTCGGTGGCAGACACCAGCAGGTGCCCGTCGGGGAGGCACTGCAGCTCGCCCTGCGCCGGCGTCGAGAAGCTCTCGCGCGGGGAGGCTGCGTACTCCCAGACGAGTTCGCCGCCCGGCAGGGCGAGCGCGAGCACGCGCGCCGCCCCGCCCTCGCGCCCTCCGTCGAGCACGTAGACGCGGGAGCCGGAACAGGTCGCGTCCACCGGCTGCTCGAGCACACCGTCGCCACCGACCCACAGCAGGCGCTGCGAGGCGCGATCGACCAGCACCACGCGCGCTTGGTTGCGCAGGGTGATGAGCAGGGGCTCGCCCGCCGTGCCACACCCGAAGGGCGTGGCGTCGGGCACGGGCGACACGGACGTCGCATGGAGCAGGTCGAGCGCCGGTGGCCGCTCCACGGCGGCATCCTGCGCATCGTCCGCGTCACCTCCCGCGCCCGCGGCGGCCGAGGCATCTCCCGCGGTGGGCGCGCCTGCGTCCTGCTCGACATCCTCTTCGTCGCCTTCGTCGTCGCCGGCCAGGGGAGCGGGCGGTTCGTGCCAGACGAAGCGCTGGTCGTCGGCCAGCATGCCGTAGATCGACTGCCAGCTGCCGAGTTCGCCGGACAGCGACAGCTGGGTCACGTGGTTGTCGCGGATGCGCCGCGACGCGTCCTCGCCGAACACGCGCTTGCTGCCGCGCGTGAGCAGGAGCAGTCCGCCGCCCGGCTGGAGCTCGAGGTCGTGCTGCGCATTGACCTGCGTCCGCCAGCGCTCCCCGCCGTCCGCGTCGAAGCGCGCCACGTAGGTGTGGTTGCCGCGCTTCTTCTGCACGATGGAGACCACGGCCAGATCGCCTCCCTCCAGCAGGACCGCCGCCTGCCAGCGCAGGCCTTCGGGCTCATGCCAGCGGTGGAGCAGGCGGCCATCCGGGCGCACCAGGTCGGCCCGCCGGGCGCCGAGGCTCGTGAGGAGCACCGCGCCCTCGGACATGGCGTCCGTCCCCAGCCGCTCGATGCCGGCCAGCACCACCGCGTCGGGCGCCGGCCCGGGCCCGGTCCGCGGGGCCGACCCGCCCTTCGCGTTGCCGGACGCCCCCCCGTCGCACGCTGCCAGGAGCAGCCCCGAGTGCAGCCCCAGGAGCAGGACCGCACCGAGCCGCGCGCCGCGTGCCCGTCCCGGGCCGGCGCTGCGATGCCCGGCGCGGCAGGCAGGCGGAGGTGACGGCGATCGCACGGAGCGGCCTCGGGCATCGGCAAGGGGCGGACATCCCACCATAGAGGACGCGGGGGGCTCCACCGCTCGGGCGCCCGTATCGCCGTGGGGTGTTGCGCGAAGCCCGACGGCCGACGACGCTCTGCGCCCGGGGCGCCCGCGCGACGTGCGCCCTGCCGCCCCCACCGTCCGGATCGGTCCGCCTCCCGATGCTCGACCCCCAGCGCTCGCTTCCCCCGGCTGGCTTCCCTGCACCGCTCCCGGCTCCCGGCGCTCCCCTGGCTCCCGGACGGCCGCGCACCGAGCGGCGCCTGACGCGCGGCCTGTGCATGTACGCCGCGCTCGCCCTGGCGCTGTGCCTGCTCTGGGAGCGGCCGCTCGTGCTGCTCGGCGCGCTGCTGCTCCTGGCGGCCGTGTACCTGCAACGGGTCGACCGGCGCCTGCGGCTCTTCGTGCTCGTCGGCGCCCTGCTCGGGCCGGCTGCGGAGAGCCTGGCGATCGTGTCCGGCGCCTGGAGCTACGCCGCCACCACGACGCTCGTGCCGCTCTGGTTGCCGCCTGCCTGGGGGCTGGCGTGTGGTTGCCTCGTGGATATCGTCGAGGGCCTGCTGTCCGCAGGTCCGCTGCGCGCCGCGCGCGCGGCCTCACCCACCCTCCGGAGTGATGCACGTGCCCGCCAGCCCTGAGCCCGGTTCCCGTCCCCTGCGCGCGCCCCCCGCCTCCGTCGAGCGCTCGGCCACGTCGGCCTCCACGCGCCGCGAACTGCTGAAGCGCTCGGCCCTGCTGGGCGGCGCCGCCGCCCTCGCCGGCCTGCCGCTGCCGTCCTGCGCGTCGTCGCGCCGGCGCGTGCACGCCAGCGAGCTGCGGCATGCCTGCGTCGGCGTGGGCGGCATGGGCCAGTACGACCTGGCGGAGATCGCCTCGCACCCGCAGGTCAGGATCGTGGCGCTGTGCGACGTGGACCGGGCCAACCTGGAGGCCGCCGCCGCGCTGCATCCCACGGCGCGGCTCTACACCGACTGGCGCGAACTGCTCGAGGCCGAGCGCGGTCGCATCGACTCGGTCAACGTGTCCATCCCCGATCACATGCACGCCTCGGTGGCCGCCACCGCCCTGCAGCAGGACCTGCACGTGTACTGCCAGAAGCCGCTGACCCACACGGTGGTCGAGGCGCGGCGCCTGACGCAGCTCGCGGAACGGCGCGGCGCCGTGACGCAGATGGGCATCCAGAACCGCGCCGGCCTGCCCTTGCGCCGCGCGGCGGCGGCCTTTGCAACGGGCCTCACCGGGCCGGTGTCCGAGGTGCACGTGTGGACCGACCGGCCTGCGGGCTGGTGGGCGCAGGGCGTCGAGCGCCCGCCGGGCAGCGACGCCATCCCCGAGACCCTCGACTGGGACGGCTGGCTCGGCGTGGCCCCCGTGCGCCCCTACAAGCAGGGCACCTACCACGCCTTCGCCTGGCGCGGCTGGCTCGACTTCGGCACCGGCGCGCAGGGCGACATGGCCTGCCACCTCATGGACCCCGTGCCGTGGTACCTGGGGCTCGGACGGCCGAGCAGCGTCGCCTCGCTCGGCCCCGCGCCGAACGGCGAGTCGTACCCGGAGTGGTCCGAGGTGCACTACCGCTTCCCGGCCGGCAACGCGCACTGCGACCCGGGAGGGGTGCACGTCGTCTGGCACGACGGCGGACGCAAGCCCGATGTGCTCCTGGCCCAGTGGGGCTTCGCAGAAGCCTTCGCCAATGCCGCGCTCTTCGTGGGCCGCGACGGCGCACTGCTCGTCAGCCCCTACGAGGACTGCCGCTTCGCGACGCGCGAGGGCGAGCAGCCCCTCAGCCTGCCCGAGCTGCAGCCCTACAGCCACTGGCACGAGTGGGTCGAGGCCTGCTTCGGCAGGGGTGAGGCCGGCGCCAGCTTCGCCTACGCCGGTCCGCTCACCGAGATCGCGCTGCTCGGCAACGTCGCGCTGCACTACCCGGGCGCGACCCTGGAGTTCGATGCCGAGGCCCTGCGCTTCCCACGGCAGCCCGACGCCGACGCGCTGCTGCACCGGCACTACCGGCGCGGCTGGTCCGTCCCGGGGCTGCAGGCCTGAGGGGCGCCGGCGCGCGGTCCGGCGTCACCAGACCTCCAGGCTCCACAGCGTGGCGATCAGCCAGCCGAGGCCGCAGAGCTGCAGGACGCGGCTGCGCAGGCTCAGGTCCACGGGCGAGCCGCCCTCGGAAGCCTGCTGGCCGCGACGCAGGTACTCGAGCACGCCGAAGACCGCGAACGGCAGGCTGGCGAACTCGCGACCCGCATGCAGCACCTCGGACTCCATGCAGTAGATGGCGTAGCTCATCAGCGTCATCGCGGCCGTGATGCTGGTGGCCTGCTCGAGGAAGCGCAGGTCGTAGCCCCCGAGGCTCTTGCGGTGGCCGTCGGTGACGCCGTACTGCACGTCGCTGCGCCGCTTGATGAGGGCCATGAAGAGCGCCAGCGTGCTCGTGCACAGCAGCAGCCAGCCGGAGGCCGTCACCTGCACCAGGGCGCAGCCGAGCAGCACGCGCAGCACGAAGCCCGACGCGAGCAGGAACACGTCGAGCAACGGCACGCTGCGCCCCCAGAAGGCGTAGAGCAAGTTGATCGACATGTACAGCACGGTGATGCGCACGGCCGACGCCGAGCCGCTGCTCCACACGAGCAGCAGGCCCAGCGCGGCCAGCACCAGGCCGAAGGCCACGCCGGCCGAGGCCTTCAGCCGTCCCGCCGCCACCGGGCGGTCGCGTTTCCTCGGATGCAGCCGGTCGGCAGCCGCGTCCTTGCAGTCGTTGAAGGCGTAGACCGCGGAACACGTCAGGCTGAAGCCGGCCACGCCCGCCACGAAGGCCGGCGCATCGAGCACGCCACCGGCGGCCAGCGCGTGCGGCAACGGCATGAACACGAAGAGGTTCTTGATCCAGTGCCGCGGCCGCGCGATCGCGAGGTAGTCAGCCAGCGCAGCCACGCTCAGAACTCCAGCCGCCGCATCAGGGCGCGCGGCAGCGAACGCACGGCCAGCATGATGAGCCGCCAGACGGCCGGTGCATGCACCACGGGCCAACCGTGGTCGATGGCCTTCAGCACGCGCGCCGCCACGGGGTCCGGCTGGCCGGCGAAGGGCGGCGCGGGCAGGCCGGCCGTCATGTTCGTGTGCACGAAGCCGGGCTTGACGAGCACCACGCGCAGGCCGCGGGCACGCTCGCGCAGGTCGAGCGACTCGGCGTAGTGCGAGAGCCCGGCCTTCGTCGCGCCGTACACGCCCGTCGGCTTGCGGGCGCGATCGCCGGCCACCGACGAGAACACGACCAGCGTGCCGCCCCCGCGCGCCAGGAGCCGCCGCCGCACGGCTTCGAGCAGCGCCACGCTGTTCCCGAAGTTGACCGCGATGAGCCGCGCGCAGCGGTCGTCGTCCGCCTCCAGCTCGGCCGGACGGGCGAAGTCGGCGGCGCTCAGGACGAAGGTGTCGAAGCCGCCGAGGGCGGCGTCGGCCGCGTCGAGGGCGGCGGCGAAGCCGGACGGGTCCGAAAGATCGCACCGGGCCGTGCCGACACGGCGCTCGCCGTAGACCTGCAGGTCGGCCGCCGAGCGCGCCAGCGCGTCCTCGTCGCGCCCGAGCAGCACGAGCGCGTCGCCCCGCTCGGCCATGAGCCGTGCCAGGCTGCGCCCGATGCCGCGCGTGGCGCCCAGCAGCACGGCCTTCATGCCGCGTCCCCCAGCAGCCGGACGGAGAGCGCCGAGCGCAGGCGCCGCTGCGGATCCCAGCGGCGGCGGACGGCATCGAAGTGCGGCAGTCGGGGTTCCATCGCAGCGAAGTCCTCGGCGCGCGTCAGGGCGTCCTTGGCGAGATAGATGCGGCCGCCGGCCTGGCGGACGAAGGCGTTGAGCGCATCGATGAGCGCCTGCGTCGAGGCGCCGCGCATGGGCAGGTCGAGCGCCACCGACAGGCCGGGCCGCGGGAACGACAAGAGTCCTCGCCCTTCCGGGCCGCAATCCTTGAGCACCGTCAGGAACGACGTCCCGCCACGCTGCACGAGCAGTTCGACGTAGCGCGTGACCACGTCGTCCCCCTGGTCCACCGGCAGGACGCACTGGTGTTGCACGAAGCCGCGCCGGCCGTAGAGCCGGTTCCAGGCGCGCAGGCCGTCGAGCGGGTAGAAGAAGGCGTCGGGGTGCAGCAGGCCGCGCCGCGGCCGCCAGCGGTGCAAACGGTAGTAGAGGGCGTCGAACAGCCCCACGCTCCAGGGCGCCAGCACCCAGCCGGGCAGGTCACAGGGCACGGCGAGGCGCTCGTCGGCCGGCGAACGGCGCGGCAGCGTGGGCGCAGCCTCGTGGGCCTCGGCCCAGCGCCCCTTGATCACCACGCCCCGGCCCAGCGCAGCCCCGCGACGCAGCAGGTCCACCCAGGCCACGGTGTACGGCCAGGAACGGCTCGCCGCACGCAGCGCTGCGACCAGCGTCGGCATGTCCGGCGCGCACTCCTCCTCCACCACGATCCAGGGGCGGGCGACGCGCGCCAGCGCGACCTCCACCTCGAGTATGTGGCCCGTGAGGCCCATGCCGCCGCGCGTCGCGTCGAAGAGCTCGGGTTCGCGCTCCGGTCCGACCTCCAGCGCCTCACCGCTGGCGAGCTGCAGGCGCAGGCCGCGCACGTGGGCACCGAAGCAGCCGGCCACATGGTGGTTCTTGCCGTGCACGTCGGCCGCGACCATGCCGCCGAGCGTCACCTGTCGGGTCCCCGGACTCACCGGACTCACCCAGCCCGCGGCGCGCGCCACGTGCTCGAGCTGCGCCAGGCGGAAGCCGGCCTCCGCGCGCAGCACGCCGGTGGCACGATCGAAGGCGAGCACGCGATCACCGAGGCGCGTGCCGGCCACCACGGCGCCGGCCTTCCAGGGCAAGGCCGCATCACCGTAGGCGCGTCCGAGGCCGCGGCTCAGGCTCGCCGCGCGGCAGTTGGCCGCCAGGTCCTCGCCGAGCTGCTCCAGCCCCTCGAGCGTCGGCACGCGTCCCCAGCCGCTGAGCTGCGTCATGCGCGCGGCGCGCGCGCACGGTGCCGGGCCACGCGATCGGGGATGGGCTGCGGACGCATCCCTCCACTCTATCCCTCGCGCCCGGCGTAATCAGCGGGCGCCCGCTCCGCCTCGGAGAGGCCCGTGGCGGCCGGCCCATGCGCCTGGGATCATCGCGCTCGTCCCGGAGAGGTGCATCCTTGCTCCGCAGTCTCGGCTGGATCCTGGGAGGCGTCTTCGTCCTCGTCCTCGTCGCGGTGCTCACGCTGGCGGGCGACGGCGACTTCAGCGGCCTGCTGCGCGAGAAGATGCTGCAGCACTCCTCCAGCGGCCTGGGGTTCGCCGACGGCGAACTCGTCGTGCAGCGCCTGGAGATGCCGCGCTTCACGGTCGAGCAGCTGGCGTCGCTCGACGGCCGCCTGCAAGGCATCAGCTACTCCTCCGACCCGCTGCTGGCGCGCATGAGCTGGTACGGAGTCAGCCTGCGCGATGCGTTCAGGCTGGCCGCCGACCTGCCCGACAGCCAGGTCATCGGCGATCCGGGCCTGGACGAGATCTGGCTGGATGTCGATGCCAGCCGCACCAAGGGCTTCTTCGAGTCGAGCGCCAACGGCTGGGAGGAGTGCAAGGCCCTGCTGCTCCCGGCGCTGGCGCAGGCCTACGGATTGCAGCCGGAGCGCGAGCAGCGGCTGCTCCAGCAGCGGGTGCTGCGTGCCGGCCCCGGGCTCGCCCCGCATCGCAGCGGACGGAGGGGCGGCGGATCGACGGTGCGGCAACAGCCGGGCGTCCTCGGCCTGGAGAACGCGCCGATCTCGCACGCCCTCGAGTTCGTGAGGGAGCGGGTCGGGTACGACGTCACGGAGGGCATCGACGCCGACGAACGCTTCAGCTTCTCGCTGCAGTGGGACCCCGACGACGAGGCGAGCCTCGTGCCGGCGCTGGCCGAGCAACTCGACCTGCACCTCGAGAGCGTCGAACGATCTTGCCCGGTGCTGGTGCTGTCGGGCGTGCCGCGGCCGCCCGAACACCGCCGCTGAATGCCGGGGTGCAGCGCGTCCCGCGAGTGGCCCCTTGCGCCAGCGAGGGCGCGGTTGAACCCCTCGGAAACGAGGGCTAGACTCCGCGCGCCACAGCGGCAAGGCCAGGCCCGCCCCCCAGCACCCGATCGATCGAGGAACCGCACATGCCGGACACGGTGCGGACCGCCTCGGGGAACCCGGGTCGTCCGGCCGGCCGAGGTCGCCGGGGAGCGGTGCGCGCGGCAATGGCCTGGCTGGCGCCCTTCCTGCTCGCCGTGGCGTCCGAAGCGGCCTGGTGCGCCTGGAAGCGGCCTCCCGACGGCCACTCGCTGACGCGCGTGCTCGTCGACGTGCTGCCCGAGCATGGGCTGCTGGCCCTCGCGCTGGCACTCGGGCTGCTGCTGCCGGACGTCGCCTGGCCGTGGCGCCGCGGGCGGCCTCCGCTGGGCGCGCGCGCCCTCGCGTCAGCCGTCTCCGTCGTGATCGCGCTGCACGTCGGGCAGGCCTCGCTGCACGACGTGAGCTACCTCGGTCACGCCCTGCTGCCGGCGGGCTGGGCGCGCGAGGCCTCCAGCGCGCTGCTCGTGGCGCTCGCCGTCTACGTGCCGCTGCGCCTCGCCTCGGGTCTGCTGCTGTCGCTGCTGTCCCGCAGCAGCCGGCTGCGGGCGGCGAGCGAGGGCCCCCTGCTGCCCGCCTTGGCGCTGCTCCTGGTCGTCCTGGTGGGCGTCGGCAACCTGCTCCTGCCCCCGCTGCCCGGGCGACAGGCCGATCGGCGCCTCGCGACGCTCGCGCGGCGGCCGAACATCCTCGTCGTGGTGGCCGACACCTTGCGCAAGGACCGACTCGGCGCGTACGGCTACGACCGGCACCCGACGTCGCCCGCCATCGACGCCTTCGCGGCGCAGTCCACGCTGTTCGAGCGGGCCTATGCCAACTCGTCCTGGACGATCCCCTCCATGGCATCGCTGCTCACGGGGCGCTGGATGGTCGAGCACGGTGCCTGCGCCGAGGTGCGCCTGCTCGACGACACCTGGCCGACGCTGCCCGCCATCCTCTCGGCCTACGGCTACCGCACCATGGCGGTGAGCAGCAACTCGATGATCAACGGCCGCGACCAGGGCTACCTCACCGACTTCGCCTGGGTCGAGGACACCAGCACCGACCCGACGCGCCCGAACCGCATCCGTCGACCGGGGCCGGACCCCTTCGTGCTGCGCGAGCTGCTGCACACGCTCACCGGCGCCGCCGCACCCTTCTTCAAGGTGGTCCTGGAGCCCAACCCCGGCGACCTCGGCGTGCGCGAGACGACCGATGCCGCCCTGCAGCTGGCCGCGATGGCGCAGCGGGACGACCGGCCGTTCCTGCTGTTCATGGACTACATGGCCAACCACATGCCGTATCAGTTCCCGCCGGGCTTCGAGCCGCCGTTCGCGCGCGCACCCAAGCCGCCGGGGCGCGAGTGGGACCCGATCGTGCGGGCGGCCAGCGTGCCGGCCTTCCCCAGCATCCACATGTTCTACTGGCGCCAGTACCAGGCTGCGCTCGGGCTGTCGCCCTACGACGAGGCCGACGACGTCTTCCTGAGCGATCTGTACGACGCCACCGTCGCCTACCTCGACAGCGAGTTCGCGCGCCTGCTCGCCGGCCTCGATCAGCTAGGGCTGATGGAGGAGACAATCGTGGTGTTCACGTCCGACCACGGCGAGTCGCTGGGCGAGGAGACCGACTTCGGGCACGGGCGGGTGCTGGCGCGTCAGCTGGTCGAGGTCCCGCTCGTGATCCACGACCCCGGGCGCCCGGGCGGCCGTCACGTCGAGCACCCGGTGCAGTCCATCGACCTGCTGCCGACGCTGCTCGCGGCCCTGGGCATCCCGCAGGCTGACGTCAGCCCCTTGCCGCTGCGGGGCAGCGATCTGTTCGGCCCGCCCGGCAGCGCCCCCATCGTGGCCGAGCTGCACTACAACACCGGGCCGCCCGACTGGAGCCACGCCGCAGGCCTCGCGCTCTGGATGGACCAGATCTTCCAGGACGCCGCCATCCAGCGCGAGATGCGCTCGATGCGAGGGACCCTGGCCGAACTGGCGGCCGTGCTCGCGGCGACGCAAGCTGCCGCCTCGCCGCTCGACGCCGAACGCACGGCCACGCTGCGGCAGGACCTGCAGCGCTGGGTCGACCTGTGCGCGCAGCACCCCAGGCTGCTGGCGGACATCCTGCGCATGCCGTCCGCTGCGCTCGACGAGCCGCTGGGACCGAGCCTGCCCGGTGCGAGCTTCCGCGACTTCCGCGACTACTACTTCCCGGCCCGTCGCCTGCTCGTGACGGACCGCTGGCTGTTGCAGAAGGACAGCACCGGCCGGACGGAGCTGCATGATGCGCTGACCGGCGAGCGCCTCGAGGCCCCGCCGCGCGAGCTGCTGCAGGAACTCGAGCAGCAGCTCGCGACCTGGCAGGCCAGCGTCCATCCGCACGAGACCCTGCGCGACCGGCCGCGCGATCTCTCGCATCTCGAAGTCATCCCCTACCTGCGCTGACGGCCACGAGCGGCCGGCCCTCTCCCATGACCCTCCTCCGGCTGCTGCTGCTCGTCCTGGGGCTCGCGCTGCCCGCGCAGTCCGAGGTCCTCTACGCCGGCCGCCCGCAGGGTTGGTTCAAGGCCAAGGACACCTACCGCGACGGGCCGGTGTTCGAGACGCTGCCCGCCGCCCTGGCCGCGGCCCACGACGGGGACACGATCATCGTGCTGGTGGACGTGGACGAGCCGCTCACGATCGACAAGCGCGTCGACCTGCTGGGCTACGGCCTGCACGAACGCCCCGAGGTGCGGGCGGCCATGACCGTGACCGCCGACGGCGTCCTGGTGGACCGCCTGCACTTCAAGGTGCCGGCCGCGCCGAGCCTCACCGTCACCGGCGCGCGCGGCGTGCGCGTCACCTCCTGCTTCTTCATCGAGTCGCCGGGAGGGATCGAGTTCCGCGACTGCCACGACGCCGTGTTCGAGGAGAACTCGATGCTCTTCGCCGGCGGCCTGCGCCTCCTGGGCGGCGGCGGACACCTCGTGCGCGGCAACCAGCTCGATTCCGGCGACATCTACGGCGTGCGCGTCGAGGCCAGCGCGGGCAACCGTTTCGTGCGCAACCACGTGCGGCGCGCGGGCTGGGTCGGGCTGCTGCTGCACTCCAAGTCCTCCGGCACACTTCTCGAGGAGAACCTGTTCGAGGGCTCGGACATCGGCCTCTCGATCCAGACCGACGACAACGTGGTGCGCGGCAACACCTTCCTGGGTTGCCGGCGCGGGCTGGCGCTCACGCGCAGCCCCTTCGGCAAGTCGGTGGACGACATCGACAGCGTGGTCTACATCGACTCGCCGGACGGCAGCGCCCGGCTCGACATCCGCGGCAACCTCGTCGAGGGCAACAGCTTCCGCAGCTGCCTCCGTGAAGCGGTCCTCTTCAAGGAGGCACGCCACAACGTGCTGCGCGGCAACCGGGTGGAGGGCGCCGGTGAGCGTGGCTTCGTGCTGATGGGCGGATCGGACGCCAACCAGCTCGCCGACAACGAGGTGCTCGGGACAGCCCTGCCACTGCTGGTGCTGGGCAGCGAAGGCAACGTCGTGGAGGGCGGGATGGCGCCGGCGGCACGGCTGCCGGAGCGCGAGAACGCGCGACTCGCCGAGGCCCGACGGCCGCCCGACGGCAGCGATCGGCTGCTGCTCTTCGGCGATTTCCACACGCACTCGTTGCTGTCGGACGGCGCCAGCACGCTCGACGAGCTCTTCACCTATGCCAGCGACGTGGCCGGACTCGACTTCACCGCCATCTCAGACCATGGCGAGTACGTCGGCCACGGCGACGGACGCTGGGAGGAACTCGAGGCGACCGTCGCGCGCCACCAGCTCGGCCAGCGGTTCACGGCCATCCCGGGCTTCGAGACGACCTTCGTCATGGGCTGGTCGGGGCACTTCAACGTGTACTTCGCCGGGCCGGGCGGGCGCCCGGCGATGGCGCCGCACGGCGGTCGCGCCTGGATCCCGCAGATCGAGACGCCCACGCCCGAGCGGCTGCTCGAGCGGCTGCGGCAGGACGGCCGGGACACGCTGGTCATCCGCCACCACTACTTCGCCACGTCCGGCTTCTGGCAGGAGTCGCCGCTCGAATCGGACCTGATGCCGATGAGCGAGGCCTGTTCGGTCCACGCCGTCTGGAGCGGCGACCGCGCGTACGACAGCTACGCCTCGGATCGGGATGCCGAGGTGCGCGGGCACGTGACGACCGTGGCCGGCGCGCTGGCCAGCGGCCGTGTGCTCGGTCTCGGCGGGAGCAGCGACAGCCATTACGCCTTCCCGGGTGACGGGGGGCTCACCGCCGTGCTGTCCACGGGCACCGATGCCGCCTCGATCTTCGAGGCCCTGCGCGAGCGGCGTTGCTACGCCACGACGGGCGCGCGCATCCGGCTGGGTTTCTCCGCGCTCGGGCAGCCGCTCGGCAGCGTGCTGGGGCGCGATGCGGTCCCGGCGGGCGAGGCGGTCGTCGAGGGCACGGCGCCGCTCGAGGAGGTGGTGGTGCTGGAAGGCGAGCGCGTGCTCGCGCGTGCCGAGCTCGACGGGGTGCAGCGCACGGTGCGGCTCGACTGGTCGGCGCCCGCCCTGCCGCCCCTGGGCACCTGGTACCAGCTGCGCGTGCGACAGGGCGATGGACAGATGGCCTGGAGCACGCCGATCTGGTCGGGACGACGCGAGCCCGTCGTGGTCAGCGAGCAGGACATCCTCGATCGCGAGCGCATGATGCTGCTGGCCTATGCCGCGGTGATGCGCGCCTGGGCCGACCTCCCCACGCCCGACCTGGCCAACCGTACGCCCCGGCAGGCGCTCCAGGAGGAGGCGCTCGCCCCCCGCGTGCGGGCCCTGTGGCCGCGCTACGTCGAGGCGGCCGCGGCGCTCGAGGCGCGCGCCCTCGAGCTGGGCCTGGACGACAGCCGCGAGGCGCAGCGCGTGCTCAGCGCGTGGGAGCCGCGTTTCGGTCGCCTGCCCGCCCCGATCCGGGTCCGGCCGGTGGTCAAGCCCATGGTCGACGTGGAACTGGTGCGCCGGGACCTCGGCCTCTGAGGTGGCGCCGGGTCAGGTCGCGCCGATGAGCGCGACGAGCTTGTCGACGGCGGCACGCACGAAGCGCGCATCCTCGGCGTCGCCCGGGACGTCCAAGATCTCGACCTGGCGCGGCACGGCAGCCCGCAGCGCGGCGTAGAAGGCCGCATCGCCGGCAGGGTCGTGCAGCGGCCCGCCCGGCTTGCTGTAGCGGCTCACCCCGTCGCGCGGCAGCAGCATGCAGGCCCTGCCGCGCGTGTGTTGCAGGCGCGAGCCGATGGAGGCGGCCACGCGCTCCAGCTGCGCGGCCGAGAGGCGCGGCGCGAGGATCACCGGGCTGTGGAAGACGTGCGCATGGCCGGCCCATTCGGCCGGCACGCTGCCCGGCGGGTCGACGAACAAGCCGATGTGCTCGGCCCCGCCCGGGCACAGCACCTGGGGCAGGCCCAGCTCGCCCGCCACGGTGAGGCGCTCCCGGTGGCCTGCCCGCAGTCCTCCGAACAGCTCGTCGGCCAGCTCGCCCAGGGCGTAGTCGAACACGGCACCGATGACGCCATCCTTCATGAGCTGCTCCATCGCGCGCCCCCCCGAGCCGACGGCATGGAAGACGAGCACCTCGAAACCGGCCTCGGCGAAGGCGGCGATGGCGAGCTGGGCGCCTTCGGTCAGAACGCCCAGGTTCGTCATCCCGATGAGCGGCTTGTCGCGGCGTACCGAGGGCAGTGGCTGCTCGACGCGCGCCATGCCGCACGCCGCTCCGGCCGCGTTGGCCAGGATCGAGCGGGTCAGCGGGTTGAGCCCCAGCAGGTCACCGACGGAGAACATCATGGTGATGTCCTTCACGTCGACGAAGGTCGAGACGTCGCCGGAGGCGACGGTCGAGACCATGAGCTTGGGCAGGCCGTAGGGCAGTTCGCGCATGACGGCCGTGCCGCTGGAGGTGCCCTGGGTACCGCCCAGGCCGAGCACCGCGTGCAGTTCGCCGCGCTCGAGCCGCTCGCGCAGCAGGGCCACCGCTCCGCGCACCATGACGGGCGAGGCCTCCTGCCGCGACGCCTGCGCCTGCAGCTCGGAGAGGCTCCGGCCGCCGGCTCGCGCCACGCGCTCCCGCGACAGGTCGGCCTCCAGCCCGGCCCTCCCGAGCACGCCCATGTCGAGCAGCAGCGGCCTGCAGCCCTGGGCGCGGATCGCGTCGCACAGGAAGGCCGCCTCGGGCCCCTTGGTGTCGAGCGTGGCGAGCACCGCCACGATGCGCGTCATGGGCGGGCTCCACCCTGGCCGAAGCGCAGCCCGGCGAAGCGCCGGGCCGTCTCCGAGACGGCGCGCTCGATCGGGATGCGCTCGGTCGAGGAACCCGTCCAGAAGCCGTCGCAGCTCGTCCGGTCGAGGATGACCTGCGCGTCCTCCGGCGTCTCGAGCGCGGCCCCGTGACCGACGAGCATGAGGTCGGGCTGGATGCGCCGCAGCGTGCGACAGACCTCCTCCGTGCGCGCGGCGGTCTGCTCGATGGTCTCTCCCGAGTCGTAGCCCTTGAGGCCGCCCTTGGTGGTGCCGGCGTGGAAGCAGAACAGGTGCGGCCGCGCCTCTTCGACGAGCTGGATGCTGTCCTCCAGGTCGAACGCCAGGCCGATGCTGAGCATGCCCATCTCGCGTGCCAGCTTGAGCAGCTCGATCTCGTGCTCGAAGGTGATGCCGGCGCTCGTCAGCACGCGGCGGATCTCGCTGCCCTTGTCGACGTAGCTCACCGAGGGCCCGATGTTCGAGACCGCGGGTACGCCGATGGACCGCAGGTGCTCGAGGACGGTGGCCATGTCCTTCAACGGGTCGTTGGCGTTGAGGCAGGCGCAGACGAAGGCGCGGCCGGCCAGCGCGGGCAGGATGTCCTGCTCCGTGTAGTCGAGCGTCTGGCGATTGCTGTCCAGGATCGGCCAGAGCATCGACATGGTGCCCATGCCGTTGGCGCGCAGGCGGGCGCCGGAGAAGGTGTTGATGCAGTCGGCGCCTTCGCGTTCGAGCAGCTGGGCCACGAGCCCGCTGCCGGCCGAGGCGATGAAGATCGGACGGCGGGCGGCCACCTTGGCCCGCAGCCGTTCGAGGGCCTGCGCTGCAGAGACGCGCTGGACGATCACGTGGGCCTCCTCCCGTGGGGGTGCCGTGGCGGACTCGCTGAGATGCCACCCGGCTGGGGGCGCACATCCTGCCATGCGGCTGGCGCAGGCCGGAGGCCCGCGGCCGGCGAGACCCGTGCCCGAGCCGGTCTCCGGACGCGCGGAGGGTGCAGGGCTGCTCAGGTCGGCGGAGGCGGACCCGACCCGTCGCGCTCGAGTGGCACACGCAGGTGTCGGACGAGTTCGTACTGCCGCCAGTCGAAGCGCGAGCCCTGACCCGACCAGCGCAGCTCACCCGCGTGCACGTGGGTGCGGCCGTCGCGCCGATCGTCCGACCACAGGCGCAGCGCGACATGCATCACCGGGAAGGCCAGCTCGTCCCAGGGCAGCGCGCCGGCGTCGAAGAGCTGTGTCTCGAGGCTCTCGACGCCGGGTCGGAAGCCGTCCCGGATCCGCAGCCGCGCACGGAAGAGCGCATAGCTCTGACCGATGTGGGGCAGGTCGATGAACGCATGCGGGGCGAGCACGTCGACCTCGGCGCAGGCCTCCTCGCGCGTCTCTCGGCGGGCACCTTCCACGATGCCCTCGTCCAGTTCGAGGAAGCCCGCCGGCGGGGTCCACAGTCCGCGGGACGGCTCGATCGCCCGGCGGCAGAGCAGGATCTGGTCGCCGTGCTCCACGAGGCAGCCGACGACCGTGCGCGGGTTCTCGTAGTGCACCACGCCGCAGGCCGGGCAGGTGTCGCGTTCGCGATCGTCGCCGGCGGGAACCTGCCGCAGCAGGGCGTGGCCGCACTGCGAGCAGAAGTTCACGCCGAAGTGGCCGGCCGGATCACGCGCCGACCGTCGCCCCGTGGCCGGGCGCCTGGCGGCCGTCCTGCACGGCGGAGGTCGGCGCCTGGGATGCGTTCGGCCCCGATGCGGCGCCCGCGTCCTGCGCGACATCCTCCGGTGAGGCGGCCGGCATGGCGGCCTCGTCCGCCGCTGCAGCGGGCTGCGCGATGCGCACCGCGAAGTCGGCCTCGTCGATGTCGATCTCCACCCGGCGGATGCGCGTCTCGACCGACTTCGGCTGGCGCCCGAGGGCTGCGCACATGGTGGCGAGGTCCTTGCCCTGGCGGTAGAGCCGCGCCAGCAGGGCGTCCTCCTCGCTCGTCCAGCGCTGGTAGGCCCGCGGGAACTTGTTCTTGATCGCCGCCGGCGTGTCCATGCGCTCGGGGCTCACGGGCGCACGCGTAGGCGGACCCGCAGGAACCCGGCGCGAACGGACCACCCGCGGCTCCAGCACGGTGCCGGCACCGGCGTCGGCCTCGGCGGCCGCGCCACGCAGCCCGGCATCAGCCGCCTGCCGGCCTCCCGCCGTCGGCGGGGAGTGGGCCGCGTTCAGCACCGGCGCGAGCGGCCCGTAGGCGGCTTCGGGACGCTCACCGCGATGGGCCTCCTGCGCGAAGGCGAGCCCGACGACGCGCGCCGCGCCCGCCGCCGCCAGGGCGCGCGCCGCCTCGGCCAGTGTCCCGCCCGAATCGCGCACGTCGTCGAACACCAGCACCGTGCGGCCGGAGAGGTCGACCTTGCCGCGCGCTTCCATGCTGCCCGGCGCCGCCGTGGCGCGCACCGTCCGCTCGCGGCCCGCCTGCTCACCCACCTCGTTCAGGTAGCGCAGCAGCGGCGAGATGGTGAGGTCCGTCTCCTCCTTGAGCCGCAGCATGAGCTGTCGCAGCGGGTCATGGCTCACCTGCTGGGATGGAACCCACGTCACGACCAGCCCCTCGCGTTCCGCACCCACCGCATGCTCGACCAGGGTGCGCGCCATCTGCACCAGCTCCGGCGCCCAGGTGCCCTCGCGGGCGGCCACGAGCAGCTGGGAGAGTCGGTTCCTGGGCTTGTCCGTGAGACGCCCGGCGATCCGGCAGACGTGTCCCGGCAACTCGAGCTGGAGCGACACCGACGGCCCTTCGCGTTCGAGGTCGCCGAGCAGCCCGAACACGCGCTCGTCGTCGAAGAAGCTCTCCACGAAGGGCAGGAAGATGTCGGGCGGGTTGGTGGCCGGCACGCGCTCGCGCACCGTGCCCGCGGTGAGGCCCGCCCGGCGTGCGGCGGTGATGTCGTCCGCGCTGTCCCCCACCGAGAGCACCCGCGTCGACGGCGTCACCCCGATCTGGTTGAGGGCCTCGAGCAGGGGGTGCGGCGAGGGGCGGTGCAGCACGGTGTCGTGGAAACCCACAATCGCCACGGGCAGGGCGAACTGCTGCTCCTGGAACCAGCGCCGCATGGCGGCCTCGGGGCTGGACGTGATGACGGCGACGGGCACTCCGGCCTCGATGAGCAAGGACATCGCGTCCACCACGGGCCGCCCGGAGCGGTCGGTCACGGGCGGTACGCCGCGTGCCCCGCTGTAGTAGGCCGGCCCACCTGCGCGGGGTTTCCCGCGCGAGATGTCCACGAGGGTGTCCTCGAAGTCGAAGATCACGGCGTCCCAGCTCATGGCGTCGCTCAGTGGGTGTGGATCCGGTTCCCGCACGGTCCGGCGCGCCGCCTCCTGCGCTCGCCCGGCGGCACAGCTCTTGGGGGGCGAGTATGGCCACTGAGGCGCCCCGGTCCAAGCATGGATCGCGTCCGTCATGATGCGCCGCCCCAGCGCGCGCAGGCTCTGCTGCTCGGACGGCAGCCGGTCGCGTCGACGTCCGAGGGGAACCCGGGGCGCGAGCCGCCCAGGGGTGTCCACGGCCTTCAGTGTGTGTCGGGCACGACCCGATAGGGTCGGACAGCATGTCCAGCACCCCGCCGCCACCCCTCCCTGCCACGGCCCGCACCAAGCCCGGCTCCCTCGTCCACGAGGCCAGCGAGGCCGAACTCGACCAATACCTGCGCGACCTCGAGAACATCGCCGAACTCGAGAAGGCGGCCGAGCAGGACTTGGAACTGGTCGAGGGGCTCGAGCGCTGGCAGCCGACGGCCTACGAGCAGTACGTCCTCCCCGGCCTGCGCCTGGCAGGCATCGCCGACAAGCGCTCCGTGACGCTGCAGAACTGCGCCGACCTGCACATCCACACGCGTGCGTCGGACGGGGACGACATCGACAAGGTGCTGCAGAAGGCCGAGGAAGAGCGGCTCGACGTCATCGCGATCACGGACCACGACGTGATCGACGGCGCGGTCGAGGCTCGCCGGCGCGTCCACGAGCGACGACTGCGCGTGGCGGTCATCCCGGGCGTCGAGGTCTCGTCCCGCGACGGGCACATCGGCGCGCTGTTCGTCACGCGCGTCATCCCGGCCGGGCTGTCTGCGGCCGAGACGGTGACCCGCATCCACGAGGCCGGTGGCCTGGCGGTGGCGCACCACCCGTTCGCTCCGCGCCTCATCGAGCGTCTGCTGCGGGTGAAGCTCGGATGCGGAGAGCTCGTACACAGCGTGCCCTTCGATGCGATCGAGTGCACCAACGCCGTGCCCGGCTACGGGCGGCGGTACAACCTCGAGGCGCACGCCCAGCTCCAGAAGCGCCGCGTGCGCATCGGCATGACGGCGAGCAGCGATGCCCACTCGGCGCTGCTGGTCGGCAAAGGCCGCACCTACTTCGGTGGGAACCTGGGCGTCAGTTCGTGCCGTTCCGCCATCGAGCACGGCTTCGTGCAGGGCGCCGAGGGGTATTGGCGCACGCGCGAGAAGATCGGCTATCGCATCGCGCTCGCGAAGGCCATCTGGCGCAACTTCCGCCAGAGACGTGGCTCGATCAACTGATCCGGCCCCCGGCCGCTGCGCACACCTCCGGGCGAGCGCGTCGGTCGCGGCTCGGGGAGCGGCTGGTTGCGGTGCGTCAGCGCCGGTCGAATCGGATGCGGCTCGCGACCGTGATGAGCATCTCCAGCGCCAGGTCCTCGTCGCTCTCCCCGCTGAGTGCGAGTTCGAAGCGCGTGTCACCGTCGAGCACGAACAGCGACCAGGCGTCGGCCTGTCGCACGACCGCCGGACGCCCGTCCACGTCCACCCGCACGACGCTCCGACCGGGCAAGCCGTCGCCGGCCAGATCCTCGGGGCCGAAGTCGTAGCTCACCGCCTCGGCCGACACGGCCAGGACCCGGCCCTCCGGCTCGGTCGCGCGGGCGATGAGTCCCGAGGTCCAGTGCTGCGGTGCGGCATCCCAGGCGAACGCGGCGGGCGCCTCCACCACGATCCCGTAGTCGTGGCTGTGGAGCCTGAGGCCGTCCACGCTGGATGCCGCCGCGGGAGCCTCCTCGTAGTGCACGATGCGACCGCCGTGTTCGGTCTCGAGCACGTCGATCTCGAGGTTGCCGAGCCCCAGCAGTGCCGCGAACATCTCGGTGCCGAAGCCCATGCCGGCCAGGTCGCTCACGGCGAACCGGAGATGGGTGGCATCGACGGAACCCATGCCCAGGGTCGCGTCGAGGGCGATCCATTCGCCGTCGATCCAGACCTCCGTCCAGGCGTGGCCGCCGAAGATGCCGCCGAGGTACTCCAGCCCCATGGCCACGCGCGACGGCAATCCACGGGCCCGGCATACGGCAGCCAGCAGCACGGCGTGCTCGGTGCAATCGCCGCTGCGATCCCTGCAGACCTCGCGCGCCGTCGCGAAGGCCACCCCGAGGCTGCGCTTGTCGATGTACTCGTACACGCCTCGCTCGAGCCGACGGGCCACGGTCCAGGCATCGGTCGCGTCGCCCGCCAGTCGGGCGGCCAGCGCCACGACCTCCGGGGCATCCGACTCGATGGTGGCCGAGGGACCGCGCGCAGTCTCTCCTGGCGCCGCCTCCTGCAGGTCGGGGCGGCTGGCTGCTCCGGGCACGACGCGGCGGATCTCGAGCACCAGTTCTCCCGGTGCGCGCTCCAGGACGCGCTGTGTCGGTCCCGCGAAATCGGGCAGCGGGATGGCCGGGTTCCGGGCTCGCAGCCTGTAGATCGCGCGGTCCAGGCCGCGCGGCCGCGGGATGGCCCGATCGGGCCGCAGCACGGTCTCTGCGAAGACCTCCGGCGGCAGGCCGTCCTCGCTGAACGCCGCCAGCGCCTCGGTGCGCGTACAGGTCTCGGCGACGAAGGTAGCTCCCATCAGGTCCATCGAGAGCGAGATCGTGTCGCCGTGCGCATCGAGCAGCAGCTCCTGCGGCATGCCCGGCAGCTTGTCGATGCTGGACCGCACGCGCACGGTGTCAGCCACCCGCTCCAGGATCTCCTGCGTTGAGACCACGGCGTCGGAGAGTTCCAGGTCGAAGGTGGTCGACTCGAACCGCTCGCCCACCTTGCGGCCCGGCAACCAGGCTCGCAGGGCACGACGCCAGTACTCGGGACCTCGGCAGCCAGGCTCCCAGGCGAGTTCGACGTGGCGCGTGCCGGCCTCGTCCTCGATCGACACGCGCAGGACCTCCCCATCGACCGTGGCCGTCGTCAGGCGCGTGCCGGGCATCTGGGAGCGCAGGACCATCACCTGCAACCGTCCCTCGACATCCTCCGTCCACGTCTGCTCGGTGGTCAGCGTGAGCGCCGTGCCCATACGGGCCAGCCGCAAACGCGTCTCCACCCAGGTCGTCGACGTGTCATCGGGCAGCTGCTGGACGATCGTGTGCGTGTATCCGGCCGCAGCTCCGGCGACCAGGACACGCGTCCACTCCTCGTGGATCACATCGCCCGCGGGACCGGATGCGGCCACGGCGTGGCAGATGAGCAGCAGGCCCAGGAGCGGCTGCAGCGCAGCCCTGCGGAAACTTGGGTGGTGAACGGGTGGCACGGCTGTCGACATCGAACACACCTCGGTCCTGCGCGAGCCGCTGAGCATAGCCAAGGCACGACACGCCGGTGACTCCTGGCCGGACGCGCCGGGCTGCTGCATGCAGCAGGGCCGATCGGACTCTGCTCGGGTGGAGCCAGGCCGGCCGGGGGAAGCCTCGGATCACCTCCACGCGGGACGGGAGCGCAGGCGGCGTGCGCCCACGCATCGGCTGCGCCCGGCATCTCACGGGCGCCCGTCCGGGCTCAGAAGCGCAGGCTCAGCTCGAAGCTGAGGTTTGCCCCGGAGGCCGGTGCGTCCAGATCGTTGACGAACTGCCGGGAGACCATCAGCCGGAAGGATCGGTCGGCCGCATCGCGGAACTCGACGCCGGCCTGCGCTCCGATTCCTCGACCGAAGGCCGTCGATACGGCGTCCTCGGACTCCTGGTACCCACCCAGGAAGGTGCTGAGCCGGTTCGCTGTCGCCGGGCCCCAGTGCATTTCCATGAAGCTCTCGCCGGTCGGGCGGTCGTCATGTGGACTCTGTAGTTGCAGGTCGAGCGGCGCGTTGCCGGCCGTGGTGAGGTCGACGCCGCTCCAGGAGGGCTGTCGCACCGAACTGTCCGCCCCATGGCGCCGAAAGACCCGGGATCGCGAGGGGACGGCTCGTTCCCGGGTCGACTCAGCCGAGCCGGTGACCGGTGGCCGCTGACGCAGGGCGACGTGCGCCTGCCCAGGAACCGACGGATCCAGGGCGTAGCCCGGTAGTGGGAGCACCAGTTCGTCGGCCGCGTCCGATCGTTCAGCGGAGCGCTGCCTCGAACGGGGCGTGCTCACGCCGTCCAGATCGAGAGCTTCTGGCACGTGTGGCTGCTCGGAGGTCGCTCGCAGGGTCTCGGGGGCTGCGGCATGGAGCCCGTCGGTCTGAAGATACGACAGCGCCGTCGACGGGTCCGAGCGGCCCGGAGCGTTACCCTCACCGCCAGATCCGCGCCAGCGCAGCCGGAGCGTCCGCAGTGCCCCACGCGCGGTCGAGCGGCTGCCAGCGATCTCTGCCGCAGGCCGGCCCGTGGGAACCGGCGCCATCAGCGGCTTCCGCAAGGCTGGCCCCGCTCGGGTCGCGACGGGCTCGCTCGCCAGAGCGGACCCCAGCAGCAACAGCACAATGGCTGCAGGCCACAGGGGTGTCGACCGGGGGAGCGACGAGCGCATGGAATGGGCCACGAGAGGGTGGAACAGGTGCTGAGACTCGAGGCACGGCGTATCGACCCCGGCCTGGGGTGACTTGACGCGGCGCCTGGGGCCCCTGCCCAGCCGATCCCGGCGCCGTACGAGAGGCCGCTGACGACCCTGGAGCCGGCGCCTCGGCGCCGCGCTGGAGCGACTGCGCCCCGGGGGAACGCCGAGCCAGGCATCGGAACCTGCAACACGACCGACGGTCCTCGAGCGCAGACGTCAAAGGTCGATGGGTGGCAGTTCGTCTCCAGCCTCAGATCGCGACGTGCTGGTTGATTCGAGGGTCTCCCCCGCGGCTCATTTGCCGCGACGGGGAGCGACGGAGAGTCCCTCGACTGCAACAGCCCGAAGGGGGGCGCTTCTGCAATCCATGACCGCCCTCAGGCCTGGTTGCACTCAAGCCTTGCCGCAAACTCGCACTCATGGGCCCAGCGAGGCGAGCAACAAGGTGACCGGCTACGAGCGGCCGTCGTAACCATCGGGTGAGTGCGCTCCCGACGGCCTGGCGGGCCCCGGCGCAGAGGTGCCCGCATCACCCAGCCATCGTGCCCACGAGGGCAGAATCCATCAGCCCACGAGAACCTCGCGGGCTGTACGTCCCTCTCGCCCTGCTGCGCGGGTGAACTGGTCGACGCAGCCACGCACAGCGAGCGGGTCACCGGCCGACGGGCCATGCGCCCTCCGAACCCTGAGGCAGGACTGCCCTCTCAACCGAGTCGCCGATGCGGGCTCGATGGGACCAACCCCGCGGCGTCTTCGCCGGGCCCCGCCGACCAGTCACCTACTTGATGTATCCCAGTTGGCGCATGAGCTGTTCCATGTCGGCATCCAGCGGCGAAGGCTCGACCGAACCCAACCTCGCCGCTCGCGCCTGATTGGCCAGGGAGTGCTGTTCGAGAAGGCCGCGCAACCGTGCCAGAACCAGCTTCACCTCCTCGGTGTCCGTGCCCACCAGATTCGAGTGCTCCGCGGGATCCTCATCGAGATGGAACAGGAACTCCCAGGTATGGTCGATGTTCTTCTGCCAGATATGAATGTACTTCCAGCCCTGGAAGGTCACGGTCCGGTGATACTTCGGGCCTGGGTCGACCACGAGTTCGCTATACGTCGGCTCAATGTTCCAGGACCGCTCGCCGTCGGCCTCGAGCAGTGGGACGAGTGATCTACCACTCCAACCACTTTCACCCGGATCGACCGACAAGAGCTCTGCCACTGTAGGAGCGATATCGACGAGTTGGACAGGCACACTGACTCGACTCCCGGCATTGTCGAATCCGGCCTGCGCGGGCAGATCGACCATGAGCGGAACGTGCAGCAGTTCCTCGAATACCTGGTCATGTTGATATTTTCCGTGATCCTTGAACTCTTCGCCGTGGTCTGACAGCACGATGATGGCTGTATCAGGACCCAGCTCCGGATCCGATCGGATGGCCCGCACCAATCGACTCAGTTGCGAGTCGACGTAGCAGATCTCAGCGTCGTACAGATCTGACAAGAACCCGACATCAGCCTCGGTGAATGACAGCATCCCCTCCCAGTAGTCGCTCCCCACCGCAGCAGCCCACGCCACGTCGATCGGAACGTTCTGGTATTTTTCGAGCCGAACTCGCAGCGGGCCGGCGTACGTGGGATCAGTGAATCGGGATACCAGCTCAGCCGGTGGAATGTACGGCGCATGCACTTGATAGGTGTGAAGCACCCCGAAAAACTGGCTCGAGGGGTCAATCGCCTCAATCCAGGCAAGCAGGGCATCGACTCGCCGCGAGACATCCTCCAATTGCTCGCTCCAGACCTCGAAGCCTCGGTGCATGTCCATCTTGCGTGAGAGGTTACCGCCCGATACGAAACCCGCGGTCAAGACACCAGTCGATCGAAGTGACTCAGCCAGCGTCACGACACCAGGTGGAAGCCGCTGAACGACTGGGTGATCCCCATGGACGTTGATGACCCGATGTGCTCCGGGGTACTCGGATGTGAACAGCGAGGCGTGGGAAGGCGCAGTTTGAGGAGCCTGCGCCTGCGCCCGCTCGAAGACGACGCCCGCCCTGGCGAATTCCGCCAAAAATTCCGACGTTCCCCGGTCATAGCCATAGGGCTCGAGTCGATCCGCCCGCAACGTGTCGATGCTGACAAGCACAACGCCGCGAACGGCCGGCGACCGACGTCCCGTGGCGGGTCCGTCCGAATGCGCTGCCCCCCCACCTTCGTCCCCACCGCAGGCCAGGCAGCCAAGCAACAGCACCAACCAAGCGCCCTGCTTGGTGTAAGAGGCCCGGCCGCGGCGGCGAGTTGAACGCATGAAGCGTATCAACTGGGCTACCCAACTACAGAAGTGCCCACCAGCAGTGGCGCCCCCCCTACAGACCAAAAAAAGAGGGGCCCGCCGGCGCGGCAAAGCACACCAGCGGGCCCCTGAAGTCAAGCCCCGGCACCAACCTACTCTCTCGGCGTGAACCAATACCATCGGCCCGATCTGCTTAACGACTGTGTTCGGAATGGGAACAGGTGTGGCCAGACCGGCATGAGCACCGGGAACGAATGCGATTCTGGGTGTGGACACGTATCGACGAGAGCCCCAACCAACGGGACTTCCGATAGTTCTCGCGCGTCGACGACACTCAGCGCTACCGCTCCAGCAAGCTGAAGGGGCAGCGAAGAAATGTAGTCAAGTCGATCGGCCTATTAGTACTGGTGAGCTCAATGCATTACTGCACTTACACTTCCAGCCTATCAACCTGGTAGTCTTCCAGGAGCCTGATGGGGAAACCTCATCTTGAAGCGGGCTTCGCGCTTATATGCCTTCAGCGCTTATCCTGTCCGAACATAGCTACCCAGCGGTACCGCGAGCGCGATAACTGGTACACCAGGGGTTCGTCCGCCCCAATCCTCTCGTACTAAGGGCAAATCTTCTCAAGTTTCCTCCGCCCGCGCCGGATAGAGACCGACCTGTCTCACGACGGTCTGAACCCAGCTCGCGTACCGCTTTCATTGGCGAACAGCCAAACCCTTGGGACCTTCTTCAGCCCCAGGATGCGATGAGCCGACATCGAGGTGCCAAACCTCCCCGTCGATACGGACTCTTGGGGGAGATCAGCCTGTTATCCCCGGAGTACCTTTTGTCTGATGAGCTACGACCCTTCCACACGGGATCGCAGGATCACTAAGCCCTGCTTTCACACCTGCTCGACTTATGAGTCTCGCAGTCAAGCGCCCTTGTGCCTTTACACTCAACATGCGATTGCCAACCGCATTGAGGGCGCCTTTGGGCTCC
>Ga0315912_10001433_pt1 | contig 29297 bp, 44 predicted proteins | sample VfabasoilMG_FD_204469 | JGI IMG/M metagenome (GOLD analysis project Ga0315912, IMG submission 204469) | Garden soil microbial communities collected in Santa Monica, California, United States - V. faba soil | ecosystem: Environmental > Terrestrial > Soil > Garden | place: USA: California...
TTGTCCAGAATATAATTTGCCATTTCCGGAAATAAAGTTAGATAAATCCTATCATGATGTTTTTCACAATAGGATTTTCCATAAATTGTCGGTTGACGGCAATATTCTCCGTCACCAATCCAAGCACAAATTGTCTTTTTTTCTAATTCCATATTATTCGATGCCCTATGGTGGAACACATCAAACCACCGTCCGTCTGGTTAAGTGCCAGCCGCTCTTTATAGTGTAACTAAGAAAATATAGAACCGGTGGCGCCACCTTTGTGTCTAGGGACCGTCCGTCTTTCTGAGCTAATAGGGCATATCTATTATAAACTCAATCTACTAAATCTTCAAGATTTCCTTTTTGTACCAGTCTTCAAGATCAACACACTTAGTCATGGTCAACGGTAAAAATTCTAAAGGAACATCCACAAATTTAATAAAATATTCTTCTCTTAATTTTTTTATAAATTCTAATAATTCATTAAGTGTTATATCACTTATCCATTCACTGCATCCAGCATCTTGACTCTTAATCCGATTTTTAAATTCTTTTTTAAATTTTCTTTCAGACAAACGAATTTGATTTTCATCACCAATATATGCTTGAATAAAAGATTCTATCCAAACTGGCCCTACGGAATTTTGATATGTGGCTAATCTAATTCGAGATGTCGAAAGATTACAAATTCCAATTTTAAAATCTGAATGAATTTTTACACCAGGACATCCTTTTATATAAAGAATATAATTTCGGACTATATTATTCATTTAACTGGATAATTAGATTCAGGTTGGGCTAATTTATAACCTGTTAAATGCTTATTAGCGGTCAATATTAATCCAGATGTGACAACAGGAGGATGAGCACCTAAACTTCCAAAATGTGAAATAAATTGAGACTTAAATCCAGTACTTTCATCATGACATATATCTGCTGGTCCATAAATCTTCTTCAATATATTTCCCAAATCTGTGTCAAATTGCGGTGATGGTAAAGCCCCCATTTGTATTTCTGTCAAATAATAAAGTCGCGCCATACCTAACATAATTACACAAATTTTTTCTTGTGGCCATGTTTTACGATAAAAATCAAGTGACCTTTTTAAATAACGTCCTTTAATATTATTATGATCAACTAAGTTATAAGCTTCATACAAATGATCAATGTGAGTAATATCACCACCATTTGTTCCAGCTCTATTAATTTGGCAATTTGTACTATTAACTATATTTTGAATAGCAACAGCATCAGCATCTCCACATTCAACACTAATCATATGTTCGTCATATCTACTTACTGCGCGTTTATTCTTTTTATTAATTGTTAAGAAACTTTTACCTGCATGTAAAATTAAGGCTTTAATAGCATCTTGCTGAGAAATGTTATTCCTGACATCTATTTCCGTGTACCATACAGGAATATAGCTCCATCCCATACGTTCACAAACTTGTCTTGTATGATTTCCATCCCAAAGTAAATATTTCCCTGTATTAGGATCCTTAACAGCACATGGAATTATAATCATATCACTTTGAAAGTCATTTTCAATTTTAGTTACATGATTAGGAATGATGTCTCTCTGAAATCGGGGATCTATTGCAACATCATCTATCGGTACCCATGCAAATTGGGGGATAGGAAAATTTAAAGAATTTCGTGGATCTACTGATCCTCTAGCAATTGGTGGTAAACCTAAAACTGCATTAACCGATTCAGTTATATCTAGACTAGGTATTATTCCATCTTGATAATTTTCTGCCATAGTCCTAAGATCTATGGCAGCTTCATCCATATCAAATTGAATACTGTATTTAGATAAAAAAGCTTTAATTCGTTGCTGTTTTAAAGCAGTCTTACTCTGGATCGGTAAGGTATTTACTTTCTTTAATTTTCTTCTTTTAAGTTTAGTCTGTGTTTGTGTGGGTTGTGCTGTTTGTGTAGACAAATAATTCTCCTGATTTGATGAATTGTAACAGAATTAATTAAAATCTGCAAAGTCTTCAAGGTGTTCAAGAATGATTTTATCATACCCATGCTGAATCGCATATTCAATAACATCAGATAAAACTACTTCTTCATCGTATGTTGCATACCAAAGAATCTTGTTTGGATCAATTTTATCATAACCTATTAGTGTTTCGGTAGACTTTTCTAAATAAGCAGACACCGTACCAAAATCTAATGTAAATGCTCCTAATGCAGCATTTAAAATATCTGTATGGGTTACCACCTGAATTGTCTTAATTAATTTTCCGTTTTGATCGGTAATGGTGTAATCACTACCCAAAGTTTCTACATTTGTAATTTTGAACATTTAATTTAACCTCTCGTTTATAATATCCCAATTTATTATTTGCCATATATTAGTAATATATTTTTCTTTATCTGCACCGTAATCGATCAACCAAGAATGTTCCCACATATCTATCAGAAGTGCAACATTACTAACTTCCTTATGGTTTGTTATCGTTTTGATAACACCTTTTGTATCCATGTATACCCAACCGGAGCCATGAATATTTAATGCAACCTTAGAAATAGATTCTTTAAATTTGTCAAAGTCGCCAAATTTTTCATTAATCAAAATTTTAGATGCATCTGAAGGTTTATTTGCTGATTTCGGAGTCTGAAATTGTTCGAAGAACAGAGTGTGCAATCTTGCACCTGCTACTTGAAAATCACCCTCTCCAGCTAGGGCTTTTGTAACGTAATTTTTATACAACGTACCATAATGCAAGTCGATAGCATCTTTAGAAAATACTGGATCTAAATCTGTATCTTTGACTGGCAATTTAATTTGATATACTTCGGACTCTGCAGATACTCTTTCAATTAGAGCCCGAAATGAAGCTGGATCATTCATATTGTTATTTATGGAAAATGTAAGAATTTGGACTTATTATCATAGAACCGTTTTACACCAACCATTCTTTCTGGCGTGGCCCTATCAATAATATCATCTATATATTTTTTAATTTCTTCTTCTCTATCTGCTTCTGGTATTTCTTCTAATGTTACACCAGATACCGTAATGGTGGCTAAATCATCTGGTTCCTGTCCAAGTATTACAGGAAAAAATGTAACATCGGAATTACCAAATAAAATATCTCTGTAATCTACATTAACAGAGTATTTTTCGCTCGCGGGTTGCACACATAAAATTGAATGAAATTTCTTACCATCAGAATTTATAACACCTAAAAATTCAGATTTGGTCTGGCTATGTGCTTGAAGCTTATTTTCATCAATAATATTAGATGAACCTTTTCCTAATACTATGTGATTAAATCCTGAATCATCCTGGGCAATTATATTTCTAAAAAAGAAAGAAATTCCCGATATATGATTTTGATAAAATGTAGTTAAATTAAGTTTAGATGTTGGTTGAAGAATGTAGTTGTTCACTGCGTTCAATGCACTACAACTTTCAATTTCTTCTATTATCTCTACTTCTAATTCATTTGTAATTTCAATAACAATTACAGAATTATAAAATGTTTCATAATCTGATCTATATTTGAGATAGATTGGTTCATCTATCTCACCTACAATTTGAAACATAGTATGATTTTGACATACCAAATATGCTACTGTAGAAAATATTTCAGGATTATATAAGCTTTTTGGATTGCTATTTTGATTTTTATTTTCTAAAGAATTGCTGATAATAATATGTGGATGATCATACAATTCTTTACTAATATGAATTTCGTTTCCAGATACAATGGCTACAAGACCATCAATACTTGGATCGACAATCATTTGTGCTTTATTATTCTGAACAAAGAATCTTTGTTCGAAAAATGTATCCAGTTTGGTATTTTTATATTTGTCTTGTATAGACGAATAATTTAATTCTGTATAATACTTTCCAAGAAAAGCTTTAATAGGTATTAATTCCGACATTTAGTTCCTGTGTTACAGGATATTTATAGTTATAGTTCCTCAAACGTAGCTGTTAGCGGGAAGCCATTAGCTCGTGCAAATCTGATCGTCTCATGTGTCTTTTCTTCAGCAATTTCTCTTGTGAAGGGCGCGCCTGCAATGCCATATTGGTTAAGGTGAATATTTTTTGTAATTTCAATTGCATCAGGCATAGATTTATAAAAAATCTGGCAAAGAACAAGAATTACAAAATCAAAGGTGGTAACGTCATCGTTGTGAAGAAGAACTTTATACATCTTCGGAGGTTGTAGTTTCACGACCTCTTCAATTCTTTCGATGACTTCAGTTTCAGTTGTCATAGTCTTTATCCTTGAGTAATGTATATTATACATTACCCAAGCTCTCCTGTCAAGAAATATTACTTGATGGCGATTAGTTTTGGCTTAGCCTCTTCTGGTACATTCTTTACGAATTTAACAGTTAGAATGCCATCTTCCATGGTTGCTGTGTTAACTTCAAAATATTCCGCAATACGAAATTTCTTTGAAAATGAACGATTAGCAATTCCACGGAATTGATATGCGTCATCTGATGTTTCAGTGGCCTTATCTCCCTTAATGGTTAGAAGACCTTGATGTTCTTCCATCGAAACTTCATTTTTCTTGAATCCTGCAACAGCAAGTTCAAGATAGAATTCATCATCGGAAACTCTAACAATGTTGTGTGGTGGATAATGATTTGTTGGAACTTGAAAGTCCCTAAATACTGGTCCAAAACCGACCGATAGGGCCTCTAGCTGATCAAATAGCCGTGTGAAATCGTTTCTCATAATTTTTACTCCTTTTTAAGCAAGTTTTTGTGGTATCTTACCACTATTTGTAAACCCCATTATGGGCATTTACAAATTTATTTATCATCTTTATTTAATGACGAGTTTTGAATTTTGACAACAATCAAGCAATTTTTCATAGACCTTAGGGTCAACATTTATGCACCCGTTTGTTATGAACTTTTCTTTAAGATTGTTGCTTTTTAGTCGTTCTCCACGACGCTCTTTGAGATTGAGTAGATAGACTCTGTGTATTGCGTAGATTTCTTTATCTGTTTCTAGAAACTGCAATATGTCTCCGCCATATCCTTTTTGTGGGACAGGTCGTTTACGAATAACGAATTCCCCGACAGGGGTGGGAGATTTATTAGTACCTACTAAAGCAGAATGGCACTCTTCGGTGCCATTAAATGTAAAACATATTGTCGCTAACGCGATTGTTACAACTACATCCATAAAAAACGGTAATGATTTTTTAGATCATTACCGTATCCCTTACTCTTTGATAGGTTTGTGCGGATGGTGATGGCAGCATGGTACCGGTACTTCTATAATCTTTGGTACTTCAACTTTCACTACCTTCTCTGTCACAATGACCTTTGGTTCTGGTGCAACTGCTAACACAGGACGAACGAACAGATATTCGCCGCGTCCAAGTCTTGGTTGCCATTCATACCCGTCACAGACCAACTTACCAGCAACCCTAGTACATGGTACTTCCACAACACGCGGCCAAATTGAAGCCGCTGTTGGGTAACCAGTCATATACTGTGGGCCCTGATATATAGGTTCGGTATTACTCCATCTTGTGATGGTTTCTTCACCTACTAGTCCAGGCTGACCTGAACCAAGTGAACGACGACCAACCCTAATATCAGGATCGTCAGCCGCGAGCGCAGAACCCGCTACTAGCATTAATGCTAAGACTGAAATTATTTTTTTCATTATAAGCCTCCTTTATTAGTTGACTTATTTAGTCGATGTCAGTGGTGCTAATCCTAGGCGAGCGCGAATGTACGGATCGGTATATTGTTGACCATAGCCAGAAGCCACAGGTGCAGCAGCACTAGGTGCAGCAGCAACCGGCAGAGGCTCACCAGCCAAAGTGTTAGGGCACTGGAAACCAGTTACTTGGAGAGCCCTACGTGTCCTGATATCAGTACACATAAGCGCCATCGAAGCAGCCTTCATACCCATGTTCCACAATTCACGACTGTTCTTCAACATTACACAATTGTCATCAGTCCAGGTAGTACCAAGACCAATACCGAAACCAGCAGCGTTGATCGAACCAGAGGTCGAACCCATGCAAGTGTCATTGGATGTGGTCAAGTTAGGACCGTTAACAGACGGTACGTTCTTCAGAGTTTGTGTTCCCGAATAGTGTACATTGGCCTCAGTCTTCGACGGCGACAAGAACAGAATGTTCTGTTCGTTACCAGCGTTAACCGCAGCAGCTCTAGATTGAGCATCCGAATTCGATTCCGATTCCGAACGAGAGATTGCTCCAGCGCCAGCACCACTAACAGAAACTTGCGCGAACGACGGAGCCGACATTGCAGTCAGACAAGCCATTGCTGCCAGCGCAATTAATTTATTTTTCATCATTTTTTCCTTTTCCTTTTTTAGGTTTAAAACATGGGAGGATAATCCTCCCATGTTTAGCTATATCGATCCTAACCTAACAGTTAGGTTAGGAATAACCCTAACCTAAGTTAGAATTAAGTAAAGATACTGAACGAACCAGCACCGGCAGCGCCACCGGCTGTACCACCGGAAGTACCAAGGTATCCACCAGTAGCGTTCGGGGTGTGAACGTTGAAGCCAGCTTGTGCGCTGGTGCTATTGGTTTGGCTACCAGAACCGCTAAGGGTACCAGCAGCAACAATACCACCACCAGGGAAACCAGCAGCAGCACCAGCAGAAACAGTACCAGCACCAGCAGCAGCAGTGCTCTGGTTACCAGCGCCAACAACAGTCAGCGATGCGGAATTTCCGCCACCAACTACGAAACCAGCGGTTGCGGAACCAGAAGTGGTACCAGCAACGCTACCAGCACCAGCTGCACCAACAGCAGCGAAAGCACCAGCGGACATAGCAGCAATAGCGGCTGCAACAAGAATTTTCTTCATATAAAATACTCCAAATTTAAATTTAAGTTTTCCATTTAGATAGACAAGACCCAATGCCTCAACTATCAAGGACTCTCTAGATAGCCCCTTCGAACTTGTTACTATACAGCACCAAGTTCTGTTATTAAACATACGCTATAATTAGCGCACATCTACTAATTTATGCTCTTAGCTCACAAATGTCAACTAATTCTGAATCTTATCACATTTAACAAAATTCTGTACCAGTTACTTACTTGCTTACTACTTAACACAACACTTACTTTAAGCAAAACACTTACTAAAGTCAACTAAATCAGAACCTGTTCATTTTGAGACAAAATTCTTTTTAGCCTGCTTACGTATTACTATGTAAGCACAGTCAGTAATTTATACTTATTTTTTACAAAAGTCAACTAATTCAGAATTTCTTGTCTTTGTGCCAATGACCCTGTTCAATTAACTCCTCGACTTTGCGTTCCCAACGCTTGCGAGCTTGCTTCCTGAGACGCTGTTTTTCAACAGCTTTCTTTTCATAAGCCATACGTTCTTTCACTTCTTGTAAAAGTCCGCTGTCTTGTACTTTCTTTGACCAAGTACGTAATGCACGACCGAAATCATCACCGCGTACTTCTACAAAAATACCTCGCGATTTTTTTCCGTCTCTATAATTAGCCATTTGCTTGTTTCTTTGATTTGTGAACATGTTTGATTGTTCTATTTGCATCAACATAAATTTTGTTGACACCTTCCTTTGCTAGTCTTGGCAACGCAAATTGCGTTGTTTGTAAATCCCTTTCCATGATTGTTCGCAAACCTCTTGCGCCAACCTTTTGCAGCAAACATTCGCTTGCAACATCATGGAGGTATTTATCGTCGAAGTCTAGAGCAACACCCTCAAATTTGAACAAAGCTTTAAATTGACTAACTATATTGTGCTTTGGTTCTGTGAGTATACGGATCATCATGTCTATTGTCAAATCGTCAAACACAACCGTTATAGGGTGACGACCAACAAATTCGGGAATTAATCCAAACTTAATAAAATCATTTGGAGTAGCTGTTTTGGCAACTTTTGAAAATGCCTGTCTTGTATTTAATAATGCTCCAATTCCAATTGAAGCATTAGATCTATTCTTGCGAATAATTTCATCCAACCCTACAAATGCCCCACTACTAATAAACAAAACGTCTTTGGTGTCAAATTCTATCGAACCATCATAATCGTCTATATTTATAATAGTGCCCTCAATGAGTTTTAAAAGTGATTGCTGTACACCTTCTCCCGATACATCTCGAGTAACGGTAGATGATTCACTCTTCCTACTCTTTTTATCAATTTCATCAATAAAAATAATTCCGTGCTGAGCCTTATCAATATCATCGCCGGCGTTTTGAATTAATTTCTTAATTAAATTAATAACATCTTCACCAACATAGCCCGCCTCAGTTAATGTAGTAGCGTCTGCTATTACATATGGCAGATCAAACAACTTAGCAATGGTCTTTACGGTTAGTGTCTTACCACATCCACTTTCACCAATCATAAGTAAATTGGACTTTTCAATTTCTGTTTTAGATTTATTATGTATACGTTTAAAATGATTATAGACTGCAACAGAAATTGCAATTTTAGCATCATCTTGCCCAATTATATATTGGTCGAGATGCTCCTTAATCTGTTCCGGAGTTAGGATTTTTTCTCTACGCTTTTTAACTTTTTCTGAATCCTCTTTATGAAGAATGTCATAAGTTACATCCACGCATTCATTACAAATATAAATATTCTTACCACCAAAATCCGGGCCTTCGATCATTTGCTCGACTTGAAGTCTACTTTTATTGCAAAATGAGCAACTGATAAGTTTCTTAATGCCTGGATCTTCGGTGTTAATCATTTTTTCTTAATTTCCTTATAAACCCTTGTATCATATCAAGTGTTGGACCATTTGCTCGATGAGATTCTAAAAACTTTAATAATTTAATTCGTGTTTTATCTGTATTACGATCTTTCTTCTTATATTTTTTTAATGTTCTTCCACAATAAGTCTCTGTCGTGGCCAATATTGGAAAATAATCTTTAAAAGGATTTACAAAGACTTTTCGTATTCTTAATCTTCTAATCTTCATCCACTATTTATCTACTAATTCCCCGACTTCTTCAATGAGTGGATAGTCATATATTCCATAAGTAACATGATAGGTCCTTTCAGCATGTTTATAAACATCTGTCATTGTGTGTTGATTATTACTCGTAAGAATTGGATCAATAAATTTGAGAATTAACCAGGTATGTTTATATTCATCACCCGTTAATTCGCGTCGTTCAGGTCCCATAATTTCAGCCAAGGTTTTTTTTATTTCTTCAGCGGAATACTTTTTCATATTAACCCCTTAAGTACCAACATAGTTGCTTCTGGTCCGGCAATTTCATAAATGTTTACATCAGCGCCAATTACTATTGCTTTCTTTCCATCGGGCAATATTTCTCGCAGAGATTTAATTGCACTTTGAATATATTGTTCATTTAACATCGCAGTATGTCGTGGAAGCTGAAAAACAAGTATTGAATCCTTATTGTAATCGATATCATGTAAAATTCCAATTATACCTGCTACTGGATTTTTTACTTCAGTTTTTGACATTATGTGGCTCCATTTTGGACAGATTCCAAATATTCCAAATATTGTTTTTCTAATCTACGAGATTCAGCATTCAATTCTTCTATTGTCCAACCAGCAGCCTTAAGATCATCTTTGGCGGCCAAATTTAAATCTTCTCTAGAAGTGCTAATTGGCATATATAAAGTCGCTAATGTATATATAGCACAAGCATCGTTGTATGGAACTCGACGAAGCTTATTAAAGGTATCATCCATTGATGACGTTTCCAAAGATCCTGTCATATGACCATCCATAAGGTTTCAATTCCAAATCTGCTGCGGCTTTAATATAAGGTACAGGTACGCCACCAACAGGTCGACCTAATTGTTCTGTAACTTGAATATAAACCGCAGCAAACTTTGCTATCGCTTCATCCTCTGTAAGGCTTTTTAGCATATTGAAAGTATCGTCTTCAGTCGAATTCATGATCCTCTCGGTGTCCAACACGCATTGCCATGTTGGATGGTGTTTCACGAACTTCTACCTTACTACACCATAGACGCTTTGCTTCCTGTGCGCCATATTGTGGTAAGAAGATTGTGTTGATGTATTCATACAGATAATCTGCTAACCCTTCGCATCCTGTCTTTTCAACTTCAGTGATTTTGGCAAGACCAAGTTCACCAAGACGCTTAATGTCATTATAATATGGATCATCTTGTGCGAGCAAGAGACAGTGATCGAAGTGATCTTCGAGAAAATCTTTAAGTGGACGTAATCCACCATAATCCATTGCCCAATTTCTAACATCTAGTTCATCACATTCAAATTCAAATCTAAAACTCAATGCATATCCATGAATTTTATTGCAATGTGAATCTGCTCTCCATTGTCTATATGCAAGAGGTGCTAAGTGTGAATATTCCTTTGTCGATATATATTTTGTCATAATTATTCCAATTCAATTTTTGCTTGAGTAAATCTAGCATTAGGAAAAAATTCTTTTGCTCTATCGACCAATTCCTGAGGAAATGAGTTATCCTTATTGTATTGATCAATTGCATACAAAATATTTCTTTTCTCTATTTCTAAAACATAATCCTCAAGAGTCCAACCATGTTTTTCTAATATTTTTATTTTCTGATAGAGACGAACTATTTCATGTTTACGTGTTTCAAAAATCTGTCCACTTAAATTAAATACTGGAGGATATTTAGGAACACTGTCTAAGTGAGTTTCCATTTCTTCAAATGGTGTTCTTCTTAATTTATTAAATGTTTTTTCTTCCGTTGATGTATTCATTATGTTCAATCCATTTTTGTGTGTTAGGCACCCAATTTATATGGGTTAAAAATCCCCATTCACGTTTACGAATACCCGGCATGAATAAAGTCCAACAATCAACTCCTGGTTCAAGCTCAATTCTATGATAACTATTAGCTTTGCATATTCTGAAATGTCCTGGAGCGCGCCAAATCTTATGTTCTCCTATGATTTTTCCAAAAGAATTAAAAGTAGGATTCCATTCCCAGTAACCACCCTTAAGAATAAAGGTAGCGTATGGCCATGGATGATCATGCAAATCATCCGGATCGCCTCTTAAAAATTGATGTAAGAATATATTAAAAGGAAACTTCGTTCTATCTTTTAAAAATACATAATAACGATTTAGATATGGTTCAGAACTTTGTCTATCCATAATTACACGTTTTCTATCGTGTTTTTCTAGGAAATTTAGAAAAAAGTTAGATGCCATGCATTAGCTCCTACGTGCTACTAAATTCATGAATTCTGCCCTGACTGCAGGTTCATCCTTAAAGCAACCACCCAACTTACTTGTAATTGTGCTGGAACCAACATCTTCCACACCACGGGATTTTACACAATAATGTTGTGCATCAACAACTACTGCAATATTATCTGTTTCTAAAATATATTGTAGAGCGTGATAGACTTGTTCGGTTAATCTTTCTTGAATTTGTGGGCGTTTAGCAAAATATTCAACAATTCGATTAATTTTGCTAAGTCCAAGAACTTTTTTCTTTGGAATATAAGCAACAGTTGCAACTCCATCAATAACAACAAAATGGTGTTCACAATTCGACTGAACATTTACATTTCTTTCAACCACCATCTCGTCATATTTCATTTTATTGTCAACAGTTGTACATTTTGGAAATGCATCATAATCCAATCCCCAAAATATTTCGTTAACATACATTTTAGCTACACGTTTTGGTGTTTCTAATAAACTATCATCAGATAAATCTAATTCTAGAACTTGCATAATTTTTGTAAAATGTTCTTCAATAAGATCTATTTTAGTCTTACGATCAATTCCACGATATTTGTCTAATGTAGTCATTGGAGTCTCCACTCCACATTCTACTAAGTGTTTATGAACACGTTGACCCAATTCTGGGTCACATTTTGTTTTATTATATGACATATGAATCCTTCCCTAAGCGGATATGAGTTTTGAAATTGTCACCGTTGTGTGACATACTTATTTACCACTTAATAGACGTGATACTTACTTTTTAGGGCGGCAGCATTACTATGAGAATCATATTCATTTGGTTTAAGCACAAGCTTTAGAAGCACCTGTAGATCATTTTTCAAATTAGATATTTCAGCTTTTAATGCACCTACATCCATTGCAAGCATATCATGTTCATCAATAAGTTTATTTAGAATTGGGGATTGTTTGCCCGTACCTTTTAAAATTGAAATAATTTTCTCTGATTCTAAATATTCTTTTATTTGTTCTTTGGTTAAGGAATTAAGAATTATGTCAAGTAATTCAATTTTTTCAATTTGTTCATATGTTAGTGCAATCATTCTGTTCTCCACCTAATATATGCTCTTCCAAAATCAGGCTTTCTATTTTTACTATCTGAAAAAGCATTTTTCCATTCTGTATCCCTATCATAGCCCTTTGACCAGAATCTATCAACATTAATTTCTTTCTGTTGTACCATTAATGCTGCTTGTTCCATACTATTGGTAAATGATGGAGATCTTGGGCTTGGAAACACTATCGTACATGCCCTCCATAATAAATTCTGAAATGTTGTGGTTATTGGAATAGATTTTTCTGTACACATAATAACAAGTGAATTATTCGCACAATATTCACCCGATATAATAATGTTCGACGGTGATAAATCAATCAACACATCATAAATTCCAGATGGTTGTGATTTCAATTCTACATCTAATGATTCCCATAATTCTTTATTGCTACGACCAACAACATCGATGGACATTGAAGATTCGTAAATCATTTTATTCTTCAATGTTTGATATGTAACATATGCTAAAAATCCAGAACCCATAATTAAAATTCGACTTGGGTGATTTCTTTGTATCCTGCGTTTTAGTAATTGAAATTCTTGATTTACAACATTCACTCCACACGCAACTGGCTCTAAAATATAACGAGGATGATCTTCAGGAACTTTTACAAATTCTCCATTTTTAACATTGTAATAATCTGCATAGGCAGGTTCACCTCTAGTAGCAACAAAATCACCGACCTTCACAGTTTCTCTTAAACTGTGTCCTACTTTTGTAACTTGCCCGAGTCCTTCATGACCTTGCATGTGAAGTGGAAGTGGTCCAAAATTCCCATCCATCATATCTACATCACTTCTACAGACTCCAGTCAAAATTGCTTTAACTTCTAATTCAACAAAATTGGGTTCTGGCTTCTCCCAAATTGTTTCATTAAACTCTCCATTACCTTCTGTATGCAATAATCTAACTTTCATATTTCCTCTATCATTTTATGAATCCATGAATCTATTTCATATTGATTATCCCAAAATTGTTGATTATTTAAATTTTCATAACAATCTCGAATCATATTCTCATATGCATATTCCGGACATAATCCTAATTCATATTTAACTTCATCATCATCTGTTTCAAAAATAATATTTCTTTTTTCATGATCTAAGGTTCTCCAATTTGCCATAAGTTTTATAAATTTATCCGAAATAGAAAACTCTAACCAAGCTAAATCATCTACATTATGAATGCCCTCTAAATTAATAGTTCCATATTGGGTATCATTTAAATCAGTTAGTTTCCATTGACGGCATTTACCATTCGATATAAGATCTAATGATTTATATGTATCTGGGAATAATGATACCAATAAACTTAATAAATGAGGCATCAAATCGCGACTTACTCCACCAAAAGCCAAATCCTTTGTAGTGAACCATGAACCTGGACTCGGCACTCTATCAAAATTTATCCAATTTAAATAAATTGCTTTTGCTTTGATGGCCGATTGTTGCATATCTACTATATTATCTCGCCACATATTATTCTTAACCATCATAATTCTGGTTTCAGGAAAAGATTTATGTAATCTGCTCAATCGTTCTTCAGACTGAACTCCTGGCTTCTCTACAAAGACAATTTTTGAATAATATGCAACCTGCATTGCAATGGCTTCATGTGTCCAATTCGGTGTGCATATATGAACTGTATCAACTTTTGATAAAAATTTAATAGCATCATATACAGATAGAAAATCTGCCTGTTTAGTCGGATCCTTATCTACCGTGTAAACTCTAGCACCTAGATTGGATAATACATTTTTGTATAATTGTCCTATCCCCATTCCAATGATCAAGGAATTCATACAGCCATTCCTGGCTTATGTTTTACATCTGGATGTGGATCATAACCTATAAGTTCAATATCTTCCCATTGTAAGGCTAAAATATCCTCGAATTTAGGCAAATCTTTCTTGATTACAATCTTGGGTAATGGTCTTGGTGTACGCTCAAGTATTTCTGCTGCCATTTCTAGTTGATTATGATAGACGTGTACATCCCACCCAAAATAAACAAGTTCGCCCGGAATTAATCCTAAATGTTTTGCAAAAATGTGATTAATAAGTGCATAGGATGCAATATTGAATGGCAAACCAAAAGGAACATCATTGCTTCGCATCACGAAGCAATTATTAAGTTTTCCTTCATTTACAGTAAAATCGCCCTCAACTGAATACATGTGAAGCATGTGACATGGCGGTAATGCCATCTCATGAAGTTGTCCGGGATTCCAACCTGTAACCACATGTCGACGTCCATACGGATCATTTTTAATACCATTTAAAAGATTGGAAATCTGATCAGTTTGAACAGTACCATAACTCATTTCACCGTCGTATGGATCATACACCCGACCTGGAGTTTCCCAATGTCTCCATTGGTAACCATACCCTTTACCCATATCGCCTTCGGGTAAATTTTTTAGGCCACGCTTGTCTAGAAACTCCCGACTGGTGTTTCCCTTCCAAATATTAATGTTTTTTGCTTCTAAAAGCTTGGTGTTCGTTTCTCCACGAAGAAAGAACATTGTCTCTTCAAAAGCTATACGCAAAGGAATCTTGCGTGTTGTTTGAATGGGAAAGCCTTGCGCTAAATCCCATCGCAGCATTCTCCCGAATACTGCACAAGAACCAATACCAGTTCTGTCTGGTTTATTGATTCCGTTGTATACTACATCTTTCAATAAATCGATATAATTTTGCATCCTTACCCCTAACTATGAAACGATTATACGTTATAGTTAGTGGCAGGTCAAAGATTATCGGCTAATTTTCTGACAAGATATTCTGCTTCGGAAATATTTTCTATAAAATCTGTATGTTGATAGTCAACAGACTCGAAATGGCTTGTAGACCATACTCTATAGTAAGAATAATAGCTCTTAAACCAAACTCTTGTACCATCAGCACAAGTTATTGGCCTAAGAGCCCATCTTTTCTTGTAGAGAGGATGATGGACAAGTCCAGTATCATCCCTCCAATTGGGAGATTCCCAATAAAGATTTCCTGTCATTTAGGTTCTGGCATTCTATAAAAATCGTGATTACCTACACGCATGGTTTTTTTCATCTCAAACCGCCAGCCGGGATGACTTGTATACGGATTATGAAAATGAGTTGCCCCATTGGTGTTATCTTCAACTTTTCCACTAAGAAGCTGTACCGCAACGATACTTGCAACTTGAAATTGATCAACCACTCGTTGATTTATAGTTCCATCCTTATTCCTTACCGGAATTTCCTTGCCTTTTTTATCATTTTCGCAATACCAAGAGAAGGCGCAAACTACATTCTTGGTAACACGATGGATATTGGCCTGTCTAACCACATCGCAGACGGTTGTCGGAAACCTACCATCGTTTACACGATTTAAGGTAACGGAACCGACTGCAAATTGTCCTCGTATATCTTCGTTTCTTGATTCGTAGTAGATATTCTCAGCCAAGCAATAAGCCTGTTCTGGATCAATCTTCGACGTATCAACATCCACCCCCAGAACACTGGCGGATTGCAAAATATATGCGAGGAGAAGTTTTGCTGTTATCATCAGTTTTCTCCTTGTTGCTATTTGGTCAAAATAGAGTATATTTAGTCCAATAGTTAAAACATTATATGCATTGTGAACCAAGTTGTCAAGATCTTGATAAATAAGATAAACGAAAAGGATTCCCAAATGAGACTAAATTTTGAAAAATTATTAGCTGAAATGTCAGATGACTATGTCCATGAAGATGCTGATGAAATTCCAGAAAAGGGTGATGTAATTCGCACCAAAAAAATGCAGATGGAAGGCAAGGTAGAAAGTGTAGGCAAAAGTCGTGCTGGGTATGATGAAGTTCTTTTCAGAATCGATGATGGAAGACTTATGAAGACGCCACTATCTAACGTAACCATAATCACTAAACTTGCTGATTGCGATTACCCTATGATGGAAGCTGAATTGAACGAACTTTCCAATGAACTTCTTGCTAGATATAAGACGGCAGCGGCAACTGATGCTCGCAAATCTGATAATAAAGCAAGAGATGATTTGAAATCTGGTAAGAAAGGTGATTTTGAACGCGGAAATAAGCGTTTTCGTGGCATTAATCAAGCAACCAGAAAACAATTCTCTAATGATAGAAAGAAATCACAGGCAAATGAAGGTTCAATGGATGGAATTAATCGTGTTCCAGATTTAGGACTAAAATATGATAAGGTTCTTGATGAGGTCCATCAAAGATGGAAGCAGGAACAGATGGAAGCTATTGATCCATGGCATGGATATACTCCAGATGATCCAAAAGCCAATGCAATAAATAAAGCACCAAAAAGTGCAGTTCAGGGCACTCCAGAAATTCCATTGAGTGAATTAATTAAAGACAATATCAAAACTCATGGATTAAAATGGGCATTTAATTACCACGTGCTAAAACATGGATTGCCACCAAGACAATTCCAACTTCTTGCGGGATTAATGCCAAAAAGGATATCAACACCAGCACCGTTAGGTGAAGCCGATGATATTGGAAAACAATTTGCCAATCAAGTTAAGAAACAAGCTCAGCCCCAAAAAAAAACTGATGAACAACTATATCATGGATGGAAAATTCGATGGGAATTAATACCTAAAGTTCCTAATGGACCATACAAATGGATGGCATGGAACGCAAAGAGAGATCCAGAAACTGCCAAATCCGGTCAAGCAAACAGTGCAAATCAAGCATATCAAGATGCTACCGCATTTATTAATAGTGGCGGTGGAGAAGAAAAGAATTATCAAAATATTAAAAATTCAGCACTTAATTTTAATGCTGAATTTTCAAAAAAATATAATCCGGAAAATGAACCATTCTATGGTCAAATGTATAATGGATATTTTATGTTTTCAAGAGAACCACAGGCTGGATTTACTAATGCTACTCTCCGAATGCAAACAGGAGAAAGTCAACATTTCTGGAGAATACAATTAAAGACTGGAGAAATTCAAGAAAATAAGTTAGTACCGAATGGTAGATACCTATTAGAAGAAATGCCTGAAGATAGTGACGAAAATATGATAATGTTTTCTTTACATTTTCAAAGTGTGGCTCTCGATACAAACGAACATATATCTATGGGAGGTCCAGGTTTTACTGTTGCTACATCGAGAGGTAAAACAGTTTAAACCTGTTTTATTCACCTGTTTTATAGTAATTTTTAAAGGCCACAGTGCTAATAAAGTCAGTAAGACTAACAGTTCTGTGGTTGATTACTCCTTGAAGTTTTCCTTCGAGCATCAGTTCAAGTATAGCTACTCCTGAACCAGCAGTTGTTGCTTGAATGCCAGTTAGACCATCGACACCATAAAACCGATTCGAATAAGATCGACGTGTTAAAGTACCATTCTTATCTTTTCCAGTAACGGTACCATAAACAATAATCACATCATCATCAGTAAATGGAAATTTTTCCAAGAAAGTATAACGCAATTTAATGAAATTATTATTCGTCTCTTTAATTGCCTCTTTCACATAACCAAAATGACCAGGATAACGAAGAGTCATATAAGAAACATTAGGAACATTCATAAGGTCACGGGCAAGATTACCTATACCACCAGAAGTATAGGCTGCTTCATACTCAACACCGTCTAGAACAACCTTAGTTAGGTTACTAAGTGCTGGAACTTCCATTAATTCTCCATTACGTCGAATTCTGCATGGACGAATATATTCATTTACTAATCCATCCACACTCCATGTGAGATTATATGAATGTTCTGGATGACTTATGTCATAAGACACATTTCGAGGTAATGCACCGACGCTAATCATAAGTGAGTCAGGTGTATCTATTTTTCCAACTAAATCGTAACCGATATAATTGATAAAGCCCGGTGCTAAACCACACTTTACAGCACAGTTTAGGTTGGTACCTAGAAATAGTTTCTGAACCTTATCCGCCATTACATCGTCTTCAGTAAAATCGATATAAGAACAATTGGCAGCTACGGCAGCAGACGCCGTTTTTTCATTCAGGCTAAAAGGTAACGCATTTATCACATGCGTTACCTGTTGCTCAGTTAAAATTTGTGCAATTTCTTGCACTGTTGAAGTTTGGAGATCTAGGAGAATATGATTACCGTATACCAGTTTCTCAATATTCTCTCGATTGGAATCAATTACAAAGGCATCAACATCGGAATAGATACTCGTTCGTTGACCTGATTTAGGTGATAAGTCAGAGAGAATCTTATAAAAAGCTCTTCCAATTTGTCCAGCACCCAATATTGCTACCCTTGTATATTCCATTTTATCTCCAATTAACGAGTTGTTTCCCTAGCCCTTGCTCGAACTTCGTTGAAGGTAGTCTGATTGTACAGCTTTCCATCCATGTAGCGACGAGTAAGGTGATCAACAATATCCTTGCCATATTCAAGCACCTTAGTAACAAACTTACCACTCTCGTCAGTAACGAGCATCAACTGACCTCTCTTGCTCTTCTTCATCGAAGAAGTAACAGGATCTTTGTACACTTCCACCCACTTGCCATTGATCATAGCGGCGGAACACTTCATTGCGAACTCAAGAGTGTCACGGTTGATAATCTGGAGCAGAGCACCACCTTGTCCGAATGCAATGTTATCAGCACTCCAACCATTCATATCCATCATAGACAGAATAGAACGGATCATTGCGTGGTCAATACCATCACCTTGGATGATTCGAACGTTGTTCATCACCTTGTAGCCTTTAGCATTAATAGTATGACCGTAATATTTGTCAAGAATTGCCAAGCAATCCAAAACAACTTGCACAGGATAGCCGCTATCAGGACGAATAACCACAACAGCCTTGCTAGACTTCACTTCTTCAATGAGTTCAGTTCCCCATTTCTTGCAGGCTTCGTAAATATCATAGCTATCACTTACGCAAGCAAGGATTTTTCCTTCCTTTGCATAGTGCCTAAGCATGTTACGATAGGATTCAACTTCGTTTTCACGACCCCAGCTGGTAACAGTGCTGTGTTCCATTGCAGGAATACTGAAACCACACACATCAGCGTCGTAATATTCCATTGCACCCATGATGCCCGAAACGGTATCAGTTCCCATGAAATTAATCAAGTGAGCCATACCACCAAGAGTAGCACTTTCCAGACTGGAGACACCACGAGCACCGAAATCATGCAGTTTGAAGTCGATAAGACTTGGATCACCATTCTTAATAAGATACTGATTGATGATGGTCTTACTTACAAAGCTATTGGATGCTACAGTGGTCGGATACCAAATAGCACGAAGCAGAGCAGTTTCCAAGAAACTGGTAAGCCAATAGCACTTTGGATCAGTATTGACAATCGAAAGTAGGACGTTTTTCTGTTTCATCACGGTACCTTCATCAACTGCCTTAATTTCTACCGGAAGAAGGCCACCATGTACATCAACAATGTACATCCAACCATCATAGTTGAAAGGTTCACCGTGTACAAACATAATGTCACGAGCGGTACGCACCATTTCGGCAGTAACCGGAGTAGTCATATATTCACGAAGGAACGCTTGTAGACCGAAATAAACCAGTTGGTCATAAACTCCACCGCGAGATTCAATGTACGAATAAACGTACTGAGTACCTTCAGGATATTGAACCCATTGGCTGTATTTGTAAGAATCGCTGTTAAGAACAATGTTTTTTGCGAATTTCATAATAAATCTCCTTTATTAAATTTTGCCCAACTCACTGTCGGGACTTGCTGTTATACTAACACACTTTTTAATTTTAGTACAATTTTTTCCTCATCTGAATATTGATACTCATCATAATTCCTATTCTTATAATAAATTGTATGCCCAAGATCATTAAAATAAAAGACAACATCTGATGCTCGAAGCCAACTCCATGATATTGACATTATACTATTCGAATATGCAATATATTGAGGCATATTCCGATCTTTAGCCCAATTTTCGTTGAGAATGAGATAAGTCACTTCAAACCTAAAAGTTTTCTTTCTTCTGCAGTCAATTTAGCCATTGCTGCTTGTTTTGCACGCTCTTTTCTATCCGCTTCTTTGTGAGCAGACCACCATCTGGAAATTTCCGGATCTTTGAGAATCAACATCTCCAAACCATCACCCGAATCTTCGATATGTTGCAATGCTTTGCAAGCAATTCGAGATACGATATCAAGTTTCTTTCTTGTTTCCATTTCCTCAGGGAAATCTTCTGGAAAACTTCTACAGGCCATATTAATCTCCTTAAATTAGGCTCCTGGATCAAAATTTAAACCCGGTTCTAATTCCGGAATTTTATTACTAATCTCTCCACCATATGCCAGGATATATGCTAAAGCATCATCATGCTCTTCAAATTTTAGGTGAGGAGAAACGGAATGAACACACCCGTCGTCCCAACCACCTTGATGATATTCAACTCTATCCTCAAAACCACGTATTTGAAGTTCAAAGGCTAGCCTAGCAAAATCATTTCGACCGTTCAGTCTCTTGATTTTGACATATACGGTCATTTTTTAGCCCTTGCTACCATGGTTTTGATAATGTGGGCGTGATCACCGTACATATATTCATCCATTTCTTCAACTTCCGACAACTTAAACCACTTTGCCTTCTTAGCATCGTCGGATCCTTTCACACGCGGAAGTTCACCATTACCACCATCAAGCTCAATCAAATAAGCCATCGTAATGGTGCGACCACGCAGGTCACGATCCGGATGATCGAACACTTCATTATAAGTAATACCTTTGCGAAGTACAATTTCAGGAACTTTGATTTTAGTTTCTTCCGTCAACTCACGGAGCACACATTTCTCGAGTCTTTCATTAGGGTTTATAAACCCACCCGGCAATGCCCAAAGACCCTTACCCGGAGAAAATCCGCGTTGGATCAGAAGGATGTGTCCACCTTGAATAACTACGGCATCAGTAGTTTGGAAGACAGGGACAAAAGGAGCTCTCTCCCAAGACTTGTGGTATTCTTTATAGAATTTGTATTCTTCAACCATCTCTGCATAGTATTCAGTCTCTTTGAATTGCTTCAAATAGTCAAAAACGGCTGCAGGTAATGCTCCTTTGATGAAATCGAGATGTCCTTCGAAATAAAGCTCACGAACTTTTGTTGCATCAATAGGATTAGAACCATATTCAACAAAACCAGACAATTGAATAAAGTCCCATTCTGGAAATGCGTGGTTATACCAACTAGTTTCATCCTTATCATAACCAAGAATGCAGATATCCTGATCAGACACACCCGGATGTTCCTTTGCAACCATTGCCTGGACATTTGCAATCCAACTATTATTGCTATATTTGAAATCAGGAAGAGGAAGAATAGAATAATTGTACTTCGAAGATCCGATTCTTTGAAAAGGATTACCAAGAGCACTAGTAATCATCTGCATACGTTCATGAAACTTGAACGGATTCTTCGGTGTACGTGGTTGAAAAGAACTTCCAACTAGAAATAGGACGTGATCTGCAAGCTCAAAAGCTTGATGCGCGTTGGCTGCATGACCGTTGTGGAAAGGTTCGTAGCGTCCAATGAGGATAGCTACCTTATAGCGTTTTGTTGACATATTTTGGCTCCCAAAATAAAGTTAAGTTGTAGAAGTCTGTCTCTACGTTGTATTTAGCCTTTAGTATTACATACTGGGCTAATTGTGGTCAAATTATATCACCGTCCTTAGTAACTTTTTTCAAGAATTCGGCCTCTTCTTCAGGAGTCCATTCTAACTCAGAAGTATAATTCTGTTCTACAGGTTTAGGACCAGTAGGAAATGGCCATCTTGCTCGATTGCTGAGATCAATTTCGGGTTTATATTCCTCGATTTTCTCATCTTCGATTCTCTCATACCTAAATCTCTTAATTTGTGTAGAAATAAAATTGCCAACCGACGGTGCTACTTGTAGGTTGGCAAAAGTTTCCTTATCTACATCAAAATAACGATATGACAGTCCGGATTTGTATGTTACTACCAATACCGATGTATCAATATCATATTCATATGATGAAATAACAGAACTGTTTGTTTCTTGATATATTTTCATTTAAACTCCACAAAATGATCGATTACAAAGCCTTTCTTTCCATGTAATACCACAGCACCAGATAAGAAACCACCTTTACCGCAGCCGGTATCCATGAAGATAACCTTACCACCATTACCGTTGGTAACAGTCTTGGGCTTATCGATGGGTATGTTGTTGATAGGTTGCTTATCGTGCCCAACAATAACAGTTTTACCCATCGGAACTTCATCGATCCAGTTGTATAACCGCACAGGATACCCATCTTCATACTTTTCTCCGTTGGTTTCACCAACTAAGAATCTAGACTTAGCAGTTTTCCCGATTTCAGTACCATCTTCCCAGATGCAAGGGTGGCTTGCAGCATGGACTAAGGTGATATCATCGAATTTATGAACTAATCCAGATAACATCCTATCTTCAACGACAGATTTGTACATTCTAGAAAAGTCATCCATTCTTTCAGCGCCAACATCAGTTAAAGTCTGTCTAGCATCCTTAGAGAAACTTACCTTAGCACCATTGATTCCTCGAACGTGCTTATCATCATGGTTTCCCACAGTAAAAGCACCACGTCCATCGTACATCATGTCGTACATAGACTTTACTACTTCGAAAGGATGGCGAGCACGATCAACTAAGTCACCTAACGACATGAATAAAAAGTTTTCTTTCACTGCGAAATCGCGAGCACGCTCGAAGGATTCAAAATCTCCATGTACATCCCCGAAGACTAACATACCATCGAACTGATCTTTTACATGACTTGCAACTGTGAAGTTCATTTTATTTCCAATAATAAAGTTCGGGTTTCCAACCCATTCGTTCAAAACAATCTCTTACCTGATCGGTTACTGTTCCTTCCTGACCAGAACAATAAAAATCCATATAGGTCTCAGCACAATTATAATGCTTGTTCCTTATTTCCGCAATCATCCTACCGGCCCCACGCCAAGAACATGACCAACTTGGAGCTTTTTCGCCCTTCAATGCTTTTATTATTTGTTCATCTTCCGGAATCGGTTCTTGATTGGGATACCAATCCACATTACACAATGCCCGATAGAAATCTTTAGCAACTTCGATATCTTTGAGATATTCGATGACAATTCTATCTTGCACCATCTCTTTATATAAATCTCTTCTTAAGTCCATAAATCATGCCTAATTTTTATTAATCTAATGAGCATTTCGTCATCTTCTTGATTCCAATCTGCATCTAATTTATCCTGATCAGACATTGCTTTCTTAGAAATTTTATAATCTTCGGCATCCCTGTCAAAATCTTCATCCAAAACACTGAGATCGCCCAATCCTTGATCTGTATGTCTAGGAACTTTGATTCTCTGTCTGGTGGGTCTCTTATTTACCCACCAATCGTACAATTCTAGAATTTCTCTAGCCGCCATGGCTTGTCTATCGCTTCGTTCATAAGGTGGCAGGCCAGGATCATCCAATTTAGATGCCCATTCTAGATGTTCTATTCCAAGTTTTGGATCACGGAAGGTAGATCTCCAGTACATACGCACAATACTTAATTTAGTATACCAAGGATCATCTTCTTTATAGGTATGTTTAGCCCATGCTAATTCACATTCTACAAAATCCTTGAGCATATTGAAATTTACATTCAATATTCTAGTATCGATTTCATAATATCCAGGTTTTAGCCCGGTATCTATTACATGATACCGATTGTATATATGATAAGAAAACCATTCATAGATTCTTGTTTGTGTTCTAGAGATAGGATATAAGACTGTATGTCTAAAACTTTTTCTAACCCAATAACGTATTGGGGCCTTCTCTTGAAACTCTTTATTGAAGAGTCTCCATCCTTTAGAGGACAATGCCCCAGGTGGATTATAATCCATCCAAGCGTCAAATCTTTTGTACAGTTTTTTAATCATAAGAAAATCCGATGACGCATATTACTATACACACATCGGATCTGTCAAATCAATGCTGATTGGCTTTAGAAATAAATGCGTTTAATTTTTCTGCTTCAACAATAATTTCTTCTGTGGTTGGTGCTGTTGTGACATTATTACCGTTTATCACACCTTTAGCGATATGGTGTTGATGCAAAATGGTTTGTGCAAGTTGCAGCAATTCAAGCCTAATTTCGTAGGGTGTTTTTCCAAGTGGTTTCATTATTTTCCTTTGTGTGTTATTTTGTTGAATCAAAAACGGTGTACTGATTGCCTTCAGGAATTGAAATACCGTTTGCAATCTGGTATGTATATGGATTTTTTCCATATTTTGTTCTTTGTTCAAATTCGATTTTCATTTCCAAATATTTTACCTTTGCTTCTCGATATGGCTTGCCATAAATTTCCCTATGCATTCCCACCTGTACAAGGAATCTTTCTTGAACATCTTTCCATTCTGCTAATACCTCAGGATCTTTTGAAGTTCCAACGGTATTATCTGGTGTTGCTCCGGCTTTTTCTGCCTTTTGATAAAAAAGTTCTCTCTTTTTCCAATCTTCAACGTTGTCTTTGTAATAAAGTGACGCATCATGACTAATTTTATCCCAGACTTTCTTTTGATCATCAACTCTAACTTTAAACCCCTGAAGTTCTTCCGCTGTATATGGAGAAATTGACGGCTGACCTGGCTGTGGTGAAATTATTTCAGCTGCTGTAACTCTTGGTTTATTCTCGGGTGAAGCAAGAGATACAGGTTTTTCTATATTAGTGGTTGCTACAACAGACTCTTGCCCTGGTAATAATACTTCTTTGGTTTTTATACTATCGGAAGTGGCTAAGGCAATCGGATTTACCATACTAGGATTAACAACTGCATTCATTACATTTGATATACAAGGGGTCTCGTTGCCTATTAACGACACTATATGTGATCCGCCTAGAAAGTTCAATGATTCAGCTAAAGATGCTGCTGCATCATTCACTACCTTAGTAAAATCAGATGATAACTTTGCCATTGTAGTTTCAGTTGACGAAAATGATCCTTTTAATTGAGTTAATATCGCTGATCCAGGCGTAATTATGGATGAAAGAATCGAATTAACTGCTCCGGATAAGGCCGGCGGAATATTTCCTAAAAATGCAAGTAATTCTTTACCATTTGTAATATTAACCCCGGGAAGAGCATTTAAGGCAGTATATAATGAAGCCATAGCTCCACTATTATCAAATCCTTTTGTTGCTTGATCATTCCCAGCATTAACCATATTATTACTTTCTGTAATGGGAGCCATAGCATTTACAACGTGATTAGAAGGACACGGTGTTTCACCTGAACTACCGTCTTTTGGTGCTCCAGGTATAGGAAAAGCTGCCTGAATTTGATTGGGTATTCCATTGATATTTTTAGCCATAATTGCATCAACTGATTGAGCCCTATCTCGTAATACTTGTGCCGACATAGCAAGAGGTAAATCTGTACTCATAGAATTAATACTTGCTGTTACAGAAGTTGTTATACCAGCCACCGATGATTGGATGGCACCAAGTGCCGCAGATGGACTAAACCCTGGATCCGCTATTGACATAATAGCACCAATGGTCCCCATTCCACTTGCAGTTGATGCCAAGGCTCCTATTGCTTGTGAGGCGGGATTCTTAAATAAAGAGCCTGGAGATCCTAGTGGGATCTTAGCACCCTTTACCATTTCTGTTAATGTGGGTAATGCCATTATCTTTTAATTAATTGAATAGGTGTAATTGCTTGCTCATATTGTTCTTGCAATTTAAATGCAGGAACACCAGTAATGATAGGTTTTGGAACTGTAACAGTCTTATCAGGATCAGCCATCATAATAAATGGTGCAAACTGAAACCCCTTATCAGTTGCAATCATACATAATGGGCTTTTTACCTGATATTCTGTTGCATTTTCATCAACAACCTTACCAATAAATTCTTCACCTGCCTGTGTTTTAAAAATACCGATGTATGGTACTTTTTGTGGTATTTGTGCTAACATTAAAATTCATCCCATCCATCAACCGCTTCGCTGCGGCTATATTCTGTTACTTTTGTCTCAAAGAAATTTTCACGCTTTTCTGCATTTAAATATTCATACGGGTTCTTTGTGTATCCTTTATATACAACACCAAGTCCTAACAATTTAGTTCTCTGATTAGTAAGATATTTGACATATCCTTCGGTACTATCCTGAGAAATACCTAAAATTCTGTCTCCATATATCTCTTTTCCCCATTCAATTTCTTGTTCTGCCGCTTGTGTAATATTGTCAAGTAAAATATTCCTATCTTCGTCATTCTCGACATCAAATATTTCACGAATGATATTTGAGAACATGTTGACATGCGTTACCTCATCATTCTCAATATACTTGATCATTTTAGCTACGTTTGCAACTTTATTTCGAGCGGCTAGTTGATAGAAAAACTGAAATCCATTATAAAAATAGATACCCTCTAATGCAAAGTTCGCTGCTATTGCAATTTTTAGATTTTTTTCTGTCTTATTATCATTAAATTGCTGATATTGTTCAGCAATAAATTTATTACGCTTTAATAATAAAGGATTATTTCGCCAATGATTATAAATTTCTTCACGCTCCATATTGGGAAACAATTCTTGCAATAAATATTGATAAGATTGTGAATGAATCAATTCTTGAAAGGCTTGAAGTGTAAATAAACCACCAACTTCCGGTGCAGTAATATAATCTGCAATATTAGGCAGATTAGATACCTGCATACTATCTAATGCAATTAAGAATGATAAAGTATTCTTAAATGCCTCCATTTCATCTTTAGTAAGTTCCTTAATTGTTACTTTATCATCAACTAAAGAGATTTTCTCTGGTATCCAGAAGTTATTAAGCATTATCTTATATAATTTCGGTGCCCATTGATATTTAACACTATTTAAATTTAGAATACCGGTTGCATTACCATTAATCATTTGTCGTGCAACCGTTGAGTCATCGCCTAATTCATCAAATATCTTCTTCTGTGTTAATTCTGTCATTAAATTCCTTTAGTCGCAATGAATTTCAGCCAAACGATTGAATCTAAAATGAAGAACACACCTTCCATGCCTACCATCAGCATAAACAAATTCATCAAATGGCCCATTATCCTTAGTATATAAAGGTTGGCGCCACCAAGGCAATTCTAATACTTCTCTTTTACGCATTCCAACTCTAAGTTCATGAACATGTGAACGATGACTTTCATAATTCCTGCGATGATCATGATCGTTCCAGCGTCTATGATCTCGATCAGTTCTAAAATCACGATCCCTATCACGGTTATCCCTACGATCCCATTTATCATCTGGACCCGGTGGTAATGGTTGTGGGTTTAACATCACATCACCATGACCACGAGGACCTGCAGGTCCGTGAGGTTGTGCTACCGCTGCTGCAGATAATGCAACAATTCCTAATGCCAATAAAGTTTGTTTAATTTTCATGTAATTTCCTATATTATCCTGCACAGGCAACGCAATCTTCTTCGACCTTCACTGGTGCGTCTACTGTGGCGTTCTTCTTAATAGCTCTTATGTAATAAATTGCTTTAATTCCTTTGCTATGAGCATAATGAATTGCATCATATAACTCTTTAGCATTAAAATTCTCTTTACGTTGATCAAATATTAACTCCATAGAACAGCCTGTGTCAATGAACTTCTGTAGCTCTGAGACTACATCAATAATTTCTATAGCTGTATGCTTAGAAAAGGTTTTTCCATACGCAATGGGATTGTCTTTTAAGAATTTCGCAACGACGACAAGTTTTCCATTCTTATTATCTTCAGAAAAGAATGCATCATAGATAGGTAACACACTCGCGCTAGAATCCATATATATTGAAGTGCTTGTATTAGGTGCAGGACTGGTTAATTGGCTATTTCTAATACCAAATTCATCAATTTGATCTTGTAAAAATTGCCAATCATATTTACCGCTAGCATGAACTGCGAACTTAGCAACTCGATTACCATTTTTCCACTCAGAATACTCATAAGCATCAAATGGTCCGAATCTTTTGGATAATTCAACACTCGCTAATGCAGCATTATATTCAACACACTCAGAAATTTCCCTAATGTAATCCAAATCACGGAAATTTAGATATTCTCTAGCTAAATGATCATGCAATCCTTGCAGACCAATTCCAATAGTTCGATAACGATTATTGTGTGCTGCTGTTATTTTGTCAGGTGCATTGGTCAAACTAATTCCGTAATCAAGAATCTTAGTAGTTAAGGCTGCAATTTTACCTAATTCCTTAAAATCCTTGACATTGCCTAAAACAATAGAGGCAAGATTACAGACATGTCCAAATTCATCTGGTTTTACATTAGAAAAAGACTCAGTACACAAATTAACTGAAGGAATTCCAATATGCCCATTTATATCTCCTTTATTAGGGTTATATTCATTAATGGTATCTGTGAAAGAAATGTAAGGTAAACCTGTTTCAAACTGAATACGCATAATCATTTTCATTAAATCGCGTGCATTTTCAAACTTACGGGTTATTTGAAGCTTGCCATCATTAGCGGCCTTCTCAATTTTTAGGTAGGCTTCGGTAAAATCAGAACCATATAATCCACGTACATCAATCCCCATCTTCTTTTTCACTTCAAATGGACAAAATGTTGTCCAAGATTCTCTATTCTTATCACGTTCCATGAAAATATCAGGTATGCAAACTTGTGGAAATACATCATATGCTTTCATACGTGGATCTCCATGCTCTGTTTGCATATCCAGGAAATCTTGAATATCATTATGCCAAATTGGTAATGCTATAGTTCCTGCACCTGCACGTTTTCCGCCTTGATTAACAGCAACAAGGGTATCATTTAGAATTTTAATCCATTGAACAATAGTTCCTGCGGCATTCTGATAACCATTAACATCGGAACCCTTCGCTCGTAAATAACCGAGAAAGATTCCCAAACCACCGCCGTTTTTGGAAATTAATGCCACACGTTTAATGTTATCAAAGATTGAATCAATATCATCCTCGATGGCGATAATAAAACAGGATGCCACATTACCTCCTTTAAGGATA
>Ga0315912_10001434_pt1 | contig 29284 bp, 23 predicted proteins | sample VfabasoilMG_FD_204469 | JGI IMG/M metagenome (GOLD analysis project Ga0315912, IMG submission 204469) | Garden soil microbial communities collected in Santa Monica, California, United States - V. faba soil | ecosystem: Environmental > Terrestrial > Soil > Garden | place: USA: California...
CCGTGCTGGCCGTCGTGCTCTTGATCGCCAGCGTCCTGCTGACCCTCGCCGGCGGCACGATGCTGCGCCGCTTCGACGTCGCCCGCGACCGCGGCTGAGTACGGTGCCAGGACACTTCTTGACCTGCTCCGCCCGCGGTGCCGCAGCGCCGTGGGCGGATCAGGTCAAGAAGTGTCCTGGCACCGTACTCAGCCGAGCACGGCGGCGAGGTGGGGGGCGAGGCGGTCGCGCGTGGCGGCGTTGGTCCAGCCGACGAAGCCGATCGGGGTCGTCGCGTCGAGCGGGAAGTCGAGCGGCTGGCCTGCGGGCGTCGTGACGACACACCCGGCGGCCTCGGCGCAGACCAGCGCGCCGGCGATGTCGTAGGGCTTGCCGGTCAAGGTCGGCCGGCCGCTGCGGTGCGCGACGAGCTCGCGCAGGTCGGCGATCATCCGGTAGGTGCCGAGCGCCAGGAGCACCAGCTGGCCGGCGTTCGAGATGTACTGGTCGTCGTAGCAGTTGCGCACGTCGGCCCCCTCGTGCTCGGCGAGCCGCGCGAAGAAGCGCGCTTCGAGCTCCGCCAGCGCCGGCCGCTGGTCGGCCATGTACTTGAAGAACGGGAAGTAGCCGTGGTCGGCGCGTGCGTCGCGGCCGGTGTCGAGCACAGTCCGCTGCACGCCTGCGCCGCCGCGCGCGACGTCCGCGAGCTCGCGCTCCTCGAACTCGCAACGCTCGCCGCGCGCCGCGACCAGGAGGCGCCGCCGCGCCGCGCGCGAGTCGGGGATCTCGCCCGTGACGCCCAGCAGCACGTCGCGCTGCCAGGGTTGCGCCGCGCAGGGCCGCGCCAGCGCGATCACGCACCAGGCCGAGCGCAGATCGGTCATCAGGTTGCGCGTGCCGTCGATCGGGTCGACCAGCACGTGCGGACCGCCGTGGTCGAAGCCCGCCAGCTCGCGCACGCCGCCGCGGCCGTCCGGCCCGCGGTGGCGCCAGCCGGCATCCTCGCTCAGGAGCGAGAGCGGCTCCTGGCGCGCCGCCGCCTCGAACCAGCGCTCGAGCTCCGCCTCGGCCGGCACGTCGATGCCGTAGGTCACGTCGCCCTGGCCCTGGGCCGCGATGCGCATCAGTTCGTCGGCGCCACCGCGCTCGCGCGCCGAGCGCGCCGCCGCGCGCACGACCGTCGCGATGCGCTCGGCCAGCTCGACCAGCCGCGGCCGCCAACGCTGCAGCAGCTCGGCGTCGGGGGCGCCGGCCTGCGCGCTCACACCGGCTGGCGCCCGGCGAAGCCGGCGTCGAGGTGGTGCCAGTGCGAGAAGCTCTCCTCGCCGCGCGTCCAGCACCAGTGCACCAGGTGGCCCTCGCGCACGCCGAAGAAGTCGACCAGCGCCGGCTCGACGCTCTTGACCTGGCCCGATTGCTTGACGATGCCCTCGGTCAGCTTCTCGATCTCGTCCTCGATGCGCTTCATCTCCGCCACGTGCGCGCTGTACTCGCCGTGGTCGGGGTTGTCCTCTTCGCGCACCTTGGCGCCCCAGATCAGCTCCAGGGCGTTGACGCGGATGTGCTCCTGGCGCAGCTCGGCGCGCAGCGCGTCGATGCGCGTGAACAGCTTCTCGAGGCGCGGCACGAGCGCGTTGACTTCCTCGAGGGTGTAGATGCGGGGTCCGGGCATGGGGTGCGTGGCGCGCGAGGACCCTAGAGCCTACACTTCCCGCCCCAATTCGAAAGCGAGCCCCTCATGAGCGACGTGCGTGACGTGATCATCATCGGTTCGGGACCGGCCGGCTACACGGCGGCGATCTACGCCGCCCGAGCCAACCTGAAGCCCATGTTGTTCCAGGGTATGCAGCCCGGCGGACAGCTGACGATCACCAGCGACGTCGAGAACTACCCCGGGTACCCCGAGGGCGTCCTGGGCCCGAAGATGATGGAGGACTTCCAGAAGCAGGCCGAGCGCTTCGGCACCGAGCTGCATTTCGAGCAGATCGTCGAAGTCGACCTCACCCAGCGGCCGTTCCGGATCAAGAGCGAGTTCGCCAGCTTCCAGGCGCGCACGCTGATCGTCGCCACCGGGGCGAGCGCGCGCCTCCTGGGCCTGCCGAGCGAGATGGAGCTGATGGGCCACGGCGTCAGCGCCTGCGCCACCTGTGACGGGGCCTTCTTCAAGGGCAAGAAGGTGCTGGTGGTCGGCGGCGGCGACACCGCGATGGAGGAGGCCAACTTCCTGACGCGCTTCGCCAGCACGGTGACGATCGTGCACCGCCGCGCCGAGTTCCGCTCCTCGAAGATCATGCACGAGCGCTGCCTCAAGAACCCCAAGATCGAGTGGCTGCTGCACAAGGAGGTCGCGGAGGTGCTCTCCGAGAGCGGCAAGAAGAAGGTGCGCGCGGTGCGGCTCAAGGACACGCGCAGCGGCGAGCTGGCCGAGGTCGCGACCGATGGCTTGTTCATCGCCATCGGCCACGAGCCGAACTCGAAGATCTTCCAGGGCAAGCTGGCGCTGGACGAGACCGGCTACATCCAGGTCAAGAAGGGCACGACGTACACGTCGGTCGAGGGCGTGTTCGCCTGCGGCGACGTGATGGACAAGACCTACCGCCAGGCGGTGACGGCGGCGGGCACGGGTTGCATGGCGGCGATCGACGCCGAGCGCTGGCTCGAGGCGCAGGGCGGACACTGAACCGCAGCCGCCACGCCGCTCGAAGCCGCGCTCAACCCGCGTTCGAGCGCCGCGGCGACAATCGCCGCACGAGCAGCACGCCCGCGGCGACCGCCGCGACGCCGATCACCACCAACCACACCGCCAGGCGCCAGGCGTCCGCGACCGAACGGTCGACGCGCGCCGCGGCCTCGTCGACCGCGCGCTGCAGGGCCGGCAGGCTGCGGTCGACGCTGGTCACGGTCGTGTTCAGCTCGCGCAGCGCCACGCTGACCTCGGTCGCCAGCATCTGGTACTCGACCGGATCGAAGGGCTTGCCCGGGGGCTCCTCGGGCGCGGGCTCCCCGGGCGGCACGCCGGGCGACGCACCGGGCGCTGCACTCCCGCCCGCTTCCGGCTCGTCGGGACCCGAGACGTTGGCCACGAACTGGTCGACGGTCTGCGTCGTGATCTTCAGCGAGTCCGAGAGCCGCGTGCCGGCCTCGAGCGCCTGCCGCAGCTCCGCCAAGAGCTCGCGCAGCGGGCCCGCGTTGCGGTCGAGCTCGGCGACCAGCGCCTCGCGCTGCAGCGTGATCTCGCCCGACGCGGTTTTCAGCAGCTTGTCGGCCTCGACGCCCAGCTCTTTGGGCAGCGTCTCGGCCGTCGCCGCCGCACTCTCGACCGCGCGCGAGGTGCGGCCGACGTCGCCGACCAGCGCCTGCATGCTCGGCTGCTGCGCGGTGCGCAGCGTCAGGAGCTCGGTGCGCCAGGCGATCGTGCGCGGCAGGCGCTGCGCCAGGAACACCGCGCGTTCGCCGAGCTCGCGCGCGCGCGCGATCTCGCGCGTCGCCGGCTCGAGCGAGTCGAGCGGGTCGAGTCCGAAGATGCCGAGCAGCGAGCCGCTCTGGCTGGCCGCCGCGCCCGAGGCCGCCAGGTCGGCGAAGTTCGGCGCGCCCGAGCGCAGCAGCGTGTCGGGCTCCTGGGCTTGCGCCGCCCAGGCGTCGAGCACCGCGCGCAGCTCCTGGCTGTGCTTCTCGGGCAGCGAGCCGTCGACCGCCTCGAGCGCCTGCTCCTGCAGCGCGATCCAGATCTCGAGCACCGGCCGGTCGGCCTCGCCCAGCAGCGGCAGCCAGTACAGCTCGTGCACCCGGCGGCTGTAGGTGCACATCGCCACCAGGTTGGCGAGCGCCTCGACCGGCCGCGAGTAGGCCGCCACTTCGAGCGCGCGCTCGGCCGTCTCGATGCGCCAGGTCAGGGCGCGCTCGTAGGCCTCGGGCGTGTTGTTCTCGGAGGTGAACACGAAGGCCGCCTTGTCGAGCTGCGTCACGATGCGGTCGGCGAGCCGCACCACCTCGCTGCGCACCGCGTCGAGGTCGACGGCCTGCTCGTCCTCGGGCCGGCCGGCGACGGCGCCGACCATCTGCCCGGGCGCGTTGGCGACGCCGCGCACGACCTCACAGCCGCTGCTCGCCGCCAGGAGCAGCGTGCAGGCGATCCAGCGCGTTCGCGGTGCGGTCCTCGGCACGCCTCGGAGTATGCCAGGGCCGCTCGCCGCGGTCGCGCACCCGCCGCTCAGAACTGCCGGCCGATGACCAGGAAGGCGCTGTGGTTGCCGCCCTCGGTCAGACCGTAGCCGACGTAGATCGGGCCGATCAGCGTGTCGACGCCCAGGAACAGCGAACCGCTGGGCCGCAAGCCGGGCAGGTCGATGTCGTCGAGCTCGGCGAACACCCCGCCGGCCTCGAGCGAGCCGCCGGCGTACCAGCTCAGCGCCTGGCGCTCCAGCCCGCGCGAACCCAGCGGCAGCGTGTAGATCGCGCGCGCCAGGCAGGCCGTCGGCCCGCTGATCTCCTCGGAGCTCAAGCCCGAGAGGCGCAGGAAGCCGCCCAGCGGGAAGAAGCTCTGCACGTTGGTCGGGTCGCCGACCACGGTGCTCAGCTCGCCGCCCAGGGTCAGCGCGCCGCGCCCCGCGCCGAAGGCGACGTCGCCGCGCAGGCGCACGGTCTCGTCCTGGCCTTCCTTGAAGTCGTCGACCGGCAGGAACCACTGCGCGCGCAGCAGGGCGCCCGAGCTCGGGAAGCCGAGGTCGTCGAGGCTGTCGCCGGTCAGGCCGAAGACCACGCCGCCCTCCTCGAAGTCGTCGCCGCCGTTGGTCGCCGGGTCGCCGATCTCGAGCCGCGATTCGCCGGCGCGGTAGATCAGGCCGGCGCGCACCTCCCACATGTCGCCGAACTCGTGCGCCAGGTCGGCGCCCAGCTCGAACTCCTCGACGTTGAACTGCGCCACGGTGTCGCCGGCGGTCTCGACGCGCACCGGGTCGCGCCGCCAGGCGACGCGCGGCACGAGCGCCCAGGAGCCCGCGGCGTCGAGCACCTGGCGCCGCTCGAGCGCCATCAGGATGCGATTGCCGACTTCGACCTGCGTGCGCCACTCCGAGCCCCAGTCGTCGGTCGGCGCGTAGCGCACGCTCGCGCCGGCGACGAAGTCGACGCCCTCGCCGGCCGAGAACTCGCCCGCCATGCCCATGCGCCAGTGGAGCGGCGCGGTCGGCATCGGCTCGGTCTCGATGTGCAGGTCGGCGCGGCCGGGGCCGGTCTCGACCAGCGCGAAGTCGACGCGCCGGAAGAGCTTCAAGCCGTAGAGCCGCGCCAGGTCGGAGCTGGCGAGCGCGGGATCGAAGTACGCCCCGGGGCGCAGCGCCAGGCGCGCGCGCACCGCGTCGGCGCCCAGCGGCGATTGCTCGCCGACGTGGACGGCGTCGAGCACCACGTCCTGGCGCGCCTGACGGCGCCGCGCCTCGAGGCGCGCGCTGAAGACCGCGGGCTCCTCGGCCAACGGCGCCAGGCGCTCGCTCAAGGCCAGCGCGGCGGCCCGCCCGCGGCCGACGATCACGGGCGCGATCTCGAAATCGCCCAGGTCGACGTCCTCCAGGTCCGGACGGCAGAGCAGGTCGCCCGGGCGCAGCGTCGCCAGCGCCGTGCGCGCGTTGGCGAGCGCGACCAGCTGCAGCGCGCGCTCGCCGACGCCCAGGAAGTCGAGCGGCCGCGTGCCCTGCGCCGGATCGAGCACGTCGACCACCAGCACGACCTCGGCACCCAGGGCCAGCGCCACGTCGATCGGCAGCGGCGCGCTCAGCTCGCCGGTGATCAGGCGCACGCCGCGGTTCTCGACCGGCGGGCGCAGCACGGGCGTCGCCATGCTGGCCTCGATCGCCAGCGCCAGCGAGCCGTCGCGCAGCGTGTGGGAGCGGCCCGAGTCGAGCTCGGTCGCCACGGCGCGGAAGGGCGGCGCGAAGGCGTCGAAGCTCGCGCTGCCGAGCGTGTTCATCGTCAGGCGCGCCAGCACGAGGCGCAGCTGCGCGCCGCCCTGCAGGCCCGGCGGCAGGATCAGCCCGTCGGTGTCGACGCCCAGGGGCAGGTCGATCAGGAAGTCGCGGTCCTCCTGCTTGGAGCGAAAAGACAGGAACTTGCGCGGGGTGCGGTCGTCCAGGGCGTCGACCCACTCGGACGAGATCAGCGCGGTCCGGATCTCGGCCGGGCTCAGGCCCGCGCAGTACAGGCCGCCGACCAAAGCACCCCAGTCCGAGCCGACGACCAGGTCGACCGGCACGCGCAGCTCCTCGAGCACCTCGAGCACCCCGACATGCGCCAGACCGCGCGCTCCACCGCCCGAGAGCACCAGCGCGACCCGCGGGCCGGGCGCGCCCGCTGCGCCAGCTGCGGCCGATGTGACGGAAGCGGCGGGGCCCGCGGCAGCGACGGGCGCGGCCGGATCGGCCTGCAGCGCCGCGGCGGCCAACGGGCCCAGTCCGAGCGCGAGCGCCAGGGCGGCGAGCGGGCGCCGCGCACGACCAGGACACATGCGCGACACGATAGCGTCCCGGGTGGCGCTTGTGGCCGCGGGGGGCGGCGGAAACAATGCCGACGGAGAACAACCCATGAACCGAATCGTGCACCTGGCCGGCCTGTCGTTCCTGTTCGTCGCGGCCTGCGGCGCGCCGTCCGAGCAGCGCGCCATCTTTCCCTCGCAGGACGTGACCGTGACGCGCGCTGACCTGACGCGCATCTACTTCGTGCGCGAGGGCTGGGTCGGCGTCGCCGAGCAGGAGGTGGGCGTCTACGACAACGACGCCGAGATCGGCACGCTGAGCTCCGACACCTACCTGTGCTGGGAGCGGCCCGGCGGACGCACCGTCGCGCGCGCCTTCTACCACGCGATGGGACCGATGCGCGGCCGCATCGAGGGCATCGCCGACCTGAACTGCGACGCCGGACGCGCCTACTACTTCAACGTGACCGTCGAACGCGAGGACGGCAAGCCGACCGTCGTGCCGCTCGACGACGAAGAAGGCAAGGCGCTGGTCGCCAAGCGCCGGCCCGCGAAGCACTGAGCGCGCCGCTCAGAACGAGAACGAGATGCCGATCACCGGCCCGTACATCGTCAGGTCGAACTCGGCGCGGTCGGCGCCCGAGCTGTCGTTGAAGTTGACGCTCAGCGCGCGGTAGCCGAGGTGCGCCCCGACGCTCGACGAGAAGTGGTAGCCGACCAGCGCGCTGGCGTTCCACGCGAACTCGGAGCCCAGGCCGAAGCCGCCGATGTCGCCGCGCAGGTCCCAGGACCAGTCGTCGGAGAACTGGCCGCGGCCGCGGACGCCGACGATCGGATCGACCCAGGACTGGATGCTGTCCGGCGCGCCGGTCGGCACGCCGCCGACCGAGAGCTGCACCTCGGTCTCGAGCTCGTAGTAGCGCGCGCCCGCCAGCCAGTCCCAGCCGCCGGCCAGGTCGTGGGTGACGAAGAGCTCGTGCACCTGCGCGTCGATCTCGACGTCGGCGCTGGCGCCGGCGCTCTCGTCGCCGGTGGTCGCGACGGTGACGAAGATCGGCGCGAACACCACGCTCCACGGTCCCCGGCTGGCTTCGAACTGGCCCAGGAAGCCGTACAGCGCGGGATCGCTCGAGGTGCCCTCGTCGTCGCCGCCGTCGATCTCGATCTCGTCGCCGTCGACGGTCAGGTCGCCGTCGATGCTCGCCGACCAGTAGTAGATGAAGGCGCCGAAGCTCCAGCCCTCTTCGTCCGGCGCCGGCTGCACGTCGAGCGCGGGCTCCGGCGCGGGTGCGGCGGCTTGCGCTGCGGCTTGCGCGGGCAGGGCGAGGACAACGCTCGTGAAGCAGGTCGCGATCATGGGCTCCTCGTTCGGGTCCTCCGCCGCCGGATGCTTGCTTGCGGCCGCCGCGGAAGCCACCTTAGATACCAACGGCGGCCGATGTCGTCGAGTGCGCTGGAGGAGCATCGACATGAACAGCCTTGGACGCGCGGCGGCCGCCGCGCTGCGTCGCGCTGGTGCGTTGGGCCTGCTCGCCTGCCTGACCGGCTGCGAGGCGATGGTGCCCTACCACTGGGACTCCGCCGAGAGCGAGGGTGAGCGCACCGCGCTGGTGCTCGAGACCGTCGCGGCCGCCGAGGCACCCGCGCTGGACGTCAACGTGCCGCGCTCGGGCGTGCGCGCCGAGGTGCGCACCGATCCGCGCATCTTCGAGTCGCGCCTGAGCAAGCTGATCGCGCGCTCGGTGGCGACGGCCACGCGTCCGCCGTACTCCTGGGGCGCGAGCGCCGCCACGGACTTCTACGCCGACACGCCGCGCCAGCTGGGCAATCCCGCCTCCCCGGCCGCGAGCGTGCAGCTCGAGGTCCGGCCCGCGGTGCGCGGGTTCAAGCTCGAGCGCTGGCTCAAGGGCGAGCACGCGACCACGATCGAGTTCTCGGTCGAGCCTGCGCAGGACGCCTTCCGCGTGACGCTCGAGCGCATCACGGTCGACTATTCGCGCGCCAAGGTGGCCGACAACAGCTGGGTCAACTTCTGGACGCGCATCCCGCTGCTCTACGGCTTCGCCTCCGACATCGCGCGCATCTTCGGCCTGGAGTACGGCGACGACGCGGTCGACATGCAGATCGACGTCGGCTTCAACTCGAGCTGGACCGACGCGCGCGGCGAGACGCACTTCGCGCCGATCGCCGTGCTGGGCTGGACCGTGCTCGACGTCGAGCTGGGCGCGGGCGCGATCGAGGTCGGGACCTCGAGCGGCTGGCTGCCGCTGCCGCCCTTGTCCGTGCGCCAGGGCCCCGACGGCGGCCTGGCTTTCGGCCGCGGACACCTGGCGCTCTGGTCGCTGGTCACCGAGCAGGACGAGCTGAGCCACGACTTCGTCAGCGAGCGCTCCTCGATCGGCGAGTACATGGACGAGTTGCTGGGCCTGCTGCCCGTCCCCGTGCCGACGCCCTGAACCTCCCGCGCCGTGAGTACGGGGCCAGGACAATTCTTAACCTGATCGCGGGAAGCGCGCGCTGCGCGCGCTTCCCGCGATCAGGTTAAGAATTGTCCTGGCACCGTACTCACGGCGCGGGAGGTCAGAACCCGCGGCTGAGCGTCAGCAGCACCTGGAAACCGTCCATCTCCAGGTCGCCGAGGCCGCCGCTGAGGTCGACCGTCGAGTCGGACCAGCGCGCGCCCAGGCCGAGCATCGTGCGCGAGGCGAGCAGGAACTCGAAGCCGACGCGCGCGTAGGTGCCGTAGCCGAAGCCCGAGCCGCTGTCGTGGCCGCCGACGAAGTCCTGGTCGTAGTTGGCCCACTCCAGCAGCGGACCGGCGCCGGCGTAGAGCCGCAGCGAGTCGCCGAGGAAGGTGCTGACGAAGGGCCCGCCGTACATGTCGAACACGAACATGTCGACGTCGACCGCCACCGCCGCGCCGCCGCCGCCGGCGACGAAGGCCGCCGCGTTGGCGCGCCCGCCGAAGGAGAAGAAGCCCTCCAGGCCGTAGCTGAGGTTCTCGCCGCCGAGCTTGTACTGCGTGCCGCCGCCGAGCAGCGGCATCTCGTCGAGGTCGCCGTCGTCGCCGTCGACGTCCGGGTTGCTGCCGCCCTCGCGCTCGACGTTCTCGAAGGCGCTGACGCCGAAGAAGCCCTGCAGCACGGCCTGTCCGACGCGCCACTCGGGCGCCGGCGGCTTGCGGTTCGCCGGCTTGGTGCTCGGCGCGGGAGCCTGGCCCTGCTGCAGCGCCCGCAGTTCCCGTTCCGTGGGCTCACTGAGCGCGTCCGGAGACGCGTGCACCGAACTCGGCGGGGGTGCTTCGTACGTACGGTGGGCGGTCGGTGCGACGGCGCAGCTGAAGCAGAGCGCTGCGGCGAGCAGCGGCACGACGTGTCTCATGGCGGAGGGCTCGAGGGGGAACGCGGGGACCAGACCCGGAGGGTGGCGGAGCGGCCGCCACGTGCGCGCAGAAGCTAGCACAGCGCGCGCCGACCGCGCGCGGGTCGACACCTCCCTGGGCTCGCGCTGGCTCCTCCGCTATCCTTCCGCGGTGCTCGACGCAGCCTGACCGCTGTTTCCCGGGAGATGATCGCGATGACCGAAACGCGCCTGAACCTGCCCCTGTTCTGTCTGCTGACCGGCGGCACTCTCGGGCTCGCGGCCGAGCGCGCCGGTGCAGCACCTGCCGCTTCGCCGAGCGCCGCTTCGCCGGGTGCCGGCGCGGCGGGTCCGGGCAGCTTCGAGCGCGCCTTCCTGCGCGGGGGCGCGGCGCCGGGCTGGAGCAGCGAGCCGGCCGCGACGGTGCCCGCAGGCGCGCGCGCTGAAGCCGGCGCGACGCCGGAGTCGAGCCTGTTCGACTCGGCGGAGTGGCGACGCATCGCCGACGCGCTCGAGCCGGCCCAGGACGGGGCCGCCGACGCCAGCGACGAGCACGCGATCCCCAAGCACCCGGCCTTGAGCGATCGCTTCAGCTTCGGCCTCGGCGTCTACGCCGCCTCCTCGAACACCGAGGCGCGTCTCGACAGCCCCTCCGGCATCGGCACGACGGTCGACCTCGAGGACGTGATGGGCCTGGACTCGAACGACATCGTGCCGCAGGGCCTGGCGCGCTGGCGCTTCAGCGAACGCTGGCGTCTCGAGCTCGAGTACTTCGAGCTCAACCGCTCCAACTCGAAGTCGATCACCGGCGAGATCGTGTGGGGCGACCAGACTTTCCCGGTCAACACGGTGGTCAACGCGCAGTTCGACATCGCCGTGGCCCGGCTCTCGTGCGGCTACTCGTTCTTCAAGCGCGAGGACAAGGAGCTCGGCGTCGCGCTCGGTTTCCACGTGACCGACATGTCCGCGCAGCTCTCCTCGGGTCCGGCCAACCAGGAAGAGGGCAAGCTGCTGGCGCCCCTGCCGGTGATCAGCCTCTACGGCCAGTTCGCCCTGACCGACGACTGGGCCGTCGCCGGCCGGATGGACGTCTTCCGCCTGGAGTACGATCCCTACGCCGGCCACGTCTTCAGCATCGGCCTCGACGCCGTCTGGCAGGCCTGGCGCAACGTCGGCTTCGGCCTCGGCTGGCGCAGCCTGGAGATCGAGGTGTCGGCCGAGAACGACGACTGGAAGGGCGAAGTCGGCTCGAGCTACCAGGGGCCGATCGTGTTCATGAACGTGTCGTTCTGAGCGTCCGCGCGGCGCGCGGAGCGCCGCGCCTTGTGCCTGCCCCGCCCGGTCCGGATACTGCCCGCGAGAGTTCCCCGATGAGCCGAAGCAGCGGAGCCGGATCCGACGCCAGCGGCCGGCTGCGCGCTGGCCACGAAGCGGCGCGCCTGGAGATCGCGCGCCTGAGCGTCGCCGGCCCCGACGCGCTGCCTGCGGCGATCGTGGGGCTCTCGCAGATCGCGGCGCGCGTGCTCGAGGTGCAGCGCGTCGGCGTGTGGAGCCTCGACGCCCCGCGCCACGTGCTGCGCTGTGACCACCTGTTCGACGCCACGAACGGCGAGGTCTACTCCGGCGCGGTGCTGCACGTGCGCGACTTCCCCAACTACTTCGCGGCGCTCGACCGCGTGTGCGCCATCCCGGCCCACGAGGCCGAGGTCGATCCGGTCACCCGCGAGCTGACCGAGGCCTACCTCAAACCGCTGGGCGTGGTGTCGATGCTCGACGCGCCGATCCACCGCGGCGGGCGCGTGACCGGCGTGGTGTGTGCCGAGAACGTGCGCCAGGTGCGCACCTGGAGCCACGACGACTACGAGTTCGCGGCCTTCGTGGCGGCGACGCTGGCGCGGCTGTTCGAGGAGGCCGACCGCCACAGCGCGCTGCGCTCGCTCGAGCAGGTCGAGGCGCGCCTGGTGCACCAGCGCCAACTCGAGACGCTGGGCAGCTCGACCGCCGCGATCGCCCACGACTTCCGCGCCGTGCTGGGCGCGGTGCTGGGCTTCGCGCGCCTGATCCAGCTCTCGCCCGACGCGCGCGGCGAGGTGGGCGAGCTGGCCGGGCAGGTGCTGGCGGCCGGCGAGCGCGGCCGCGCGCTGTGCTCGACGCTGCTCGAGTACGGTGCCGCGGGCACGCGCAAGCCGACGATCCTCGACCTGGGCCGCGTGCTGACGGCCAGCGCCCCGGTCTTGCGCCAGGCCGCGGGGCCGGAGCTGCAGCTCGAGCTGCAGGTCGCGCCGCGCGTCAGCCGCGTGTTCATCGACGAGCGGCAGTTCGAGCGCGCGCTGTTGAACCTGGTGTGCAACGCGCGCGACGCCTCGCCGCCGGGCGCGACCGTGTGGGTGCGGCTGCGCGAGGGCCGCGCGCCGCCGCCCGGCGAGGAGCCGAGCGTGGTGGTCGAGGTCGAGGACCGCGGCGCGGGCATGACGCCCGAGGTGCGCGCGCGCATGTTCGAGCCCTTCTACACCACCAAGGGCCAGGCCGGCTTCGGCCTGGGCGCGGCGGTCGTCGACCAGGTCGTCAGCCTGGCCGGCGGCAACCTCGAGGTGCTCAGCGCGCCCGGCCAGGGCACGACGGTGCGCCTGTACTTCCCGCGCATCGCCGCCTGCGACGCCGGGACCTGAGCCGCGCCGCTCAGCGGAAGGTCGGCGGCGCTTCGATGCGCGCGAAGGCGCCGTACTGGTCGAGCACCCAGAACAGCGTGTCGCGCACGCGCAGCGCGTCGGCGTCGAGCGTCTTCTTGCGCGTGAACGCGCGCACGGCGTCCTGCGGCGTCTCGTTCAGGTGGCGGAAGGTGCCGTCGAGGAACTCGGCCCACTGCGCCGGCTGCGGCAGCTTGGGCGCCAGCGCGCCCGGATCGCTCGAGGCGCTCTCCCACAGCCAGTGGAAGTTCTCGAGGTTGTGCTGGTAGCGGTCGCGCAGCTCGGTCGAGCCGCACACGAAGGCGCGCGCCACGTTGGTGCGCAGCGCGCGGTGGCGGTGGTAGGGCGTGAAGAGCTCGTTGATCTTGGCGAACAGCGGCGCGTGCTGGCGCTCGCTGACCACCGACTTGTACGTGGTCCAGTCGTCGAGCAGCTCGTGCATGATCCCCAGCGTGTCGACGTCCGGCATCTCGAGGTCGGTGCGCGAGGCGTGCGCGTCGTAGAGCGTGACGCCCGCGTAGACGCCGCCCGTGCGGTCGGTGTAGGCGTGCGCGAAGGCCTGCGCCACCTTCTGTTGCGAGCCGTCGTCGAGCTTCATCTCGGCCCAGGCCTCGGCGAAGTCCCAGTGCAGCGGCAGCCCGCACAGCGCGTTCTCGAAGCGCCGCTGCGCCGCGGCCTCGTGCGGCTGGCGCAGGAGCGCCTTGCGCGCGTAGTCGTAGACCCAGCCCGAGTCGGCGCGCCGCGCGTTGTGCGCGCCCAGGATCTTGTGGCGCACGGCCTGGACCTCGGGTGCCGCGGGATCGAGCGGCACGCGCGGGATCGGCTGGCGCTCGGCGTGCTTGACCGGGTCGAACCAGGTCAGCGGCTCGACCGGCGGGAAGCCGTCGAGGCGCTCGGTCTGTTGGTCGAGCACCCAGCGCACCAGGCCGACCTGGAAGGTGCCGAGCTTCGAGCACTCGTTCTCGAACCAGTCGAGCACCTCCTTCTGTTCCTTGGCGTCGAGCGCCGCGAAGGCCGCGCGCGCGCGCCCGTCGGCCTGGGCCGCGGTCAGCTCGCGCGCCGCGGCGACCGGCAGCTTCTCGAGCCTGGCGCGCTCCTGCCAGGGCTCGAGCCGGACCACCTCGACCGGGGCGGGGCGCGCGGGGCGCGCGGGTTCTTGCAGGACGACGGGGACGAGCAGGATCAGGAGGACGGGGCTCATGCGCGCCAGTATGCGGCGCGCGCGGAGCGGACACAGCCCCTCGCCCGCGGGCCGCGCGGCGCGCGTCGGGCAGGGCTCTCCGGCACCCGCCGGTCCGGAACTCCAGCCGCGACCGCGCGCCGGGCGATCCGGGCCCTGTGCGCCGACCCCGACCCCTGACCCGGACTTCGAAGTCCGCCCGCGCGCGGGCTGGGTCGAGCCGCTCGAGGTCGAGCGCTCCAAGCCGCGCTCTGCTGCGGCAGGCCGACGTGCACCTGGCCAGGCGCGTGCTCGACGAGCAGGGCGTCCAGGGCTCGTCGGAGGTGCAGATCGGCTTCGATCCGAGCCGCCAGCGCGTCTTCGTGCACCCGGTCGAGGTGCGGCGCAACGGGGCGCGGCGCGCATCGACGAGCGGCGGATCGAGCGGCGCGGCGCGGGCGGGGAGTTCTCGAGCCGTCTCGAGGTGCCGGGCGCGGGGGCGCTGGAGCAGCGGCGGGCGGCTGGGGCGGGGCCGTGGAGACGGCTGGCGTCCTTGAGCTACCTTCTCGGCCCATGTCGGACGGATCCCGGGAGAGCATCGAGCACGAGCGCGCGCGGATCCGCGAACTCGACCAGGAGCTGTGCGCGCTGTTGGCCGAGCGCATGCGGGCATCGGAGCGCATCGGGCGCGTCAAGGCCCAGCGCGGGGAGCCGATCTCGGTGCGCGCGATCGAGGACGAGGTGCTGCGGCGCGCGCGGGCGGCGGCGGGCGGGGTCGGGGTGTCGGAGAGCGTGCTGGAGACGATCTTCCAGGCGATCGTGCAGGGCTCGATCGAGCGGCAGCATCGCGTCGGGGTCGAGCAGCGGCGGGCGCTGGCGGAGCGCGTGCTGGTGGTCGGTGCGAGCGGCGGGATGGGGCGCTGGATGACGGAGTGGCTGGGCCTGGCGGGGCATGCGGTCGAGGGCGTCGACCCGCGCGCGGCGCAGGGCTTCCGCACGCTGGCGGACGTCGGCGAGCTGGCGCGCTTCGATCGCCTGGTCGTCGCGGTGCCGCTGGCGGCGACGCCGGCGGTGGTGCGCGAGCTGGTCGCGCAGCGGCCGCGCGGGGAGATCGTCGAGATCAGCTCGATCAAGGAGCCGCTGCGGCCGGCCCTGGCGGCGGCGGCGGCGAAGGGCGTGCGCGTCCGCTGTCTGCACCCGATGTTCGGGCCCCGGAAGCCGTGCTACGGGCCGCTGATCTTCGCCCTGGCGTGTCTCGAGGACGAGGCGGTCGAGCGCCGCGCGATCGAGAAACTGCTGGCGCATCCGCACGCGCGGATCGTGACGATGCCCTTCGACGAGCACGATCGGCGCATGGGGTGGTCGCTCGGGCTGGCGCACCTCTCGGGCATCGCCTTCGGCGCGGCGTTGGCGCGCTCGGGGCTCGATCCCGGGGCGCTGGAGGAATGCGCGTCGACGACCTACGCGCGACAGAAGGCGACGGCGCTGTCGGTCGTGACCGAGGACGCGGAGTTGTACCTCGACATCCAGCGCCTCAACCCGCACCGCGAGGCCGTGTACGCCGCGGCGGCGGGGGCGCTGAGCGAGCTGTGCGCGTTGGTGCGCGCGGGCGATCAGGCCGGCTTCGCCGCGGCGCTGCGCCGGGCGCGGTCCGCGCTGGAAGGACCAGCTTGACCGGCGCCCGCGCGCGGCGCGCTCGGCCTACAGGAAGTTCGCCGTCGGGTTCCAGAGCGTGCGCTTCATCGTCACCTGGAACGGGTTCGTGACGTTGATCATGCCCTTGGTCCGCTTGTCGTAGTTGACGCGCAGGCCGACGCGGTAGGGCGAGCCGGGGACGAGCTCGGACGCCGGCGTGCCCGCCGTGCCGCGCTTGCCCGGCGCCAGGAGGCCCAGGTCGGCGCAGACCAGCGCGCCGTTGACCTCCATCCGGCCCTCGGTGCTGTCGCGGCGGTAGACCAGGCCGAAGATCGCGTTGTTCGTGTACATCAGGCCGTCGATGCGCAGCGGCTGGCCGGCTTCGTGCTCGGCGCGGAAGTCCTCGATCGCGCGTTCGAGCAGCGTGTCGCTGATCCAGCTCCCTTCGGGCGTCAGCGGCAGCACGGTGGCGCGCGGGGCGCCCGTGGCCGGGTCGTACAGCGCGGCCTCGCTCGTGTCGGACGGGTCGAGGATCGTCATCAGGTCGGGATCCCAGGCGAGCGGCACCTCCGCGTCGCCGACCCAGGTGCCCGAGTCGGCGTCGAAGTACAGGCCGCCGCGGTTGTAGATCGGGATCTGGTCGCCCGCGCCGAACTGGTAGTAGCGCGGCAGGTAGTCGGCCTGGTAGCCGGGGTTCGGGACGCTCCAGGTCGACGGGTCGTTCAGGCTCTCGCCCGGGCCGGGCAGCACGGGTTGCGTGCGCGCCCACTCGCCGCGGTTGAACAGCGAGATCTGGCCCAGCGCGAAGTTCCAGCCGCCGTCGGCGCCACCGGTGACGATGTCGTGCGGGTCGCCCGGCGTGCCGCCCGGCTGCAGGAAGTCGCCGATCAGCACGTTGCCGCCGCAGCTCAGGCCGAGCACGTTGCGCGTGCCGTCCTGGGCGATGCCGAAGGTGCGCGGGCCGGTCGGGTGCAGCGGATCGTCGCCCGGCAGCAGCACGCGGCCGTCGAGGTACTGCAGGTCGGAGGGCACGTAGACGTTGCCCGAGGCCAGGATCGTCCCGCTGCCCTGCACGTAGCCGTTGAGGATCACGTCGCCGTCGATCGCCACCGTGCCGTCGATCACGATCGGGTTCTCGCGCGTGCCGTGGAGGATCACGTTGCCGCTGGTGCGCGGCCCGAGGCTCGACTGGTTGCCGGTGGCGAAGGCCTGCGTGTACTCCGCGTCGCTGTCGATCGGGTCGGCGCCCGCGACGGTGATCGTGCCGGCGGTCAGGACGCCCTCGGCGTAGCGCGCCTGGGCGTGGAACTCGTTGGGATCGATCTGGCGGTTGCCCGCGCCGGCCGGCGTCGGCAGGCCGCTGACCGGATCGATGCCGCCGCTGTCCGGGAAGGGCGGCGGGAAGTGCGAGGGCAGGTTGCCGTCGACCATCTGCGTGTAGTCCGACGGGTAGTTGAGGTACAGGTTCTCGCCCGCCGCGGGCGGATCGCCGGCCGGCGTCAGCGGGCCGTAGGCCAGGTTGCCGCCGCTGTCCTGGTCGAGGTCGCCCTCGGCGTCGAAGATGCAGGCGCGCGTCGACTGGCCGGCCCAGTTCGTGATCGGCGCGCCGTTGTGGTTGGTCGCGTGGCCGCGCACGTAGAGCGTGCCCGCGATGCGCGTGTCGCTGTCCCAGTCGCTGACGCCCGGCCGCGCGTCGCTGCGCAGCATCAAGCTCTCGAGCGTGCCGACCTTGACGCGGTGGAACGAGTCGTAGGCCGCCGGATCGGTGTTCCAGTAGCGCTCCGCCGAGTCGATCGTCGTGTGGCAGAAGACGCAGTTGACGTTGTTGGCCAGGATGCCGTAGTCGAAGCCGTCGAAGGGCCGCGGCTCGATCGTGTAGACCAGCTGCACCGCGCGCGCCAGCGCATTGGACACCAGCCCCTCGCCGCGCTTGGTGGTCGCCTGCACCGTGACGTACAGGCGCGTGGCGTCCTGCTCGTCGCGGCGCACGATGCGCACGGCGTCGACGTGCACGCCGTCGAAGTCCTCGCGGCCCAGCGCGTCGGTGGGCAGCGCCAGGCGCGCCAGCCAGTCCTGCCCCTGCGCCGCGCTGGGCGCGCCGCTGCCGCCGACGTGCGGCAACCCGATCGAGTCGAGGTAGGTGCGCGCCGTCTCCAGCGTGCCCGCCGCCCCGCCCTGGTCGCGCACGTAGCCGGCCCACACGTCCTGCGCCGCCAGCGCGGCGACGCTCTCGACGCCGCTGGTCAGGCGGTGCTCGTCGGACTGCGAGGTGACCACCTTCGAGCCGCTGACGCCGGCCGAGAGCATCGACAACCCCAGCATGGTCAGCATCGACATCAGGATCAGCGCCGGCACCATGGCCGAGCCCTCGCGCTGCGCCCGAGCGGCCTGGGCGCGGCGCCAACGGCGCGAGCCCGCGATCAACGTGGTCGTGTTCATGGTTCTCCCTCGACTCCTGCCTGCCTCCGCGTCCCGGCCCGCGCCGCGACGCGCTCGTGCCGACGCGCGGATGCCGCCGCGCGCCCGCCCGTGTCTCAACTCGCGCCGTCGTTGCGCAGGAAGATCGTCGTCGCGACCTTGCGCACCACCGGCTGGTCCTGGACGCTGCGGCCCAGGACGAAGAGCGTGATCGTCAGCTCGCGGCGCACCGCGTCCCACAGGAACAGCGGATCCTCGAAGCCGTCGTGGTCGAGGTCGCTGCCCGGGTGGCAGCGCTCCTGCAGCACCGCCGTCGGGCCGAGGCCCAGGTCGTCGGGCGCCGCCCCCGGCGTCGCCGCGTTCCACGCCAGGCGGCGCAGCTGGCCGATGTCGAAGACGTCGGTGCGGTCGCCGTCCTTGTTGACGTCGTCCTGCGTGATCGCCTCGTCGAAGCGCTCGCGCGCCACGAAGACCAGCGCCTGCCAGCCGTCGAGCGTCGGCGTGCCGGCGACGGTCCCGCCCCAGCGCAGGTCGCCGCCGTCGAGGAAGTCGCTGCCGCCCGCGGGATCCGTGGGCACGCGGTAGACGAAGCCCGTGCCGTCGCCGCGGAAGTACACGCTGCGCCCGCCGACGCGCGCGCGGCCGTCCCACAGGTTCGCGGGCGGGTCGACCTGCAGCTCGATCGGCTCGGCGAGTCCGCACCACAGGAGTTCGCTGGCGATCGGGTGGCCGGCCGGGTTCGTGCAACCCTGCGCGCGCTCCAGGTCGAGGAAGTGCTCCGCGTCCAGGGCGCCGTAGCCGACGCGCTCGACGCCGGCGGTGCCGCGCGACAAGAGCAGCTGCCCGGCGGGCGGGAAGCCGGCGGTCGCGTCGACCTCGATGCCGCCGACGCTGCCCGCGCCCAGGCCGAGCGTCAGCTGCGCCCGCGGCGCCTCGCCGCGCGCGTCCGCCAGCTCGCGTTCGATCCCGAACAACATGCTCTGGGCCCGCGTCTCGGCCACGCTGATGCCCAGCGTCGAGCGCGAGAGGTGCATGTCGCGTTCGATCAGCGCGTAGGTCGAGAGCAGCACCAGCGCCAGGACGCCGCTGGCGATCAGCACCTCGACCAGCGTGAAGCCGCCGCGCCGGCCGTGAACTCGATGGGGGTGGCTGCGCATGTCCGGGCTCCTCACAGACGGGCCACGTAGAAGGCGTGCGCGACCTGGGCGTCGCCGCCCGCGCCGTGCCAGCGGGCGCGCACGATCACCGGCAGGAGCAGCGCGTTGGCCCCGACGTCGGTGTTGGTCGCCGCACCGTCGCCGTCGAGGTCGCGCGGCAGGCCGAGCTGCACGCCGAGCTCCTGGTCGGTGCGCGTCTCGTCCGTGATCACCAGCAGGCTCCCGACGCTGACCGCGCCCGCGCGCGGCGTCAGCTCGGCCGGCGCGAAGTCCGGGCCGAGCTCGCCCCCGGGTGCGACGCCGCCCAGGATCGTCGCCGTCCAGCCGGCCGGCTCGGTCAGGCCGCGCGTCGAGAGCGAATGCAGGCGCTCGCACACGCTGCGCACGGCGTTCTGCGCCAGCACGCGCTCGCGGTTGACGCGCCGCAAGCTGTGCATGCGCAGCGTCGAGAGCGTGGCGGCCATCAGGGCCACCAGCAGCACGGTCATCGCCAGCGAGACCTCGAGCAGCGTGAAGCCGCCCTTCCGCCCGCCTCGCGACCCCGGCCGACGCCCCGGCGACCCGCCGCGGGAACGCTTTGCCTGTGTTGCCATGACCCTCCTCGCTGCGACCGGTCTGCCTCCGGCCAGGGAGCTTTTCGGATGGGGAGGTCCGCGCGCTTGAAGGAAATCGCAAATGCGCGTTCGGTCGCGGCGCGCGGGAACTCCCTTCCCGCTCGGAAGGCGGCGCGCACAATGGCGCGATGCCGACCGAACGCTTCACCGGGTGTCCGATCCTCGTCACGGGCGCGGGCAGCGGCATCGGCCGCGCGCTGGCGCTGCGCTTCGCCCGCGAGGGCGCGCGGCTGCTGCTGCTCGGCCGCCGGCCCGCTCCGCTGGCGCAGGTGGCGCGCGAGATCGCCGCGGCCGGCGGCAGCCCGGCGCTGACGCTGGCTTGCGACGTGCGCCAGCCGGGCGCGGTCGAGACCGCGCTGGCGGAGGTGACCCGGCGCAGCGGCCCGCTCTTCGCCTGCATCGCCAACGCCGGCATCGGCGGGCCCAATACTCCGGGCGCTCCGGGCGCGCCGGGCACCGTCGACCGCTTCGACGAGCTGGTGGCAACCAACCTGAACGGCACCTACCACACGCTGCGCGCCGCCCAGCGCAACCTGGGGCCCGGGCCCGCGGCGCGCCACCTGGTCGTCGTGTCCTCGATCCTCGCGCGCCTGGGGGTCGCGGGCTACACGGGCTACTGCGCCAGCAAGGCCGGCCTGCTCGGCCTGGTGCGCGCGCTGGCGCAGGAGCTCGCGCGCGAGAACGTGCAGGTCAACGCCGTGCTGCCGGGCTGGGTCGAGACCGAGATGGCGCAGGAAGGCCTGGCGGGCATGGCCCAGGCGCTGGGCACCGACGTGGCGGGCGCGCGGCGCGCGGCGCTGGCCCAGGTGCCGCTCGGGCGCTTCGCCGAGCCCGAGGACGTCGCCGGCCTGGTCGCCTGGCTGTGCTCGCCCGACGCGCGCGGCGTCACGGGCGCGGCGCTCGACATCAACAACGGCGCGCTGATGTCCTGAGCGGGAAGGGCGACCCCGGAACACCGGCATCGTGCGCGCGGGACTGGAACCGCGCGCGCCGGAAAGGTAGGGGAGGAGCATGCGCGTGCTGCTGGTCGTCCACGGGCTGCCGCCCCGCGAGCGCACGGGCGTCGAGACGCACGTCGCGGCGCTGGCGCGCGAGCTCGTGCGCCAGGGCGCCGAGGTGTGCGTCTTCGCGCGCGAGGTCGACCGCGCGCGGCCCGATCGCGACCTGCGGCGCGCCCTGGCGGAGGGCGTCGAGTTCGCGGTCTGGAACGACACGCACGTCGCGCGCTCGCCGCGCGAGGCGCTGCTGCCGCGCGGCGTCGCGGCGCTGTTCGAGGCCGAGCTGCGGCGCTTCGCGCCCGACGTCGTGCACGTCCACCACCTGCACAAGCTCGGCCTGGCGCTGGCCGAGCTGCCGCGCCGGCGCGCGATCCCGAGCGTCTTCACCGCGCACGACTTCTTCCTGCTGGCCGAGCCCTACACGCTGCTCGCGCCCGACCTCACCCCGCTCGGGGTGCCCGGGGCTCCCGGGACCCCCGGGAACATCGGCACCCTCGGCGCCGACACGCTCGCGCGCGTCGACCTCGCCCGCGCCTGGCTCGACCGCCAACCGGGCCTCGGGGACCACCACGGCTACGCGCTCCCGGCCGACCTGACCGCCGGGCAGCGCGCGGAGCTGGAGCGCCTGCTGCACGGCGATCCGTGCGGGGAGGCCGAGGGGCCGCCGCTGGCGACGCGCGAGGACTTCGAGCGCCTGCGCGCCGAGCGCGCCGACCTCGAGCGCCGCCGGCGCGAGGCGGCCGCGCAGTTCGACCTGGTGCTGGCGCCGACCGCGCGCCACGCGCGCGCCCTGGCCTGCGTGCGCGAGCTGGCGCGCGTCGAGCTCGATCGCTGCGGCATCGACGGCGCGGCCCTCGCGGCGCTCGCGCCGCCGCGCGGCCCGAGCCCGGGCCAGCCGCTGCGCGTCGGCTTCGTCGGCGGGATCTCCAAGCCCAAGGGCCTGCACGTGCTGCTCGAGGCCTGCGAGCGGCTGGCGGCGCTCGGCCGCGGCGTCGAGCTGGTCGTCGCCGGCGATTCGAGCGATCACGTGCACGTCAGCGCGCTGCGCGCGCGCGCCGCGGCGCTGGGCGCGACCTGGCTGGGCGCCTTCGAGGCCGCCGAGCTGCCCGAGGTCCTGGCGCGCATCGACCTGCTGGTCGTGCCCTCGCTGTGGGAGGAGGTCGCGCCCTTCGTGATCCGCGAAGCGCACGCCGCGCGCCGAGTGGTCCTCGCCAGCCGCACGGAGGCGCTGGCCGAGAGCGTGCGCGACGGCGTCGACGGGCTCTTGTTCACGCAGGGCGACGCGCACGAGCTCGCCTGCGCGCTCGACCGCGTGGCGCTCGAGCCGGGGCTCTTCGCGCGGCTGGCGGCCGGGATCGAGGCGCCGCGCACGCTGGCCGACCAGGCGGCCGGGCTGCTGGCGCGCTACGCCGAGCTGGCGGCGGCGGGCACGCGTGCGCCGCTCTTGCCGCCCAGCCTGGAGGCCTTCGCCGCGCGCCACGCCGCGCTGGCGGCGCTGGGCGAGGACGAGCTGATGGCGCGCGTCGGCGCGGGGCTGGCGCAGCTCGGCGCGCTGCTCGTGCCGGACGCCGCGCGCCGCGCGCGCGCCGTGCAGCGCGGCCTGGCGCACAGCGAGCTCGTCGCGCACCACGCGACGCGCGAGGCCGAACGGGACTGGCTCAGCGGCCGCGTGCAGGAAGCCGAAACGCGCTCGCGCGTCGCCGAGGAGCGCGCCGCCTGGCTGGCGGCGCAGGCCGGCGCGCGCGCCGGCGCGCAGGCGGCGCTGGAGGCCAGCGTCTCGACCGCCGCGCGCACGGCCGAGGCGCGCGCGCGCGAGGCGAGCTGGCTGCGCGGGCTGGTGCGCGAGCGCGACGACGCGCTGGCCGAGGCGCGCGCCGCGCGCCAGGAGCTCGAGCGCTGCACGGCCTGGCTGCGCGAGGGCCTCGAGGCGCGCGACGAGGAGCTCGCCTGGCGCCGCGGCACGCTGGGCGCGCACGAGCGCGAGCTCGACTGGCGCAAGTCGGTGCAGGCCGGGCTGGAGCGCGAACTGGAGGCGGTGCGCGCCGAGCTGGCGACGCTGCGCGCCGAGACCCGCGCGCTGCGCGCGGGGGACGCGCGCCAGCAGGCGCTGCGCGCCGACCTCGAGGCCGAGTGCGAATCGCTGCGCGCCCTGGCCGCGGCGCGCGACCGCGAGCTGGCCGAGGCCGAGCGCGTGCTGGCCGCCCAGCGCCTGGAGCTCCTGGCGCTCGCCGCGCGCGTCGAAGCCCTCGAAGGCGAGCGCGACGGCCAGCTGCGCGAGCTGGAAGAGGTCTCGCGCGAGCTGGCCAAGCCGCGCTACGCCCTGGTCGCGCGCGCGCTGCGCGCCCGGGCGCGCGCCTGGCAGCTGGAGCCGCCGCCGCGCGCGGTCGAACGGACGGCCGGTCCCGTCGGCCACACGGCCGGCCCACTCGGCGCGCCGCGCACGCCGCATTTCGACGCGCTGACGGGCACGATCGGCCCGCGCGCGGAAGAGGAGTCGCGCCCGTGAGACCGACGCTGTCCGTGATCGTGCCGGCGCTCGACGACGTGCGGCTGCTCGAGCGCTCGCTGCCGCCGCTGCTGGCCGAGCTGGCGCAGCACGGGCAGGCGGGCGACGAGCTGTGGATCGTCGACGACACCGGCCGCGACGTGCTCGGGCCCTGGTTCGAGCGCCACGTGCGCGCGCACGAGTTCCTGGCGCGCGGCGGGCGCGCGCGCGTGCTGGCGCGGCGCGCCAACGGCGGCTTCCGCGCGGCGGTCGAGAGCGGCCTGGCGCAGGCGCAGGGCGAGTTGTGCTTCCTGATGAACCCCGACGTCGTGGTGCGCGCGGGCTTCCTGGCGCCGCTGATCGAGGCCCTGCGGCCCGAGGTGTTCGCCTGCGTGCCCTGCGTGCTGCTCGACGGCGACCCGGCGCGCGTCGAGTCGCTGACCGCGCTGAGCTGGAGCGCGGGCCGCGTGGTCGTGCGCCAGCACCGCCGCGGCGCCGACGAGGCGTTGCCGGACGCGCCGCGGCGCGTGGCCTTCGCCGTCGGCGGGGCGCTGCTCGCGCGGCGCGCGGACCTGCGCGGCGGCCTCGACCCGCTGTTCGAACCCTTCTATTGGGAGGACGTCGACCTGTGCTGGCAGGCCGCGCGGCGCGGGCGCCCGACGCTGTGCGTGCCGAACTCGGTGGTCGAGCACCACCACCGCGGGTCGATCGGTCCGCGCGTGCCGGGCGAGCTGGTGCGCGCGGCGATCGCCAAGAACGAGCTCCTGTTCCAGTGGAAGCACCTCGACGAGCCCGAGCTGGCCGAGCAGCACCTGGAAACGCTGCACGCGCGGCTGCTCGACGCGCGCGCGGCCGGCGCGCGCGAGGACCTGGTCGCGCTGGCGCTGGCGCTCGAGCAGCTCGCGGCCGTCGCCGCGGCGCGCGCCGCCGCCCAGACCGACACACCGGCCGACGCCCCGGCCGACGCCCCGGCCGACGCTCCGCGCTTCAGCGCGCTGCTCGCGGCCGCTGAGTGAGCGCGGCGCGCTCGAGCAGCGGCTCGAGCACCGCCAGGTGCGCGGCGGGGGAGAAGCGCGCGGCGAGCAGCTCGCGACCCGTGTCCCCGAGGCGCTGCGCCAGCGCCGCGTCGCGCAGCAGGAGCTCGAGGTGCGCCGCGAAGGCCGCGACGTCGCGGCGCGGCGCAGCCAGGCCGTTCTCGCCGTGCACCAGCCAGTCGGGCACGCCGCCGACCTCGAAGGCGACCACCGGCTTGGCGTGCGCCATCGCCTCGAGCCCGACCAGGCCGAAGGGCTCGTCCCACACCGAGGGGAAGGCGACCACGCGCGCCGCGGCGTAGAGCGTCTCGAGCGCGCCGGCGTCGAGCCAGCCGGTGAAGTGCGCGCGCGGGCCGAGCTCCTCCTGCGCCTTCTGCCGCAGCCAACCCTCGGCCGGGCCCGCGCCCGCGATCACGGCGCGCCAGGGGACCTCCAGCCGACCGAGCGCCGTGATCAACACGTCGACGCCCTTGTCGGGCAGCGCCAGGCGCGCGGGCGTGACGACCAGCGGCTCGTCGCCCGCGGCCAGGAAGGCGCGCGTCGCCTCGGGCAGCGCGCCGCGCGGCACGGCGGGCGTGTTGGAGCGCGTGAAGTAGGGGATGCGCACGGTGCGCTCGCGCGGCAGGCCTGCCGCGGCGAGCTCGGCCTGCATGTGGCGCGAGGCGACCACCAGCGCCGCGGCGCGCGCGTGGCGGCCGAGGTCCTTCTTGCGCGCGGCCAGCCGGTGCAGCGCCTCGAAGGGCCGCGGCCCGCGCGCGTCGATCTTGAAGCCCGAGCAGCCGCCGCGCAGGAAGTAGCGCTCGAGGCACACCGCGCCGAGCGCCTGCTGGCAGGCCGAACCGTCCTCGAAGAGCTTGTTGAGCCCCGGACAGAAGAGCGTGTGGTCCTGCACGTGGCGCACCACCGGCGCCAGCTCGAGGAACAACGCGAACAGGTCGTTCGAGCGCGCCGCCAGCGCGTAGAGCACGTCGGGCCGGAAGCCCGCGACCGCCGCCGCGATGCGCGCGCGCGCATCGCGGTCGAGGCGCGCCGCGGCGGTCTCGGGCACGACCAGCACCTCGGCCCGCGCGCGCGACGCGCCGTCGCTGGCGGCGCACAGGACGCCGACCGCGTGGCCGCGCTCGGCCAGCGCCCCGGCGATCGCCTCGGCGTAGCGCTCGCTGCCGCCGACCAGGCCGAAGGTGTCGATCGCCAGCAGGACGCGCATGCGGACTTCAGCCGATCGTCAGCAGGAACTCCCCGTTGACGCGCGTCTTCTTCATCTTCTGCAGCAGCATCTCCATGGCCTCGACGGGGTCCATCTCGTTGAGCACCTTGCGCAGCATCCAGATGCGCTTGATCTCCTCGGGCGTGAAGAGCAGCTCTTCCTTGCGCGTGCCCGAGCGGTTGATGTCGATGGCCGGGAAGATGCGCCGGTCGGAGAGCCGGCGGTCGAGCACCAGCTCCATGTTGCCCGTGCCCTTGAACTCCTCGAAGATCAGGTCGTCCATCTTCGAGCCGGTCTCGATCAGCGCCGTGGCCAGGATGGTCAGCGAGCCGCCGCCCTCGATGTTGCGCGCCGCGCCGAAGAACTTCTTGGGGAACTGCAGGGCGCTGGCCTCCATGCCGCCCGAGAGCAGCTTGCCGTTGGAGGGCGCCTCGACGTTCGAGGCGCGCGCCAGGCGCGTGATCGAGTCGAGCAGGATCACCACGTGCTCGCCGGCCTCGACCAGGCACTTGGCTTTGTGCATCACCATCTCGGCCACCTGCAGGTGGCGCGCGGCCGACTCGTCGAAGGTCGAGCTGACGATCTCGCGCTTGCCCTCGGGGATCATGCGCTCGAAGTCGGTGACCTCCTCGGGGCGCTCGTCGACCAGCAGGATGATCAGGTGGCAGTCGGGCGCGTTGTGCACGATCGAGTTGGCCAGCATCTGCAGCAGGATCGTCTTGCCCGTGCGCGGCGGAGCGACGATCAGGCCGCGCTGACCGCGCCCGACGGGCGTGATCAGGTCGACGATGCGCATCTCCATCGGGTTGTCCTTGGCGCCCTCGAGCAGGATGCGCGCCTCGGGGTAGAGCGGCACCAGCTCCTTGAACGGGGCGCGCGCGCGCGCCTCGGCCGGCTCGTGCAGGTCGATGCGCTCGATCTCGGTCAGCGCCAGGTACTTCTCGCCCTCCTTCGCGACGCGCAGCTTGCCGTGCAAGGTCATGCCCGGCACCAGGCCGAACTGCTGCACCAGCGAGGGCGGCACGAACACGTCGTCGGCGCTCGGCATGTAGTCGTAGTGCGACGAGCGCAGGAAGTGGTGGCCGTCCTGCTGCGCGACCACGCCCTCGATCACGACCGGCACGCGGTTGCGCAGGCGCTGCTGCGTGATCTCCCAGATCAGGTCGCGGCGCGTGCGGCGCTCGCCGAGCTCGACCTTCTCCTCTTCGGCGATCTCGTGCAGGTCGGCCAGGTTGCGCTTCTGCAGCTCCGACAAGAGCACCGGCTTGGGCTTGGTGCGCTTGGCGGGGGCGAGCACGCTGGCCTCCAGCTCGGCGAGCTGCTCGGCGTTCAGGTCGGCGGGCAGGCCCGCGACGTCGAGCTCGAGGCGCTCCAGCGTGGCCGTCGCGCCACCGCCGCCGCCGCGCCGGAAATGCGGCTGTCCGCCGCCCCCTCCGCCACCGCCGCCGCCGCCTTGGCCTTGGTGCTGTCCGTGGAACGGCTTGAATTTGCGGAAGCGGTTTTTCTTGCCCATGTTCTGGTGTGCGGAGGACTGGCCTGCGGGCCAATTTCTGGTGTCGGGGCCCATGTGTGTGCGGGGGTTCGATCGGTCGGGCCCGCTCCGGACGAAGCGCGCTTCAGCGCGCAGCTCGTCCGGCGAGCGCCCGACGCACGGCGGATTCGAGCTCCGCCAGGCTGCCGGTGTTCTGGATGACGACGTCGGACAGTCCCCGCTTCGATTCGAGCGGGAGCTGGCTGCGCTCGCGCCGGGCGACCTCGCCGGCTTCCCAGCCGCGGGTGCGCTGCGCTCGCGCGTCGCGCACCCCCGGTTCGGCGTCGACGAACCACAGTTCGTCGCACAGCTCCAGGAGCCCGTGCCGGGCGGCGTGCTCCACGAGCAGCGGTACGTCCAGCACGATGCGCGGGACGCGGCGAGCGATCGCCGCCTCCAAGGCCGCGCGTATCCTGGCACGCACGCGGGGGTGCGTCAAAGCTTCGAGCGCTTCGCGGTCGGCGCGCGAGGCGAAGACGCGCGCCGCCAGCGCGCCGCGATCCGGCCGGCCCGCGGCGTCGAGCACCGCCGGTCCGAAGCGCCGCGCCAGCTCGGCGCACACCTCGGGCGTCGCGAGCACCTCGCGCGCCAGCACGTCGGCGTCGATCACCAGCCCCTCGGGGCCGGCCAGGATGCGCGCCACGGCCGACTTGCCCGAGGCGATGCCCCCGAGGACGCCCAGGATGCGCGTCCCGGGTGGGCGCGGCGGGTAGGGCGGGGGCGGCTCGGGTTCGGGGTCGGGCATGCGCGAGGGTGGAAACCGGGGCGGGGTGGGGAGGTAGGACGCACACCCCGTGGGCGCGCCTGCGGGCGGTCGCCGGCCGCGCGCCGCGATCGCCTCCGGCGCGTCGGCGGCCCGTCCGCCTGCGGCCGGTACCGAGGTCCAATCCCCGGCCGGCGCCCAGGTTACGAGCCGCCCGCCGCGAGGCAAGCGGCACGAAAGCGCTTGCCGGCGCGTCAGCGCTCGGGTATCAACATGCCCCCTCCGCGCGGCGCTCTCCCCCGACGTCGCCGCGGACCGTCTCCAGATGCGGCCGCCGCGCGCGCCGCCGCACGGACACTCCCCCCCATCCCCTGTGTCATCGCCTCGTACCGCGGCCCCGGCCGCCGGCGCGAGGCCGCCCGAGTTCCGAGGAATCGACGATGAAGCGTTCCCAACGCGGAGCCGCCAAGATCAGCGTGGTCTGGGCCATCTGCCTGTTCATGGCCTTCGCGGCCGCCGCAGCGGCCTACTTCCTTTCGAACCAGCAGGCGGCCGAGACCCAGGCGCGCTACGACACCGCCGAAGCGGCGCGCAAGAAGGCCGTGGCCGAGGTCGACGAGCTCAAGGTCTACGTCTCGGGCATCACGCAGAAGGCCGGCTTCAGCGATCCCCAGCAGACCTCGCGCATGGACTCGGGCGCGCTCGACGCCGGGCTCAAGGACCTCAAGGACAACATCCCGGGCATCGACGCCACGGTGACCAACCTCCAGAAGGCCCTGCCGCTGGCGATCCAGGCCTACAAGCACGAGAAGACGCGCGCCGACGAAGCCGATGCGCGCGCCACGCAGCTCACCTCGGAGAACGAGACGATCCGCGCCAACGTCGCGCAGGTCTCGAGCGAGAAGACCAAGGAGATCGAGGACGTGCGCCGGCAGCTGTCCGACGCCGAGACCTCCTTCAACGACCAGAAGGGCGAGTACGAGCGCCGCATCGCCGAGCTGTCCGAGCGCGTGCGCACGATCGACGGCGAGAAGCTGCAGCTGGTCGCGCAGGTCGAGGAGCTCAAGCGCAAGAGCGCCCTGGAGAACGACGCCTGGCTGGCGCGCATGTCCGAGGCGGAGCGCAAGCTGACGCCCTTCATGAAGGAGCCGGAGTCGGCCGACGGGCGCGTGCTGGCGATCTCGCCCGAGCTGCGTCTGGGCTGGATCAACGTCGGCACGCAGCACCGCCTGTCGAAGGGCACGCGCTTCCGCGTGATCGACGGCCTGGCGGGCTCGAAGAAGCTCAAGGCCTGGTGCGAGGTGGTGCAGGTCGACAAGGACATGGCGCAGGTCGCCTTCTCCGACCAGGTCGACCCCTTCGACCCGCCCGTGGTGGGGGACGTGGTCTACAACCCGCTCTTCGACCCGAGCGGCGAGCGCAGCGCGGTGATGATCGGCCGCTTCAGCGGCGCGATGGGCGAGGAGTCGCTCAAGGCGCTGCTCAAGAGCATGAACATCTCGGTCACGCGCGGCCTGGAGAAGACCACCGACTTCCTGATCGTCGGCGGCGAGATGTACACCGACCCCGAGAACGGCACCCCGCTCGAGACCCCGATGCTCCCGAGCGACATGCCGATCTACAAGGCCGCCCAGGCCGAGGGCGTGCAGGTCGTGGCGCTCAAGGAACTGCGCCAGTACTTCCGCACCAACTGAGCGCGCGACGAGCAGCGTTCGCACACGACGCGGCGGGCCCCACCCGCCGCGTCTGCATTGGCGCGTACGGTGCCAGGCACTTCTTCACCCTGTAGGCGGCGCGGGGGCGGGGGGGCGCCGCCGACCGGCCCGGGAAGCACGTCCCGGGGCCCGAGCG
>Ga0315912_10001435_pt1 | contig 29276 bp, 31 predicted proteins | sample VfabasoilMG_FD_204469 | JGI IMG/M metagenome (GOLD analysis project Ga0315912, IMG submission 204469) | Garden soil microbial communities collected in Santa Monica, California, United States - V. faba soil | ecosystem: Environmental > Terrestrial > Soil > Garden | place: USA: California...
CCGGCCGGCGCTCGACCGTGAACTGGTAAATCTCACCCAACCCGGTGCTAATGGGGCCGAGTTCGGGCGCCACTCCGGCAGGGAGCTCGCGCTCCGCTTCCGCCAGCCTCTCGAGCACGAGTTGTCGCGCCCAGTAGACGTCGACGTCCTCTTCGAAGGTGACCGTCACCTGAGAAAGCCCAAACTGTGAGATAGAGCGAATCTCTTCCTTGCGGGGAAGGCTGCTCATCGCGACCTCGATCGGAAAGGTCACGTACTTCTCCATCTCCTCGGGGGCGAACGCCGGGGCCAGCGTGTTGATCTGGACCTGGTTGCTCGTAATGTCTGGAACGGCGTCGATCGGCAATTGCGCCGCGGAATAGAGGCCGGCCGCGGCGAGAAGCACGCCGCCGACGATGACCAGCATCCGATAGCGGATACTGAACTCGAGCAAGCGTTCGATCATTTCTTCTTCTCTCCCTCTTCCTCTTCGACGCGGAGCTTCAGCTTCGATTTCAGCATCAGCGCACCGTCGGTCACGACCCGCTCGCCATCCTTCAGGCCGTCGGCGATCTCCACGGCGTCACCGACCGTGGCGCCTACCCGAACCGGCCGTGTCTGAAAGTGCTCCTCATCGACGCGAACGAACACCGTCGGAACGCCGTCGATGTCCTGAACGGCACGCGCCGGGATGACCAGCACCTTGCGGGCGGCGGACACTGGCAGCGCGAGCGTCGCGAACATTTGTAGCTTCAAGCGTCCGCTCGGGTTGGCCACCTCGCAGCGGACCTTGGCGGTGCGCGTATCGGGATCGAGCACGTCACTGATATTCGTCACGCGGCCGGAGAACTCTTCTCCGGGGTACGCATCGACCGTGACGACGGCGTTCTGGCCGACGCGAATCTTCGCGATGTCCTTCTGATACACGTCCGCCAGAAGCCAGACCCGGCCCAGGTCGGCTACGGTGAAGAGCTCGCGGTCGGGAGTGATATTCTCGCCAGGTGCGGCGTGCACTTCAGTCACGACGCCACTGAATGGCGCAGTGACCGCGCTGCTGGAGGCGGCATCGGAGCCATCGCCCTTGCGAAGACGTTCGAGCTGTCCCTGCGACACACCCAGTCGCCGCAGCTTCTGTTCGACGCTCGTGACGGTCGCGCGCGCGCTGTTCACCTCGGCGAGCGCGCGCTGGTGCTCGGCTGATCGACGCTCCCGTTCGCTCTTGGACACGCCACCCATCTCGAGAAGGTTGTCGGCACGCTCGACCGAACGTTTCGTCACGTCCGCTTCGGCCGCCGCCCGTTCGAGCGCCGCGACCGCCGAGTGATACTGGGAGATCAGGTCCCCTTCAGTGATGCTGTCGTACGTAAGCAGCGTCTGTCCGGCGCTCACGCGGTCACCCACGCGAACAGCGACGCGCGTCACCCGGCCCTCTGCCAACGGGCGGATACGCGCCAGGCGCGTGTCGTCCGGCCCAACCACGCCGGTTGTTTGGAGGGTCTCGGCGAGTGAGCGCTGTTCGACCGGCGCATCAGCGAGTCCCACGGCACGCTGCACGTCCGGTTCGACTTCGAGCACGGCTGGCTCGCCAGGTCGCTCGGTGGCTGCCGCGGCGCTCTCGGCAGCTTGCGGCTCGGGTGCACCCGATGATCGCCACCAGACGATACCGGCCACCGCGACGAGTGTGAGTACGCCTGCCGTGAGCCACCATCGACGGCGGGAAGGCTGTTCGTGCCTCTCAACAGTAATTGAGTCGTGCGCCATGTCATTCGTCCTTATTGGAGAGGAACGCCAATGGCGCGTTCCAAGGCTATGCGGGCCAAAGCCGCTCGGCGAATGGCTTCTGTGTACTCTTTCTGACTGTCGATGAGACGTCTCTGCACGGCGAGCACGTCGAAGAGCCGCACTTCGCCGGCGGCGTAGCTCGCGCGCAGCACCGCGGCGCCCTCTTGGGAAGGCTGAACCACGGCCTTCCTGAATACTTCGACTGCCTGTTGCGCGGCCAGGTAGCGTCCGTAGGCGGCTCGAATTTCTGCTTCGATGCTTCGCGCGAGGTACTGACGGCGCAACGACGCGGCTGTTTCGCGGGCCCGGGTCGCCTCTATTTGCCCCTGGTTGCGGGCGAACATCGGGAGGGTGATGGAGAGTCCCCCGAACAGCATGCGATCGCGATCCTGCAGCGGCGTCAGCGCACCGGTGGCCGTCAGCCCGAACTGGTCAAATCGCGTCTGGGAGTCGGTGTACCTGACGAGACCAACGAGGTCGGGCATGCGGTCGGCGTGCGCCAGGCGAACTTCCGCGGCAGCCCGCGTCTCCTCTTGTCGGCCCGCGGCGAGGTCGGGACGGGACGCAAGACCTTGCTCCAGTGCGGCTTCAAGACTGAGCGTCGTTGGTGGTCGGTCGCCGTCGGGTTGCAGCACCAGTCTCTCGTTGAAATCCATCCCGACGATGACGCGAAGAGACACGAGTTCCTGCTGCACCTCGCTCGCGAGCAGGAGGCGCTCAGCCTCGAGCCGCCCGACTTCGGCCTGCAAGACCATCTGCTCCACTCGCGGTGACTCGCCTTCTGATACTCGCCGTTGGGTCACGCCAAAACTCTGCTGCGTCACCTCAAGCTGCTGCGCAACCGCTTCAAGATTGCGGATCGACGCCATCGCCGAGATGTAGCGCTCCTGGAGCTCGGCCCGAAGGGTTCGTTCGCGATCCGTGATCTCGAACCGTGCCAGATCGAGCCCGGCCCGACCGACTTCCACTCGGCGGTCACGCTTGCCGCCCAACTCGAAGACATGGGCGTAGCCGACGCTGAACTCACGTTCGCCCGGACTCCCGGTCGGGGAGCCACTGCCGAACTCCGTCTCGATCACGGGGTTTGGCCGAAAACCAGCCTGTCGGAGCAGTCCTTGGGCCTCAACGGTCCGCTGTCGCGTGGCCATCAGGTCAGCATTGCGTGAGAGCGCGAGCTGAACCAGCTGATTCACGCTTAGGCCACTGGCCGGGTCGACAAACTGGCTTGTGGCTGTCGCTGCCGGTCCTGCGGCGGCAGCGTCGGGCAAACGCTGAGCCACGACGACGCCACGTGCCGGCAGTAGCAGAATCGATAAGACGAGCCCCGTCAGGGCTGGTGCATTGCGCATGATGACCCTTGAAAAGAAACAGCTCCGCCAATCCCAACACCCTCTGGAAGAGAGGACCAGGCAGCTACGCGACGGAGCTAGAAACGCGGTGGCGGGGAGGAATTCCGAATCGAGATGTCGGGGGGGCTTAACTGCGTCGGCGAAGCAAGAGAGACGCGTTCCTCGGTGAAAGCCAGCTCGAAGCGAACGACCTCTTCGACATGAGAGCAGCAGAAGCACTGCCGATCCGCCGAGGGTGCCGTATCGGAGCCGTGGCCGGTGCCAACCTGTGTTGACGCCGATGCGCTCACCGGTTGCGAACCGCAGAACGCAAACGTCGAGGTGTCCGCCAGCAGCCACACGGCCAGCAGTACGACACCTACCCGACGCCAACGCAAGGCGATCATTCACGGTGACTCTACCACGCGGACCCAATCACGGCAACGCGCAAGCCAATCGGCCCAAGATGTCGCATTTCATTACACGATGAAATGACGAACAATGGTAGTAGATCCCGTTCGACGACGGGGATCGATTTCGAGCGAGGGGAGCGAAACTGCTGATGCCGACACAGACACTCGACGTGAGGGTGCGGAATCTGGATTGCGAGCACGATGCACGGGCGCTCGAACGCGCGATCGGCGATAGGGCGGGCGTTGAATCGTTGCGCGTCCTGCCGAAAGCCGGCCGTGTGACGCTTTCGTTCGATCCGTCCGTTGTCTCTGGCGCGGCACTGCGGGAGCAACTCTCGGCGAGCGGGTTTCCACCGCGCGAGGTTTCATCCGACGCCAAGCGCCCGCGCCCCTGGCGTAACCCGAAAGTCGTCACGTCCGCGATATCCGGGCTGCTTGCCCTCTGCGGTTGGCTCCTGAATGCGACCGGTGCCGAGTCATTGTCGGTCGCCGCTTACGTTGCGGCAATGGGCGTTGGCGGCTACTACTTCGGTCGTGAAGGACTCGAAGAACTCCTTCGCGAGCGTGAGATCGGCATCGAGCTGCTCATGACCGTCGCCGCAGTTACTGCGGCGCTCCTCGGGGCACCGGAAGAGGGAGCGATCCTGGTCTTCCTGTACTCGATGTCTGAAGCAGCGGAAGGATACACGGAAGAGAAAACGCGGTCTGCCGTGCGAGCGCTGATGGACCTAACTCCAAAACGGGCGCTGGTGCGCCGAGACGGCCAAGATGTCGAGGTACGCGTCGAGGAATTGGTTGTGGGCGATGTGTTCCTCGTTAGGCCTGGCCAGGCCGTCGCCACGGACGGCGTCGTTGTCGGCGGCACATCGAGCGTCAACCAGGCGCCAGTGACGGGCGAGAGCATGCCTGTTGAGAAGCAGCCTGGTGACGACGTATTCGCCGGCAGCATCAACGCGGAAGGGGCGCTCGAAGTGCGCGCCACCCGCACTGCCGAGACGAATACGATTGCCCGCATCATTCAGATGGTCGAGGAAGCACAGGAGCGTAAAGGCACACAGCAGCGTTTCGTCGAACGATTCGGCAAACGGTATAGCCCCGTCGTCCTTCTTGGAGGCCTTCTTCTCGCTATCGTGCCCCCACTTGTCACCGCGGGTCCGTGGGCGATGTGGCTCGAACGGGCGACCGTCTTCATTGTGGCGGCAGCACCGTGCGCACTCGTCATCTCCGTGCCAATCTCGATGGTCGCCGCTCTGGGGACCGGCGCAAGGAATGGCGTGCTGATCAAGGGAGGCGTCTATCTCGAAGAACTCGCGCGCGTGAAGGTTCTGGCGTTGGACAAGACAGGAACCCTCACTTACGGCGAGCCAGAGGTGACGCGCGTGCACATCGTCCAGGCCATGAGCGAATCGGACTTTCTCGCGCTCGCCGCCGGTCTGGAGCGCGCGAGCCAGCACCCACTCGCACGCGCCGTCATCAAGTACGCCGGCGATCACGCCATCCCGCCGGCTGCGGTCGACGAGTTTCAGTCCCTCACGGGAGCTGGAGTGACTGCGGTGTGGAACGGACGACGCTTGTACTTGGGCAGTCCCGAGCTCTTTAGCGGACGCCTGCGCCTGTCCCTGGACTCCCTCATGCCCGACATCACCCGACTACAAGAAGAGGGACATACGGTGGTGCTTATCGGCACCGATGAATCCGTGTGGGGCTGGATCGCGGTTCGAGATCGCATACGAGAGAACGCACGACAGTCGCTCGCGGCTATGCACGAACTCGGGATTCAGCGCATCGTGATGCTCACGGGCGACAATGAGCGCACAGCGCGCGCGGTCGCCTCGCAACTCGGCATCGACGAAGTACGCGCCAATCTGAAGCCCGAAGACAAGCTGCGAGTCGTACGCGAGTTGCGAGCCTCCTCTGGGCACTTGGCGATGGTCGGGGACGGCGTCAATGACGCGCCCGCTCTCGCCGAAGCGTCGGTCGGCATCGCGATGGGTGCGGCTGGAACAGACGTCGCACTCGAAACAGCGGACGTTGCTCTGATGGGCGACAATCTTGAACGGCTCGTGTATGCCCGGCAACTGGCGGCCCGGACGCAGCGGGTTGTCCGACAGAATCTGGTGCTATCCGTGCTTGTGATCAGCGTGCTGGTTGTCGGCGCGGTCGCTGGGATGTTCTCACTCACGGCCGCGGTGATTGGTCACGAGGTCAGCGAATTCATCGTGATCGGCAGCGGCCTGCGGCTGCTGCGCACCTGAGTCCCGGCTCTGTGGTGTGGCGCCACGGGAAGATCAACGGCTCGTCGTCTGACGTCGAAGCGCCGCGACGCCCACCTGACCAGTGCGTCGCGCGGTCATTCGTTCGGGTCGGCAGCCGAGAAGGGGATGATTTCACGGTACTTGCCGCCCGCGGTCTGCTGCGGCGGGTCGTCGGCGCGTTGAACCGTCACATGTTCGAGCCCGTTCGCGGCAAGGACTCGAGTGATCTCCGCGCGAACGGCTTCCCAGACGCGCTCCCGGTCGGCGTCAGCGTCGACCCTTAGCCGGACATGCAAGGTCGTTGGCGCGGTTTGAACGATTTGAAACTGCTCGACGCCTGGAACGTCTGCGCCAAAGGCCAGAAGCGGCACTTGATTGGTCCGCCGCGTAGACTCGGAAACGTCAGGACGTCTGCGGTCCTCCCCTTGGGCCGAATAGCAGGCAGCGGATTGCCACACGGGCAAGGATCCGGTCGCTGAAGGATGCTGTCGCCCAAGTCGTAGCGCAGAATCGGTTGCGTCCGATTTGCGAGGTTCGTGATGAGGACGGTGTGCGACTGCTCACCGGGTGGAGTGGGGCTGTAGTCCGCATTGACGGGTTCGACCACGACCCAATCGGCATTCACGTGCAGCCAACGTTCGCTGCAGTCATAGCTCAGAAACATGCATTCCGAAGCCGCGTAGCTATTTCCGACCTTTGCGCCAAACACATTCGCGATCCGGTCGTACTCTGCCGCTGGTAGACCCTCCGCTGACAGGGTGAGCAGCATCGGCTGGATCTGAAGCCGGCCGGCTTCCTGCTCCGACGCGAGCTGAGAGGCGAGGCTCGCATAAGGGGCCAATAGAACCGGTCGGAATCGGTTCAGCTCGTTCACAAGGTCGGTCAACGGCGTGTGCACGGAAAGCACCTGGAGCATTCTTCCCAGGCGCTTGCGTAGGCGGGCGGAGGCCACCGAGCTCGCATAGTGGCCGCCAGTGGCCATGATCATCGCCATGCGCCCCCGCCCTGCAGCAATGCGGAGAACGTCGCTGGCGGTCAGCCAATCGCTGAGCATTCGCAGGGCCAAGGCGTTGGTCACCCGAAGGGTGCGATCATCAACGACAAAGATTCCCGGGATTCCCGTCGTGCCCGACGTCGTCACCGCGAGGTAGCGATCCAGGAACTTCTCGCCAATCCGCGAAGAGTCCCCTACGAATTCGCGTGCGCGCTCGATCGTGATCTCGCGATCCGTCGCCCACTCACTGAAGCGAGACATGAGCAGCTTCTTGTTCGTCACTGGAAGCTGAGTGGAGTCGGTGATCTGCTCAGGGGCGCGGTGAAGCAAGTCGCGATACAGAGGCGAGTGGGTGCGGGCGAATGCCGCGATTTCAGCCAGTCGCGTCCGCTGCCGCGCAGCGACGGCGGGTTGGCCTTCAGCACGGACTCGACGCGTGTCGCGCACCAGCGTCCATAGTCGGTCAGCCATCATTCGCGCGTCAGAAGTCGTGACAAATCGTCATCCACCTAGAAGCGTATTTCAGCAACCACTGAAATGATCAATCATTAAGCTAGCACGTGACGCCGACGTACATCGACTGGGAGGAGGAGGTAGAGGCCTATGCGCAAGCGGCTGACTTTGCGATCATTTCGCGGTCGATCCAATTCGCCATGGTCTACGCGTGCAGCGTGGGCGGTGATTGGCACCGCGGCAGTCGTGTTTGTGGTCGCGGTCGTGACCAACCTGCGCAGGCATGACGTGCTGGTTCAGTGGCGGGCTGAGCTTGAGGCGGCGGCTGGCAGTCCGGCGTGGCCAGCGTGGAAACCCTCGTGGCCCGATCTACCGCTGCCGCGTCGGCGACAGATCACTGGAGGCGTTCGAGGGGCGTACGCGTACGCTGCGTCTCACAGGGAGGTGCTCGGGCACATTCCGTGCTACTGCGGGTGCGTGCGCGAAGGCCATCGGAGCAACCTGAGCTGCTACGTCGTAGAGTTCCGCCGCGATGGAACACCTGTGTGGACCGATCATTCTTTCAGTTGTGACATGTGCGTGCACATTACGCGTGAGGTGATGTTGATGTCAGCGCAGCGGATGTCTCTGAGCGACATTCGAGCGACGGTCGAGCAGCGCTACGGCCACGGGTCTCATCGTCCGACAGACACGCCACCACCGAGCCATTCGGCGAGTGAACGATGAGCACCGAACTGTCGCGTTCACGATCCACAATCGAAGCGGGACCTGCCGGGAAACAACGACCGGACACAACAATGGCTGAACTACCGATCGCTTGTACTTTGACGCCTGAAGCGCTCCGGACCCGTCGCGAGGGCCTATTGATGGATCTCGTTCGTCGCGCTGTACGCCGTGAGGATCTCTCCGACGGACTGCGTCTCGAATTCGCGCCCTCTGGAGAAACGCTCGCTCTAATCGCGCGCGCTGTCGAGGCCGAGCGTCACTGCTGCCGGTTCCTTCGATTCGGCATGACTGTGGAGCCCGATGGCGGACCGGTGTTCCTTGATCTCACCGGACCTGCTGGGACTCGAGACTTCATCAGCGCCTTGTTTGAAGGGTGACTACTAACATCGCGATCTTCGTGCTCGCGGCGTTTTTCGAGATCGCGGGGTGCTTCGCATTCTGGATGTCGATTCGCCGTGGCAGCTCGCCTCTGGTGGCTGTGCTTGGCGTCGTAAGCCTCATCGGCTTCGCGTTTGCCCTGACGCGCGTGGACTCCACGTTTGCCGGACGAGCCTATGCGGCGTACGGCGGGATCTACATCGCCGAGTCGCTGGTTTGGCTTTGGCTCATCGAGGGACAGGCGCCGACTCGCACCGACTTGCTCGGAGCGGCGCTGGCCATCTCTGGTGCCCTGATCATCATCGGCTTCGCCGGTCGGATTCGCTGAGCGTCGCCGGCAGGGAGAGAAACTGTCCCAACGATGGTCCCAGTGACACGCCGTCATTGAGGACGGCGACGGAATGAAAGCTGCCCGGCGTCCAACCTTTCGGGCTTCAGGTCTGGCTAACCGCGGGCGGGACGAACTCTTCCTGATTGCAAATTGCCCCACACTATCGTGGCTCCCGCAACAACAAGAGACAGCGAGATCAAATGCGCCAGGGTTAGCGGTCCCACGACACGCAGGTTGACTCGGACGAACTCAATTGCGAAGCGGACTGAACCGGCCAACACCAAGTAGCGACCAAGAACGAGAGCATCGGCCACACCCCTGCGGCGCCACCGAATCAGCAACCAAGCGACACCGACAAGCGCGAGGGCTTCATAAAGTTGCGTCGGGTGCACTGGTACGGATGTGGGCGGGAGCCCCTCAGGAAACGCGACGGCCCAGGGCAGATTGCTCGGACGCCCGTAGTCGTCGCCAACCATGAAGCACCCGATCCGCCCGATGGCATGACCGACGGCGAGCGCGGGCGTCGCTGCAGCCAACGCGCGAACGACAGGAACGCGGTGACGCCTGAGCATCCATAGACCTGTCCCAACGCCTCCAATCAGTCCCCCAAACCAGCTCAGACCGCCACGGCTAAAGAGCAGATCCGTGATGGGCGCTTCGCCAGAGAATTCCAGAGTCCACAGGAGCTTGGCTCCAATCAGCCCGCCGATCACGCCTGCCACGGCGGCGTCCACGCCGTCAGCTGGCAGGCCGCTCCGTTTCAGCTCTCGGCCGAACATCCAGATGCCAACGAGGGCGCCAACCGCCACGAGTACGCCGAAGCTCGTGATCTCGAAATCACCTATGCGGAATAGAACCGGATACATGCTCTCACCCTTGCGCGGCAGCTGCGTTGACGATGCCGGTCGCGAGCGCCCTCCAAGCGCCTCGAACGGAGCTGATCGCCATCATGTACCGCCCATGAGTGTCAGCGTCTCGGCACCCGCATACGAATCGACCATCAACGGCCGTGGGTCGCAAACACCTCAGAGCGCCCCTGCTTGTCAAAGGTCACCACGTCGTATGGCCGTGCGTTCGGTCCTTCCATACCTGGCGAGCCGACGGGCATGCCCGGCACCGCCAACCCGACAACAGACGGACGTTTCTTGAGCAGCGCGTGAATGTCCGATGCAGGCACGTGCCCCTCAATGACGTAGCCGTCGATTGCACCCGTGTGGCACGACTGGACGCGGCTCGGAACTCCATGCCGTGCCTTCACGTCAGCGAGTCTGTCGAGATTGACAGTCCGTACGGTGAGGCCGTTGTTGCGGAGATGCTCCACCCACTTGTTGCAGCATCCGCAGGTCGGAGTCTTGTAGACCTCGATCGTCGGCATCTGCTGCGCGCGTGCCCCTGTCTGTGGAACCAGCATGGCGACCGCGAGCGTCACCATCAATACTCTTGGCATCACTCCTCCTTTGTGCTGCTTCATTTACTTTGCCTGCGGCGCCAACGGAGAGCCGCAGGTCGACATCGCCTTACCGAAGTACGGATTGCTCATCGTGTCGCCTCGCTGCATCCACGGCTTCTGCTTCATGGGGCACATGTAGGCGTGAGCCCCGGGGATTCCTTCGGCCTGAAATTTCGGGACGAGTGCCGCTGAGAGATCCCCGAAATGTATCCGCGCATCCTCGAGCGTCTTTGCTGCTGCGAGCTGGTCCGCGGCCTTCTTTGCCGCCGTTCCGGCGACAGCCCCAGCTAGCGGCGCAAGAGCCTTGGCGTGCTTCGCGGTCTCTGCGAGCGTGTCGTTAGAAAGCGCAACTCGGATCTGCTCGTAGTGACTGAATGCTTCCAACGCGGGCTTTTCCTGGGCGCCCACGGTGGCAATCCAGCCCAGAGCCATCACGATCGTGACCGTGCCGATTACATGTCTCATCGCATCACCCCTATCTGTCTGAAACGTTGGCTATCTGTCACCTTTTTGATCCCTCTCAGCGTATTGCTCGACGGCGCCTCCATGCGCCTGCGAGCCACAGGCTCAGCGGGGTGAGTATCACCATCTGCGCTAAGGGTACCGCCCCGAGGTCGGTGCCCGGTACGCGCGGCATGTGCATCTGATACGCCCACCGGCCGGTGGCCAATCCCCACAATTCGATGGCCACCGCGAATATCAACCCCGTCAACGCTGCAAACGCGTATCTGCCTAGCGTTGGTTCCACAAACCAGCTGACTGATCGAAACAGCATTGCTCCGCCCGCCACAACCAGCAGGATCATCAGCCCGTCGCCAAGGCTCGCTACGAAACACCGCCGCGTCGCCTCCCACGCGGTTCCCATCGGCTCGTAGAGTCGTGCCTGTGCCATCTCCCAGCCGAAGTTGAGCGCGACAGCGGAGACGAACGTGGCGACGACAAGGCCCCACGCATCCCTGTTGACGTTCATTGCACGACGACGGTCCCGCGCAACATATTCATGCCGCACGCGAAGGCAATCTCGCCAGCTTTGTCAGGCGTGAATTCGATCGTGACGGGCTGGTTGAGCGGCAAGTCGCGCCGGATGTTCAACGACGCGAACACGACCGACGTGGCGCACGTCTTGTCGCTCGTTCGAATGAACGTTACCCGCGCGGGCACCCCGGCCCGCAGCGTGAGCCGCTGTGGCTCGAAGCTCGCGTCCGTCACGGTGACCGTTGCTTCCTGGACGTTCATGTCGCCCTGCATGGCACCGGGTGTCGCAGGCGCTGGTGATCCTGGAATTGGCGAGGCACTCGCAGACGCCGCCCGCAACCCGAGCCGCTCACGCTCGGCGCGGACATAAAAACTGCCTTCGGCCACCACGACATCTCCTGGCCGGACACCGGATATGACCGCGACCTGGTCGCCAGTCACCGCGCCGAGCCGAACCTCCCGTTCCACGAACTTCCCAGGCTCTTTCGGGTTCACGAGGTACACCACTGTCCGGTTGCCGACGGTTTGCACGGCGCTGCGCGCGATCACCGGCGTCGATGGGCCACCCTCACCGCCGCCGCCGAGAAGGGCCTCGGCATACATACCCAGGCGCAGTTCATTGCGCGGGTTGGGCACTTCGATACGAACCTTGGCCGTCCGGGTGTCTTTACTCACTTGGGGGTCGATATAGCTCACGCGACCCTCCAGCACCAGATCCGGATACGCATTCGTCGTGACGGTGGCGGGACTGCCGACCCGGATAAGAGCAAAGTCCTTCTCGTAGAGATCCGCGACGACCCAGACGGTCGAGAGATCGACCACAGTGAAAAGCTTTGCCGCCTGGTCAACGTTGAGACCGACGTTCGCGAGACGTTCAGTCACCATTCCTGAGATCGGTGCAGGGACGTTCGTGGTAGCGCTCTGACTCTTTCCGGGTCCAAGCGCTTCAATCGCAGCAGCAGACAGTCCAAGCAACTGCAGACGGGATGCCGCGCTCTCCACATCTGCGCGACGTGCCGTATGCCCCGCGTGAATGCGCTCCAATTCCTGACGGCTGGCGGCGCCAATCTCGACCAGTTTCTCTGTTCGAGCGAGCTCCTGCTCATGCGCCTCCAGTTCCGCGCGTGCCGAGATGTAGCGCGTTTGCGCGTCGGCCAGCTCCGGGCTGAAGATCTGCGCGAGCGTCTGACCCCGCTGCACGTGTTGCCCCAGTTCGGCCGCCACACGCGTGATCCGGCCGCTGACGACCGGTGTCACCACGACCTGTTTGTACGCATTGGGCTCCACCACACCGGGTGCTCGAAGGCCGCCGGACATCGTCCCGGCCGCGACTGCGGTGACGGTGACCCCGGCGCGGTCGACCGCTTCCTTACTGAGGGTCACCACGACGTCCGGTAATGCCGCCGATTCAACTCCGCCAGACGTAGGCTCGGCGGCCGGACGCGCAGCCGGCGATGGCGTTGCCGCCATTGGGGCGTGCCCGTCGGACTCCGTCGGCGCCCTCGATGATCGCATACCGATGTACGTCGCCCCTGCACCCACCGCCATGAGCGCCAGGGCTGCCGCGATCAGCACTGCCCACCGCACTGACACGCGTGATTCCGAATTCATCTCGTTTCTCCCAGTGCGCGCTTGAGAGCGGCACGTGCCTCCCAAGCCTCGCGTAATGCGGTGGTGTACGCGTGCTCGATATCGAGATACCGGCGCTGTTCCGTCAGAACGTCGAAGACCGTGGCGCGACCGAGATCGAACGTCTGCCGGACGACGTCGAGGTTTTGTCGAGCGAGTGTCCGCACCCTGCCGGAGTAGAGGGTGACCGCTCGCTGCGCCTGCGCATCGCGCGCCTGCGCCGCGGCGACCTCCGCGCGTGCGGCCAGTTCCGCCGCTTCGCGCCGAGCCTCCGCGCCAGTCCGCTCGGCCTGGGCCGCGGCAACTTGACCCTGGTTCCGATTGAACAAGGGCACCATCACCATCGCGCCGCCTGCGACATAGTTAAAGCGGCCACGCACGCGTTCCAGCGCGCCCGTCGGGCCGAACCCTTGCTGGGGAAAGCCGGCGTCCATGCGCATGTAGGTCCCAAACAGACTGATGTCGACACGGCCCTCGCGGCGTGCCTGATCGATCCGCGCGTCCGACACGGCGACGCGCGCCTCGGCCTCGCGCACGTCCGGCCGTGCCGAGATCGAGACCGAGGATTCAGGCCCCGCGGCGATGGTGCTCGCCGTCACAAGGCTCTCGAGCGTCTCACGCAGCCGCAGCGGTTCTTCCGGTGACATGCCAAGCAACTGCTTGAGCTGCACCATGGCCGCATCGGCGCGACCCGTGGCGAGCAGACGCTCTGCTTCGAAGCGGCGCAGCTCCACCTCGAGCAGATCGCGGTCCAGCGGCGGCGTGGCACCGGTCTCCGCGCGAGCGCGCACGATGTCCCACTGGCGCTGGGCGGCGGCGACCACCTCATCGGCGATGACCGCCTCACGGACCGCCGCGGCGGCAACGCCGTACTGCATGCGCACGTCCGCCGCCAGCAATCGTTCGCGATCGGTGACGCCGAGTTGCGTCGCCTGCAGCTCGCGCTCGGTCGTCTGCACGCGTCCATCCCGGCGGAACAGATCCAGCGGCCATTGAATGCCAACGCTGCTCAGCCTGTCCGTACCGCCCGGTTCGGTGCGGCGTTCGAACGTCAGCGTCGGATTCGGGCGCAGGCCTGCCTGCTGCCGCATTCCTTGTGCGATGGCGATGTCCTCACGCACGGCGCGCAGCGACGGTTCGCGCTCGAGCGCGCGTGTGATCGCCGTGTCGAGCGTCACGCCCGCCTGCGCGTCGACATACTGCGGCGCGAGCGGAGGCGGCGCAGCCTCCTGGCCGTGCACGGGCGCAGCGAGGACCATGGCCGCCAACATGAAGCGCGGGATTCGTCGACACGTCGTCATTGCACCGCTCCTTCGAAGTTGGCCGAACCTTGGCCGGCCGGGCCATTCCATTCGATGCTCATCTGCCACGCGCCCGCCATTCCGAACTCGGCGGTCGCGGTATAGCGCCCGGCGACACCTGCCGGATTCACCTGCACATTCCCCGGCATGACCATGCCGGGCATCGGCATGTTCGCAGCCAGCCGCACCGTTCCGACATCGAGGAGGTCGCCCGACGGTGAGCGGAACTCGATCGTGAAGGTGTTGCGGCCACTTCGGAGCGTGCCAGTCGGCGAGAGCAGCACGATGTCCACGTCTCCGGACCGCACCGTCTGTACCACGGCACCGCCAGCCGCGGACGGCCCGGCATCGGTCGTTGGCGTCCGCGTGAGCCGCCAGGCGGCAAACGAGGCACCCACGACCATGAGCAGAATCACCGTCGTGATCAGAATGGCACGTCTGCCGAAAGGTCGCTGCGAAGCGGCTGGGAGGGGCTCGTGCTGCAGCCCCAGCTGCCGCTCACGGATTGAGAAGAAGATCACCGGCGTCACGATCAGCACGTGGATGAGCGATGAGATCATGCCGCCGAGCACCGGCGTCGCGAGCGGTTTCATGACTTCCGCCCCGACACTCGTGCTCCACATGATCGGCAGCAATCCCGCGACGACGGTTGAAACGGTCATTACCTTGGGTCGCAGGCGCAGGAGCGCGCCCTCCATGACCGCGTCCCGCAACGCCGCGCGCGTGAGCGTGCCCCCGAGCTCGCGCCGCTTGCGCTCAACCGCTTCTTCCAGGTAGATGACCATCACGACGCCAGTCTGCACGGCCGTTCCGAAGAGCGCGATGAAACCGACCCAGACCGCCACGGAGAAGTTGTACCCAAGCAGCCACAACAGGTACACGCCGCCAGTCAGGGCAAACGGAACGGCAAGCAGCACATGAGCGGCTTCGATCGCCGACCCGTACGTAAAGTAGAGAAGGATGAAGATGATGACGAGCACGATGGGGATCACAATCTGCAACCGGGCGCGCGCGCGCTCCTGGTTCTCCCAGCGTCCACTCCACCCGATGTAGTAGCCCGCGGGCAATGCGACCGCACGTGCGACCGTCGCGCGTGCTTCCTGCACAAACCCACCGACGTCGCGTCCTTGCACGTTCAGCAGCACGGTGGCGAGCAGCAACCCGTTCTCAGATGAGATCATGGCCGGCCCTCGCGCGTGTTCGATGCGCGCGAGTTGCCCAAGCGGGATCTGGGCGCCGCCTGGCGCACTGACGAGGACCTGTGCCAGCGCCTGCGCGTCCGCCCGGTCCTCGGGCCGATAGCGCACCCGCACGGGGAACCGCGTTCGACCTTCGATCGTGGTTGTCAGCACCGTTTCACCGACGGCGTGCTCAATCACCTGCTGCACCTCGCCCACACCAATCCCGTACCGGGCGGCAGCCTCGCGGTCCACCTCGATGTTGAGGTACTGGCCGCTCGTGACCTGCTCGGGATACACGTTGCTCGATCCGGGGACCGTGCGGACTGCATCAGCAACCTGTCTCGCCAGACCCTCTAGTTTCGTCAGATCCGTGCCGAAGATCTTCACGCCCACTTCGGACCGGATGCCTGTGGTCAGCATGTCGATCCGGTTGATGATTGGCATCGTCCAGATGTTCGACACGCCGGGCATCTGTACGGCGCGACCCATCTCGGCACGGAGGCGATCGAGCGTCATGCCGGCCCGCCATTGATCCTTCGGTTTGAGATGCACCACCGTTTCCGTCATGTTCAACGGTGCCGGGTCAGTCGAGGTATCGGCCCTCGCCACCTTGGCGACGGCATAGGCCACCTCGGGGAACGACGTCAAAATGGCGTTCTGCTTCGCGGCGATCTTGGTGTTCTCTTCCAGCGAGATACTGGGATCGGCGATGGGCATGAACATCAAGTCCCCTTCGTTGAGGGGCGGCATGAACTCGCTGCCGATTCCGCGTGCCACGAACAACGCGCCGGCAAATAACAGCGCGGCGATGGCCACTGTCACCACGCGTCGCGCGAGCGCCGCCTCCAGCGCGGGACGATAGAGTCGCTGCAACCCACGCATCACCGGGTTGTCGTCCTCCTTGTGGAATTTGCCTCCAAGCAGCAGGCTGCACAGCACGGGGACGAGCGTGACAGCCACGACGGTCGCCGCGAGCACCGCAAACGTCTTCGTGAAGGCGAGCGGGTGAAACAGTTTGCCCTCCTGGCCGGTGAGCGCGAACACCGGGATGAAGGCGAGCAGGATGATGGCCATCGAAAAGAACACGGGGCGGCCGACCAGACGCGTCGACTCCAGCACGGTGTCCCAGACCAGACGGCGGTCCTTCGGGTCGACACCGCGCTGTTCCATGAACCGGAAGGCGTTCTCGGTGACGACGATGCCTGCATCGACGAGGACGCCGATGGCGATCGCAATACCGGCGAGGCTCATGATGTTGGAGGAGATGCCGGCGTAGTACATCCCGAGAAACGAGATGAGCACCGCCAGCGGCAGCGGGATGGTAACGATGAGGATCGACCGGAAGTGCATCAGGAAGACGACGTGCGCCAACGTCACGAGCACGATTTCTTCGATGAGCGCCCGTCGAAGCGTGTCAGCCGCCTGCTCGATCAGCGTCGACCGGTCGTAGAACGGCACGATCTGGACGCCCTCGGGTAGCCCTGGCTGGATCTGCGTGATGCGCGCCTTCACGGCATCGATCACCTCCTTGGTGTTCACGCCGGTGCGCGCGACGACCACGCCGCCGACCGCTTCGCTCGTGCCCTTCACGAGCGAGGCCACGCGGAACGCGTTGCCGATCTGAACATTCGCGACCTGCTCGACGTACACCGGGGTGCCGTTCGAGGCGCCGATCACGATCTTCTTGACGTCGTCCACCGAGGCGATCAACCCGACGCCTCGTACGATCAACCAGGCACCGTTCGACTCCAGAACGTTGCCTCCGACATTCAGGTTGCTCTCGCGGACCGCGGAGACGACAGCACTCAGTGGCAGCCCGTATTGCCGGAGGCGGTTGGGGTCCACGTCGATCTGGTACTGCTGCACGAAGCCGCCAACGGATGCCACTTCCGCGACGCCAGGAACCGCGTTGAGTTGGTATCGGACAAACCAGTCCTGCAAGCTTCGGAGCTCGCGTAGTGAGTGGTTGGGGCTTTCGAGGGTGTACCAGAAGACGTGACCGACGCCCGTGGCGTCAGGCCCGAGTGTCGGGACGACTCCAACGGGCAGTGTCTTGGCGACCAGGCTCATTCGCTCGAGCACGCGGGCGCGCGCGAAGTAGAGATCGATGTTGTCCTCGAAGACCGCGTAGATCATCGAGAACCCGAACGCGGACTGCGACCGCACGACTCGAACCCCCGCGAGTCCCTGAAGGCTGACTGTCAGCGGATACGTGATCTGATCCTCGACCTCCTGCGGACTGTGCCCCTGCCAGTCGGTGAAGACGATGACCTGGTTGTCCGACAGGTCCGGAATGGCGTCAATCGGCGTGGCGTTCACCGCCCACCACCCCCAGCCCGCGAGGGCGATGAAGAGCGCGATGACAATGAAGCGATTCCGGAGCGAGAGCTCGATGAGACGGTTGACCATGGACGACAGACCTCGCGCACGCGTCGGCGCGCGCATCTAGAGCCAAGCCGCCACTGGCGGCAGGACACACGGGGACTGTCGAGAGCTAGAGCAGGAAGACGGAGAGCAGGACGTGCTTCGGCACCTGAGCGCCCGGGAGAGGCACATGGGTGCGCGACGCGTCGAGTGGTGCTGGCGCGGTCACCGGCGCCAGGGTCGCTAGAGGGTTGGTCACCAGGGTCGCTGACAGCGAAAGGGAGAATGCCCCAGCCGACGGGGTCGAGTCGTTCGCGTCGGACGCCGCGCAGCAGCTGTCTGCTTGGGCTTGCGTGAGCAGACTCCCGGAGCCTGAGTCCGGCTTGGGGGAGCCGTGCATCGGACAGACATCACTGTCCGAGCAACAGGCCATGCGGGCCTCGGGCGTGGCCTGCCAGCCCGCGCACTCGGCCCATCCAGCGGCACCGAGCGTGAGAGCCACGACGAGCGCCGCCGCACGTCTGAACAGCAGTTCCACAACAGTAGGATGCATGGTCGCTATAACAGTGTCAATGTAATCAGTCGAAGGCAGTCAGGACGCCGCAAGGCTTACTTGGCCGTCACGGAGAATTTGCGCGAACCGATTTCCTGGCCACCGCGCGTCACCTTGACCGTGGCTTCCCACGCGCCCGCCGTATCCACCTTGCCGGTGCCGCGATAGCGACCGCTCCCGTCGTGCTTCAGGGCGACCGTGCTTCGCATCTCCGGCATGTTCATCGACGGCATCGCGGGCATCACAAGCTCGACCGATGCGCCCGCATCCGTGACCGGTTGTCCACCGGCCATGACCATCGCCTCGAACGTGTTCTCGCCGACCTTCGGAGGGTCTGGCTCGGTTTTGAACGTCACGTCGATGTCCTGCATTGATGTCCTCGACGGTGCCGCAGCCGCGGGCGGAGCCGACGCGGGCATCGACGCCATACCTTTGCTCGAAGCGTCGTTCTGAGTACCACGACCACAGCCGGCCGCGATGAGGCCGACCAGGACCGCGATGCCGATCGTCACGCCCATCAGTTTCATCTCTCGTCTCCTATGCACGCCAGTGCCAACGACGGTGCGCATTGATTTGACCCTACGCGTCATTTGAGCCGCCCTCGGGGGGGCCGACGCGGCCTCGCGGGGGTCGCAGCACCCTCACTAAAGGACAGTTCGCAGGGTACGAGCGTTTGGTTACACAGGGCTAAGGACTGGGGAATAGCAGCCCTCGAGTCGCCATCCGGCCCTCGTGTAACCAATTCGGCCGCGCGGACGGATTCCTCTGTAGACGGCGTTTGGAGCCGCAACCGGTCGCATCCGGCGACGTGCAATCGAAGCAGCAGCTCGTCGCCACCGATTGCGGCGTGCGATTCCATGCCTCACGTTAAAAGGCGACTGAGGTCGCAGAGAAAGGTTGGTCCATCATGTACCCACTTCGTCCCCGTTCCTGGTCAGTCGCGGCCCTGGCATTCCTGGCGTTCGCAGGAACTGCTGCCGCTCAAACACCGTCACCGGCTGTTTTGAACACCCTCGAGGTACGGCGTCTGGTTGGCAGTGCCGACACCGGTGACCAAGCCCGCCTCGCGAGCCACTTCTCTGCTCTCGCGGAGCGATATGCGGCACAGGCCCGGCGGCACACGGCTATGGCGAGGGCGTTCACCGGGAATCCGAACCGCCAAATGGCGACGGGGTGGGCGAGCCACTGCGAGCGCCTGGCCAAGCTGAATACACAGTCGGCGGATACTGTGAGAGAACTCGCCGCACACCATCAGCGGCTGGCGACGGGGACTGCGTCTACCGCGCCCCAGGCCGGCGCCAGTTTCGAAGCCGGCGCGGGCGCGCTGACGCCGAGCGACGAAGACCTCGTTGCGCTGGCTGCGAAGGCCAGCACGCCCGCCGATAGTCGGGCGCTGGCGGAGTATTTCGTCACTTTGGAGAAACAGTACACGGCCGACGTTGCGGAGCATGTGGCGATGGCCGGCACCTACAGGGGCACGCGAATCGCGTGGGCAGCGGTGCATTGCGACCAGTTGGCCAAACGCGCGCGCAAGTCCGCGCAACAGGCCAAGGAGTCGGCTGACATGCACGGTCGCCTGGCCGCCACATCGCGGTAGTCAGGTTGGTGGCGAGCCTGCCTGGGACGCGGCCGACGGATCCGTGGACGGCATGTCCCAGGCGAAACCGTGGTGGAAGGGGGTAGATGCAGTCCGCCTCCCATGGCTTCGACCGTCCTCTTGACGAACAATGGGACGTACATGAGAACGGACGCGCGAGTGCGATGACCGATCAATCGAGCGAGCACGAGCTTCGATCGCTCATGTGTGCCGGGCTCGACGGCGACGCCGACGCGCATCATCGCCTGTTAGTCGACCTGAGTCACCGCCTCCGAGGGTACTTTCGGTCGCGGCTCCTGCAGTTCCATCGAGGGCCGACAGAAGCAGAGGACCTCGTGCAGGAAGTCTTGCTCGCGGTGCACACGCGACGCGACACGTACGATCGATCGCAGCCCTTTACGCCCTGGGTGTATGCCATCGCGCGCTACAAGCTCCTCGACTATCTTCGGCGCACCAAGGTGTCTTTCCGGGACATCCCGGCGGACGACGCAGAACACCTGATCGCCCAGAACGACGTCGACGGTGTCGAGAGCGCCTATGACCTCGATTACCTCTTGGCCACGCTTCAACCGAAGGCGAGGCGCGCCATTCGGTACATGAAGCTCCAGGGCTTAAGTGTTCGCGAGACCGCCGCAAAGACCGGCATGTCTGAGTCCGCCGTGAAGGTGTCCGTACATCGCGCCCTGAAAGCGCTCTCGGCATTGGTGAAGAAGGGGAACAAGCCATGAATACGGCACGGCTGATCGAGGCGTTGAGCGCGGACGTCGGCCCAGTGAGGCGGGCACCACTTGCGAAAATCCTGTCATGGGTCATGGTGCTTGGCGCCGTCATCGCCGTCTGCGTCATGCTCGCGACGGTCGGGCCGCGACCCGGTCTCGCCGAAGCGCCCGTCCACTTCCTGGCGCTGAAACTCTTCTTCACCATGAGCCTGGCCATCATCGGCGCAGTGGTGCTGTTCAGCGCCATGCATCCCGGTCGCGATCTGCGAAGGTGGTCTCCGTACCTGCTTCTGCCCATCGTCCTGGTCGGCGCCGGAGGTGCGGTGGCGTTGGCACTCACGCCACTAGCGGCCTGGGGCACGATGATGCTCGGGACGCACTGGGCGATGTGCGTCGTCTGCATTCCACTGTTTGCAACGCTGCCATTTGCCCTTTTGATCTGGGCGTTACGGAAGGGAGCCCCGACCGAGCTCTGGCGCACAGGAGCGATCGCCGGTTTGGTTTCTGGTTCCCTTGGAGCTGCCGCCTATTCGCTCCACTGTCCGGACGACTCGCTGCCGTTTGTGGCGATCTGGTACGCCGGGTCAATCCTCCTTTGTGCTTTGATCGGGAAGTCGCTCGGGCCGCGATTGCTTCGGTGGTGACGAACGTGCAGACGGATCCGACATCTCGATTCCCATCGTGCCGCGCAGGGAGAGAGTTGGAACGCCGGTTGCGTTCGCTAGTAGCGGCACCCCGCGTAGCTTCGGCCGGCGTGGCGGTCGTCTCAAGAGCGACAACGTAATCTCACACTCGACGCTTCATCAGACGGCGACATCAGATTAGCCACCGCAAGGCCCCGATGAACGCACCGCAGCTGATGAAGCCGAGCAGCAGCGCGAAGATCCCCCCGACACGCTTGGTCCTCAACCGGTACCACATGATGTAACTGCTGAACACCATGACGATGAGGCCGAGAGCAACAGCGTCCATTGAGAGGGCCCACACCGTCGTTAGCGTCCAATCGCGCGTGTTGCGCGCGTCAGCGGGACGGATGCCTGTGAACGTGTGAAGCAGGTGCATCACGCCCCAGCCGTTCAGCTGAGTGCGCTGCACTGTGACGCGACCCTGTTCGAGATCCGCCTTCACGTCCAGAACCAGTCCGGGTCGACTCACCTGAAACGTAAACGGACCCGGCTGATGCGCTGGCCATTGAATCTCCCCGGCAATTCCGAGCTGTCGCATCAGATCGCGCGCGCGTTCGACGTTTGATGCACCGACGGGAGCTTGAACGTGGTGCTCCGCCGTGGTCTGCACGCGATTCGGCCAGAACTGCGCAAACTGCCATCGCGGATGATTCAACAACAATCCGGTGAAGACGAAGAGCCACGTGAAGAACAGAAGGTACAAGCCGAGGAAGTAGTGAATCCGGCGGTTCCACACGAGAAACGTGCCCGCGGCGCTACGCTCCGCGCGCTCCGGTGACATTCCGTCGTTAAGCTGCGACGGCATACACCAGCCCCCAGAATGTGCCTGCCCCGGCCAGCAGCAAGAGCAGTCCCAGACGGCGCTCGGCCCGGAGCGCGAACCACAGGTAGATGCCGCTGATGGTGATGAAGAGCACAAGGTAACTGGTGGCGTCCGCGACTACGCGCCACACGCGAATGAGGCCGGAGTTCCCGCGGACGTCGACGTTATGTGGCCCCGGCATTTTGTGCAGGTACACGAATGCTTCGCCCATCCCGTGATTGCGAGACTTCACGTCCGCGGTGCGTTGCTCGTAGTCGATGGTGACGACGGTGTCTCGGTCTGGGAGTCGAACCGGAACGATCATCTGGTGTTCGCTGGCGACATGTCGAACGAAGTCAATCTCGCCATGTACGCCGAGCTGCTCGAGCACCGGCCGCAGCGCGTCGACCCTCGCTCGACCCTGTAGTCGAGCGATGTCGGGAGGCACGATGACGTTGGCAACTGTTCGCGACACGTCAGACGGTCCCGGTGCAGGCCGGTCCGCCAAACCGTGAACGAGGTAGAAGACGCTGACGGAAAAGACGAGGACGAAGGGACTGATAAACAGGCCGACGTACAGATGCAGGTCGCGCGTGACGAGATAAAAGCGTCGCATCAAGAAGGTCTTGAGCCGGAGGAGACCGTTCGCCGCGTCGGGTGAGCGATCAGAGCCACGACGCCGCCGAGGGCAATCGCTGCGAGCGAGACGAGGTGGGCGACACTGAGTCCAAAGGCCACTCGCTCATTGACTCGCAAGAATTCGATCCCGAATCGCAACACGCCAACTGTGACGAGGTACCGTCCCAGGACGGTCGCATCGGACACGCCGCGTCGGCGCCACTGTATCAGTACCCATCCGAGCAGTCCGAGTCCGATCGCCTCGTACAGCTGCGTCGGATGCACCGGCACCGTGGTCGGCGGTAGCCCCTCAGGAAACGCGACGGCCCACGGCAGCGTTGAAGGCGTGCCGTAGTCATCACCAACAAGGAAACAACCAATCCGTCCTATCAGGTGTCCGAACGCGAGCGCCGGCGTTGCCGCGGCAAGGATCGCAACAATCGGCCACCGCTTGAGGGCGATGTATGCGAGGCCAACCCCGACGCCTCCGATCAAGCCACCGTACCAACTCAAGCCGCCGCGCGAGAGCAGCAGCTCCAGAACGGGCGCATCAGATGCGTGTTCTACCGTCCACAGCAGCTTCGCGCCGACGAGGCCACCGATCACGCCGAAGAGACCGGCGTCGGTGGCGTCGAGTGGCAGTCCCGACCAGCGCAGCTCCCGCGGAAACAGCCACAGGCCTACCAGCGCGGCGAGAGCCACCATCACACCGAAGCTTGTGACTTCGAAGTCGCCGATCCGGAACAGCACCGGATACATGGACTACAGGCACCTCATGGTTCACGACAGAGCGGCGAGCGGCCCTTACCGACCGCGGTTCAGGTCCCCCAGGATTGCCCGCATCTGGTCGATCTCTTGCTGCTGCCCCGTCATGATGGTTTTGCAGAGTTCGAGAAGCCTCTGATCCTGAAGGGACGCCTCATTGCACATCAAGATCGCCCCCGAGTGATGCGGGATCATCGACCGCAAGAACTGACGATCCGAGATCGCGGTCTGCTGCCTGATGAAGAGGAAGAACGCGATGCCCGCCACGCAACCGCCAGTGATGAGGAGGGCGTTCAGTTTCTTGTTCTTGTACATGCCCGACATCAACAGCAGCTCGATGACCACCATCGGTGCAGTCATGAGTCCGGCCATGTAGACCTGGTTCAGGCTGTTATAGACATCGCCGAGCGTGTTCACCATGGCGTACATCAGCACGTACATGGAGATGAACGACAGCACGATCATGGCGGCCAGGCGAAGATAGTGACTCTGTTCCCTGTTGTGTTCACCGTGTTGGCTGTGTTGCATGTGGTTACCTGCCAGAGCCTCTTCGTTCTACGCTTGTGGCCGCCGTGCTCGGTTCGAGGTGTGGGAGTGGCGAATCTTCCACGTCCCATCGGCACCCTTCACGAGCACCAGGGTTTCGAGGCCGCCTGAATCGAGCTGTCGGTCGCCCATCTTCGCTTTGATTGAATACTCCGAGGTCGCGTAGGCGGATTGCCCTCCAGGCAACACCGTCACCTTCGTATTGCTATGGCCAAACTGCAGGTTCTCGAACGACTTCAGCTCTGGACCCAGATGGCGATCCCGGTAGTCGATCCAACCGTTGTTGATACCACCGCCCTCGTAGATCGTCACATCTGGGTGGTAGAATGTCGCGAGCTTGTCGAGCTCCTTTGCGTTGAAGGCAGCATCGTAGCTCTTCAACCACGCCTCAATTGTTGCAGCATCGTTTGACTGTGCGCCGGCAGCTGACGCACTCAGCTTCGTGACCGACGCCGGCCGGCTGGCGCCAGCGGCGCCGATCCAATCCGCCACCGTCCCATCGGTGAAATGTTGATGTGCCTTCCAGGCGATTTCCGCGCTGGCAGGATTCCGCGCACGGAACACAAACTCGGCTGCCTCCTTCGGCGGAATCTGTTTCTTCCACGTGATCGCTGTGATTCGGTCGCCATCCTTCGTTGTCTCGAACGTGGCACCGTCCGCCGGCATCACTTCCAGTACAGTCACGCCAGTGGGGATCTCCAGCCGCACGTGAGTTGTTGCAACGGCACCTTCCGTCGGCACTCGGACGGTGTACCGTTCTTCAGCGCCAGGCTTCGATTCACGAGGCCGGACGCTGACATGTGCCATTGCAAGCGATGGCAGCGTTAGTACGAGGGCCGCCAGCACAACGTGTCTTTGCAGTCGGGTATTCCTGTGCTCGCTCATGGCGTTCACTTGGTCGCCGCTGCCACGGCGCCAACCTCAATCGTCTTTGCCGTCATGCTCTTATCCTTCTGCTCGACGGCAGTGATGACTACGCGAGTGCCCGCCTTGAGATCTTCCACCTTGATCATCGGCTTGGCTTTCACCTTCGTATCTTTGGTGACCTTGATGGTGAAGTCCTTGCCGTCCTTGTCCTTGAGCATCACGTGGTCGGCAGCGGCCATCGTCACCGTCCCCATCACCTTATGTTCATGGCCTTCGTGTGCGACCAGGCGCGCACTGGACCCCAGCGCCAGAATGGCGAACGCCAGCAGGATCACCGTAAATCGTGTTGTCATTGCTTCCTCCACAGTGTGAGTGTTCAGAACCACAGCCGCACTCCCGTGACCAATCGCATCCCGCCCGTCCGCTCGCCCGCGGCCTCGGCGAAATCGGCGGTCTTGCCCCATTGCTTGCTCCACACCACGCCGACGTACGGTGCCACCTCGCGTCGAAATTCGTACCGCAGCCGAAAGCCGGCGTCCGTCGTACTCACGCCGGCGCCGATGCCTCGCTCAGGATCCGACTTGCCGAAGATCTCCGCCTCCACGAGTGGTTGAAAGATCAGACGATTCGTGATCAGAAGCTCGTATTCGACTTCGAACCGCGCGTGCGTCCGACCAGACGCGCCGACGTACGCCGTAGCCTCGATTTCAAACCAGTACGGCGCCAGACCCTGCACGCCAATCGCCGCCCAAGTTTGTGCCGGACCCGGCCGGAAGTCCTGCCGGATGCCACCGACGATGTCCCACCAGCGCGAAAACTGACGTCCGTACAACATGTGCGCCTGCGCTTCACTGACGCGACCTTCCTCGCTATCGCCCTCCGCACGGAACCAGATACGGTCCCGATCGCGGCCGATCCACCCTTTGCTGTCCAGATTGAGACCGCTGCCATCATCGACGGCCTGCCATTCGAGCTGATCCAGGAGCACGTAGTAATGCAATGCCCGATCGTGAACGGCATGTCCCTCCACATCAGGGAATGCAGCTTTGCGATCCTCATCGGTGAGCGGCGGGATGAAGGGCGGGTGATTCTGCGCAGACTTGTCGCCCGTACCGTGCTGATGTTCATCTGCAGGTTTCGCCGCAGGCTTCTGCTCGACCGGTTTCTGCTGCGTGTGGCCTGCGTGCGGGTCCGGAGCGGGTAACGACGACTGTGCATCCACGCGAGCAGCCGATGTCAACCCGATGCCAGCCACGAGGGCCGCGAGGTGAAGCAGGCGTAGCGCCCTCATTCCTCCACCCTCACTTCTCTGAACATGCCAGCTTCCATGTGGAACAGGAGGTGGCAGTGGTACGCCCAACGGCCCAGGGCGTCCGCCGTCACGCGGTAGGACCGTTTGGTACCGGGTGGCATGTCGACGGTGTGCTTGCGCACATGGAACTCGCCCTTGTCATCCTCGATGTCGCTCCACATGCCGTGCAGGTGAATGGGGTGCGTCATCATCGTGTCGTTCACAAGGACGATCCTGAGGCGCTCGCCGTAGGTCAGACGCAGGGGCTCCGCATCCGAGAACTTGATGCCGTTGAACGACCACGCGAACCGCTCCATGTGGCCGGTCAGATGCAGCTCGATGGTCCGGCCCGGCTCGCGACCATCGGGATCGTCGAAGACGCTTCTCAGATCCGCGTAGGTCAGCACGCGCCGGCCGTTGTCGCGCAGGCCAATGCCTGGATCGTCCAGCCGCGACGTGGGCGTCATCGTCTGCATGTCGACGAGTGGGTTGCCGCTCTCGCTGTCAGGATGCTGCTGCATTCCACCCGTCATGGTCGACATGTCATGCCCAGCATGCGGATCGGGAGGCGCCGGTTTCTGCGACGCGGCCTGGCCTCCAGCTGGATTTCCCGGAGCCGCAGCCGGAGGCATCGTGTGTCCCGCGTGCGGATCAGCAGGCTTCTGTGCTGCGGCCGCCTGCGCCTCGTTGCCCATGGCGCCCATCTCGTGTCCCATCCCGCCATGTCCCATGTCGGCCATCGTGAGCATCGCTCGAGAATCGAGCTCGGGTACTACGGCGCGCAGACCTTCGCGCACGGCGATCGTGCCGGCAGCGAAGCCTGTCCGGTCCATTGACTGCGCAAAGATCGTGAACGCATCCTGTCCAGACGGTTCCACGATCACGTCGTATGTCTCGGCCGTCGCAATTCGGAACTCATCGACGGCGACTGGATGCACGTACTGACCGTCTGCCGCGACGACCGTCAGCTTTAGACCGGGAATCCGCACATCGAAGTACGACATCGCCGACCCATTGATGAACCGCAAGCGCACTCGCTCGCCCGGTTTGAAGAGCCCCGTCCAATTGCCGGCTGGGGCGACGCCATTCATCAAGTATGTGTAGGTGTAGCCCGACACGTCGGCGAGATCCCTCGGGTTCATCCGCATCTCGCCCCACATCTTGCGGTCCGCGAGCGCGTCCTTGAGTCCCTGCGTTCGAACGTCCCGGAAGAAGTCTCCAACCGTTCGCTGCTGAAAGTTGTAGTAGTCCGAGCGCTTCTTCAATTTCGCGAACACGCGCTCAGGACTCTCGTCCGTCCAGTCCGTGAGCATGACGACGTGTTCGCGGTCGTATTCGAAAGGTTCGGGCTCTCGAGGCTCAATGACGAGCGGCCCATACAGTCCCCGCTGTTCCTGGAATCCCGAATGACTGTGGTACCAGTACGTGCCTGCTTGCCGCACCTTGAAGCGATACACGTACGTCTCGCCGGGACGAATGCCATGGAAGCTGAGACCTGGCACGCCGTCCATGTTCGCGGGCAGCAGGATGCCGTGCCAATGAATCGACGCGTCCTCGTCGAGCGTATTCGCCACGCGCAGAGTGACCGTGTCGCCTTCCTTCCAGCGAAGGGTCGGCGCGGGCACCGAACCGTTAACCGTGAACGCCACTCTCGGGGTCCCCGTAAAGTTCATGGGCGTCTCACCGATGCGCAAGTCGAACGCGGTTCCGGATAGGGCGGTCCAAGCAACCGGCGGATTACCCTGCGCCAGTGCGGGCGTGCGCCACAAGCCGAGGCTAGCTGCTGCGCCGCCGACGGCCAGCCCCTTGACGAAGGTCCGCCGGGAAACCTGTCTATCGGAGAATGCCGAAGAAGAAAATCGTTGCGAGCTCATAGATCCTCAGTCCTGATGTCCCTTCTTGGGCGCCGCCGAAATCGGTCCGTACGGTTCACCTTGCAGGAAACGGCGTGCCTCTTCCTCTTCTCTGAACTGCGCCGGTGTCTTCGGATTGAGTGATTCCATTCGTTCGATCTCCTCCGGTGTTAACTTCGGCAGACGCCGCACGAAATGCACCAACCCCCAGCTATCGCGCTCGCCTTCGGGCGTTCCGTTTCCCCACGCTGGCATGCCGGTCAAGCGAATGCCGTGCTCGATGATCGAGAACAGCTCACCGTCAGTCAGCGACTGTGTGTTCGTCGCGCGCATGTCAGGAACTCTCGGGTATAGGCCCCGACCGACCTGGGTGTCGCCGCTTCCGTTGTTGGCGTGGCAGGACGCGCAGTGGTCTGCGTAGTGACCTAACGCCTGATTGATGACCTCCGGCGTCAGCTGCACGGGATTGGTTCGGTCACGCATCGCGCTGGGAGTCGCCCAGCGGCGCATCGCCCGAGCCAGCGTTTCTTCGACGCGGCTCGGTTCATCATGCGCACTCAGACCACGGCTGGCGATCGAGTAGGCGATCGCGCCACCAAGTACCGACACCACGGCCACGAGGAGCAGGAACGCTCGGAGCGTGGCCTTCCAGCTGCCGCTCTGTGCGGGTCCGGTCGATTTTCTGAACGGCATCCCGCGACCGGGACGACGTTGACGGTCCTTCATGTGATCCCTTCAAAAGCACAGCGCATAGACGACGGCCGTGGCAGACGGTCGTCGACCGTTGCCCGCTGCGAGGCAGCGCTAAAGAGCGCTCAGTTGAAGGGGATCAGACGCGGAGAACGAGCGGGGTCGTGGTGGGTGGTGCCGTCCCCGGTGGCGCGTCGTAGTCGAAGGATGAATCGACTCGGATCGGGCCCGCTGTGATTGCACGAGCAGTCAGAGTAGCCAGCAGTACCGATCCAGCAACGCCATCGGCACGTTGGGCCACCGTACTGGTGGCTTGACGAACCGCAGCATCGTGCGTGCTGCAGTCATGCTCGGAACCGCCTTGAATCTGAGTTCCTGTCGACGCGGGCTGCGGCTCCTCACAATTAGGGCCGGAGCCGTGATGGGCAGAGGCCGCGGCCTTCGCCGACGAATCGCACAGCATCGCGCACAGCGTCCCCGAGACCGGCAGCGCGGTCAGGATGGACAGCACGACGATGCTGATGGTCCGCTGGTTCAAGCCCACACTCCGAGTATACCGCGAGGCTGGCGACCAAGTCCGTTCTCCCCCAAATGAGCGGCATTCACAGCGATACCCGCCTCAACCGAAGTGCGTTGCCGATGACCGAGACGGAGCTGAACGTCATCGCCGCGCTGGCAATCATCGGGCTGAGCAGCAGTCCAAACCAGGGATACAGGATGCCGGCCGCAATCGGAACACCTGCTACGTTG
>Ga0315912_10001436_pt1 | contig 29230 bp, 37 predicted proteins | sample VfabasoilMG_FD_204469 | JGI IMG/M metagenome (GOLD analysis project Ga0315912, IMG submission 204469) | Garden soil microbial communities collected in Santa Monica, California, United States - V. faba soil | ecosystem: Environmental > Terrestrial > Soil > Garden | place: USA: California...
CGGCCGCCGATTCCGAGAGGACTCGGAACAGTGGCCGATTTCCGGTCGGAATCAGTGGCCGCGTTCCGTCGGAATGGGTGGCCGACTTGCGTCGGAATCAGTGGCCGGCTTGGGTCGGAATACGCAGGAGGAAACAAGATGGCGACCAACAATTCATCCAAACGACTGGCGAATACGCTGCGATGCGGGAACATCAAGGCGACGATCTGGGAGAATCCTAGCGAGAAGGGTCCGTTCTTCGCAACGACCTTTTCTCGGCCGTTCAAGGACCAGTCCGGTGCATGGCGCAACGGCACCTCATTCGGTCTGAATGACCTGGAGGCGCTGATGAATGTGGCGTTTGAGGCCAAGAAGTGGATTGCCGCTCATGGCGTGAAGCGCTGAGCTTCTGACTTGGGAAGCCTCCGGCCATCCGGGGGCTTCCCTTCGAAACTTGGCCTTTTCAAATTCTTTCAAACTGAGGGAGACGACAGAACGAAAACGGAATTGTGCTGACAACATATCTTCTTGCGATAGAATCTCCTTACGTCTCGAATCTATCGAACCTCCGTTCCGCATCACGATATGCTTAATCCCGCTCAGATCTTGCCATCAAACGTAGTTCCGTTCTTTTTGTTGGCGATTCTGGCTGTACTCATGGTTCTCGCAGTGCGGTATTACACGCTGCGTTCTCGTCGCCAGCGGGATCGAGTCGCAGATCTTGGTATCGGCGTATCACTTACTCAACGACCGATCCTGACTGCCGCAGAGACAAAGTTCTTCCGAGCTTTACAGGCTGCCGTTGGGAAGCAATACACCATTTTCCCACAACTTCCCTTATGGACTCTGATCCAGCCAGAGTCCAACGATCCTAATGCGACGAGAGTTTTTAACAATCGGATCAACCTCAAGCGAATAGATTTTGTGCTCGTCGATTCCACGTCGCTCATGCCCTACGTGGCGATCGAGTTAGACGACCAGTCTCACCAACGAGAAGACCGACAGAGGCGTGACGCCTTTGTTGACGAAGTCCTCAGCCAAGCCGGAATCAAGATCGTTCACATAAGGGCCTCTTCCACCTATGCCCCTCAAACGATCCGTAAACAGCTTGGCCTCACCATCTTTGAAGATGTGCCCGCCTGAATCTGCAGACCAGAAGGTCGTTTTCTTAGCAACGACCATCTCCGGCCGTTCAAAGAACAGTCCGGAGCATGGACGCAACGGCACATCATTCGGTCTGAATGACCTGGAGGCCTGCCCCCTAGCGCCGAGCGCCGGCGACCTTCGTCCGTGTCGGAGTGAGATGGCACGTGTCCGCCGTCAACTCCAATTTGCCACCTAGCACCCCAAGAAGCTTTTGCAGTGTCGTAAAAGCAGGGAAATGGGCCCCACTTTCTAAGCGGGCGATCTGTGGCTGTTTCATGCCTGTGAGCTTGGCCAATTCCGTCTGACTCAACCCGCGTCGCTCGCGCAGCTTTGCAAGCTCAACGGCCATCCCGACTTCTTGATCAGCTTTGGCGAGAGCATCGCCGAACTTCGGCTCCTTCTTAATCTGCTCGTCGATGTATTGTCGATGAGTCTTCATGGTGCATCCTTTCTTTGATATCCCGGTATCGCCGCTCCGCAATCGCGATATCCCGCTCCCGCAATTTCTGCCGCTTCTTTTGGATCGCGTGCAGGATCACGAACCGCTGGCCGATGATCGCCCCATAAAAGAATCGGTACTCATTCCCAGACCATTCCGGGCGCAGTTCCCAAATTTTCCCTTGAACATGCGCCGCGATTGATGCAGGAAGGCGTGTGCCGTCAATTTCCAATCGACTGATGTACGCAAGGCATTTGGCTCGAGCCTCGCTAGACAATGCGTCCAGGAATGCCTCAATTGGCCTATCTCCCTGCACTGTCTCATAGTAGAGGACTGACCAGGCCATGCGGATAAAGCTATAACACTTCTGTTATAGCTCGTCAAGGAGGAGGCGATTGAACCGCAGAAGAGATTTCATGTATTCAAGCGTAATTCAGTATCACGCCGCAAACGCAACACCTTGAATTGTAAAGCGAAGAAGGGAACCCAACGCCGGTTGAATCATCTGCCCTCCACCAAATTCGTTGACAACCTTCACCTCTGGGTGTCCACCAAACCGGCAGCAGGCCAGATCGTGGCAATCAAGCGATCCCTCGTCATGGGCGAAGCGTCAGGTACATTGTTCTCCCCTTCCGCTTAAGCACAAGTAGGACCGCCTGATCTTTGGGTACCTTGTCGGCAATCTGCTCAAAAGCCTTCGCTGACGTTACAGCCTGACCATTCACTTCCATGACGATATCGCCTTCTCTAACTCCCGATTCTTCGGCGACACTTCCGGGTTTGACCCTGACAATGACGATGCCAGCCTCGCTCGATTTTAATCCATCTACAATACGCCTCTTTCGATCATGGGGTTGACGCTTTAGGGATTGCATGGCCTTGCCGTTGTTCGTTTTGGCAAGTGTATGTGCGTCCACGATTCTTGGTTGGGGACAGGCAGTTGGAACGGTGGAGGTTGAAGAAGCAGTAGAGGATACCGATGGATCAGGTGGAGTCGAGAATAGCGTGGTACACCCAGTGCAGGTGAACGCGATTAGCAGCCCGCACAGGCAAATCCTGGCTCGGGGTCGCGCTTTTGCGGAGTCTAGGTGACTCAAAGTGCGCAATTACCCCCTTTCTTCATTACATCAAGACCAGCCCGCAATCCTTTTGCGACCTTTTCGACGGCATATCAGCCCAGACATGCATGAAATACTGAAGGCAGCACTGTATCGAATGGCCGGACGGTACGGCCGTTCAACATTGAGCTTATAGTATCGAGCAAGAATATTTGGGCTACTAGTGAAAGCCCTGGAGGCAGGCAGATTGGTATCCCGCTAAAGCTCCGGCTTTTCAGAGCAATAGCCAGCTAGTTTTTTGGAATAACACTCTTTTTGAGGTCCCTGGTGGAAATTTCTCAATGAAAACGCACCCTCCTGGTATACCAGGAGCGATGCGACGGATTTCCCATTCCGTCGCTATAGCACACTTCAGATCGGCCCTCGGGTTAGGAAGGCGCCGCTGTGACCCTACTCAGGCCTACCAGAACTCACTGGAGCCAATGAGAACCAAGAGTTGAACAAAAATCGAGAAGATAAAAAGATACCGATGAAAATGTACGGGGAGTCTTTTCTGACGAATCCGCCTGTCCTGCATCACACTGTCGTCGAATGGTTCTGGTCGCCACCGGCCATGGCCGACCGGCTAGCACCTGCGAGGCGCACCGCTCGCGCCGGCTTCACTGTCACTCCCGCTGCTTGACCCTCTCCGGCACGCCGGCAACGGCCTCTGCCTCACGTTTCCTCCGTGAACTGTGCATTGGCTCTCCCCTTCCTGTGCGAGAGCCAACTTCACTTCACCAAAGGAGGAAACAAGATGGCGACCAACAAGACACCCGCGAACCAGCTGCGATGCGGCAACATCAAGCCGACGATCTGGGAGAACACCAGCGAGAAGTTAATTCTTCTCAACTATCCCTTCGTGTGTACCATCCGCCAACCATTGATGGATGTGACGGTTGAGTGAACTCACCGCAACTCGCGGCAACTCATTCCACCAGTCGTTCCCGGGGGGGACCTTGCGCCTTCTTCGGCACCCTTTTAGAATAGCCTGCAAGCGAGCCCTTCATGTCCCGCACTGTTCGCCCGTACCGTCGCTTTCCCGTGCAATGCCCCGTCACGTATCAAGTCGGCGATTTTGAGGGACTACGGCAGGAGTATCGCTTGTCCGCGTAACGCGCTCGTTCTCGTCCGATACTTAAAATAATGGATGGGCATAAATGCGCCGTTTCGTCCAAAACATCACACCGGCCCTTCCAGCACGCTTGCTCGGCAAGACAGGCGTGAGTCTCCCCATCCTGGGATTCGGGACCGCAGCCACCGGCCTCCGTCTGAATACAAGAGACGCTGTTCGTCTCTATGAGACGGCCTTTCGCGAAGGCATTACCTATTTTGACACGGCGCCTGAATTCGCAGGGTATGGAAATGCTCAAAACCAGTTAAGTCACTTGCTCAAGCAGGTGCGACCGCAAATATTTCTGGTGACCAAGTGTTATGAACCGGATGGAGAACGTGCCTTAAAGCTGCTCGAGAGTAACCTCAGGGAACTCGGAACCACATATGCCGACTTGGTCTTCGTGCACAGTGTCGGCGCGGACAAGATGGACCCGAGGATCGTCTTCAGTAAGTACGGCACATATGCCGCTCTGATGAAAGCAAAGTCACTGGGGCTGACCCGGTTCGTCGGCTTGTCAGGGCATAACCGTCCGGCTCGATTTGTTCATGCCTTGCGCCAATTCGATATTGATGTCTTGTTGAATGCAGTAAATTTCGTCGACCGCCATACCTACAATTTTGAGGAACAAGTCTGGCCGGCGGCCACTCAAGCGAACATCGGACTCATTGCCATGAAGGTGTTCGGTGGTGCTCAGGATCCGTCACCGAATACATTAAGCCATTCCCGGATGCCCGTTGAGTATCACGATATGGCATTTCGCTATGCCTTGAGCCAACCCCAGGTCTGCTGTGCCATTATTGGCATGGCCACACACCGTGAGCTCGAAGAGAATCTCGGACGTGCGAGAATGTTTCAACCACTGTCTGTGGGGGAAGCAACGCGCCTACACCACGCCGGTGCGCTCCTTGCCCGCCAATGGACCGCCCATTTTGGGCCCGTGTCATGATAGCCCGCTCTTAGCTCGCAGGAGTCAGCGGAATCACTCGATGGAGAACGCTGTAGTGGGGGAAGAATTCCTCACCATCGCGCTTGTGGCCGTCGATGGCGATGGGCTTGGTCTGGACGAAGCTCATAGCTCATTATGAGCCGTACCCGGATGTCCGTGAAGAGAAGATAGCGGTTCCTTATCGGCTGGTTCTCACCGCAACTCACGGTTTCCTCTTTTTATCCACGGTAACTTCCTCCACGACTAGCACGCAGGAGGATCCTTGCGCCTCCTTCGCCAGCCTTCTAAAATGGCCTACACGCGAGGCCCTCATCATGCCTTTCACGATTTATCCTTTCCGACGTCTGCTGCCGTTTGGCTACTATTCAAGCGCAGGTGCGCTGATTACCCTCCTCCTGTTGAGCACTCGCCCGGTGTACGCGGAATGGGTTGCACTGGAGGACAAGTATCAGACGCCAGGACTACAGACCCTGTACATCGATCCAGACACCATCCGCCGAAAAGGAACTCTGGTCTCGCTGGAGCTATTAGTTGACTAGAACTGGATGCAAGGGAATCGCTCACCAACCAGATTCTACTCGACGAAGAGCACGAAGGAATTCGACTGTGCGAGGAAAAGCGTCAGGTCGGTGGCGTCCATTGACTTCTATGGTCATATGGGAACCGGCCACCCCGTGGGTGGAGGGGCCTTCACACACGAAACGTACTGGGTACCGATCGAACCAGAGAGTCTCAATTACGGTTTATGGACAATGGCCTGTGGCAACCCGTGAGCGTCCTGAACATGAGTGCCGACCGCTCGAAACGTGACAGTATGTCCCTCGAAGAAGCCACGATCTCCATACTTCACGCGCACCGGCGGATAAAACCCACCTGTAGTCTTATCCAGAATTGTTTCGTTCGCACCGAAGGCTCACCAGGCAAAGCAATTCCTAGTTGCCGCTGCCGAATACATACGGATCAATCGATATGACGAGAACCGCCGGAGATCCTGGTGTGACACAGCACGCCGTGGGCTTACAGACTGAGGATGGTTTTGATCCGCCGTTCGATTTCTTCGATGGCACTTTCCGGCAGAGCGCCAAGTTCTTTGGAGAAGGATTCATTGGCCACGGCGATCAGTTGCCCGAGCAGTAAATCGCTGTCACAGTCGAGTGCCCCCGTTCCTTTTGGAAGTCGGTACCGCAGAATGCCAGGGTCATCGATCAGCTTACTGGTTGTCGGAATCACGATCGTGGATGGATACCCCGCCTCGTTCACCAGGTTGGATTGCACAACCAGAGCCGGACGAAGCTTTCCCGGTTTGGTCCTGACCCGTGGGTTGAAGTCGACGATGTAGAGATGCCCTCGCTTGATGTGCATTTACGCGTCCGCCGCATCACGACCGACGGCAGCCCGGGCGAGTTCCCGATGCTCTCGTTTGTCGGCGGCTCCGCATCGGCGGACCGATTCTCTGATCTCCTCCCGTAGCCTCTCTTCAGCGGTGCGCTGTTCAAGTGTCTTCAACGCCGCGCGCAGGACGCCTGCCTTGGTAGGGATGTGCAATTCTTTCCTCAGCCGCTCAATCTGTTGTTCTTCCTTCTTAGATACGGCAATGGCTCCCATTATTGCTCTCCTTATACTTTTACTAATACTGTTTATAATCGACAACCGAATTTGTGTCAACCTTCAGTGGGTACAGATAGTCTTATTCTCGAATTGTGTCGTGCGTCCCCACGGCTCACCGAGAAGTCAGTACCTGGACTCAGCAATCTCTTCGGCGCCGTCAGAGAGAAGGTGGATGGGCGTATGGCTGGGCCGCTCGAGCCCGTATTGGCAGACGACAACCGAGGAAACATTGGCTTTTTGAAGCTGTTGGCGTTCTCTATTCAGAGGGACCCGGACGAACTTGTTACGCCGCTTCCTCGTTGTCGTCCGTGCCGCCCATGCTAGCTCTCAGCCGTTCAAGCCGGCCGGCCAGAGTAGATTGGATGATAAGTAACTCATCCTGCCCCAGCGGATTCGACCGGATGCAGCGCTCAAGGGGAAGACCGGCTTTCTCAATCGCCGGCGCCAGCATCTCAATTTCGTCGTCGATCCAGAACCATTCGCGGCCCTTCAGCTTCTGCATGGCCTGTTGGATCCAGACGACCTTGTTCTCGCAGTTCGTCCAGTTGGCGTGATGAAACGGCCGCGCCTCCGGATTGCTGCAGAACTTCCCACAGTATAGGACGCTCAACAGAGTCTTGATCTTTTCCGACTCCCAGGAGGTGAGCCAGATCACCTCGAAATGCTCATGTGCCCATGCGAGCCAGGAATTCACCCCCGGCCTGAGTTGGAACTCCCCCGCATAGTCTCCAAACAGCACGCCGTCGATGTCATGGAACAAGATCGGTGCGGTTTTCATAGGCCTCCTCATAGCCCGCTTGATTCATCATACACTTCTGCTTCCTTCGTGGCTCGTATCTCGTGAGGCGTGAAGCGCAGGATGGGAAGAGCCTTCCTATATCGGGGCTCTCTGTTTGCGAGATACGCAATACGCTTCACGCGCGACGCAACTCCATTCGTTTGTTTTCACAAACCGTCGCGAATACCTCGGGCTGGCTAAAAGAATATGGCAGAAGCGCTTCGAGGGCAAACTGAATTCCATTTGCCGCACTCCGCACTGTCAGCACTGAGATGTGCATATTGATGAAGTCTGCTGACACGCTGCCACCTGCCAGCAGGCGACTGCTTTGCCTGGGACAGGCACCGCAAGACGGGGGAAGCCTACAGCTTGCCTGGAGGGGTGCTTTCCTCTCCCCTATCCGCACCCGTTGAGGCCGGTGGCTTGGGGGTACGGTTCAGGTGCTGTTCATGAGACAAGGCTGCCGTGATCAACAGCTGGATACCGATCAGAAGCAGGAAGAGAGCGCCGATGTCATAGCCGACCTCCTCGGAGCGGGCAAATCGTCGGATTGCAAACCAGAAGGCAAGCGCCGAGAGGACGCCGAAGAATATCCTCATATTCGGAACCTCGCTCTACCTTGCTTCGTCACTCGCATCTCGTCCTTCGACCCTGCTCAGAACCGTGAGCCTGTCGAACGGTGAAGCGTGAAACGCAAGACGGATGGATAGTGTTGATATCTTTACTCGCGAGATACGAGATACGCTTCACGAGATACACGGCTGTGCTACTGCGCCGGTGCGCCGGCTGCGGAGCCGGGCTCTGCGGGCGGCGTCACGGTTGGCGATTGTGGCTCGGCTTTGAACGGCAGATCAAGCAGCGCATAGGGATTGACGCGCGCCCCGTTGAGCTTCACACCCCAGTGCAGATGAGGCCCGGTCGCACGGCCGGTCGCGCCCACCTTTCCGACAATCTGTCCCGCCCGTACGAGATCCCCTTCTTTCACCAACACGTCGGACAGATGGAAATACATCGAATAGAATCCAAGCCCATGGTCGAGAAAGACGCCTTTCCCGGAAAAGATATGATCGACCGTGAGCCGCACGATTCCATCGTTCGTCGCGGCCACGTCTGTGCCGAGTGGCGCGCCGATGTCTTCTCCATTGTGCGGGTTGCGGGCTTGACCGTTCATGATTCTGACGCTGCCGAAAATACCGGTTCGTTTCCCGCTCACCGGCTCCACGAAACTCGGCTGCCACAGTTTCATGGGTGAGTCGGCCGCAAGCGCCGCCTTGACCTGCTCCTGCTCGCCCTTCCACCGCGCCAGCCCCTGCGGGTCGAGATCGACCTTGTCTCTGGGCAACTTGAGATGCTCGACACGAAATTGTTCTTTGAGCACCAGCACACGATAACTGAGTGATCGGCCATGTTCCCCATCCGTGATCTGAATGGCCAATTCGTGAGTTCCCGGCTCCTCCTGCATATCGATTCCCAGCAGCCCCACAAACCCTTTGGGCTCCCCCGGTCGCGTCTCCTGGAAAAAGCTGACGGCCCGTCCAAGAAATTTCCCCTGCACGTGAGCGGAAGCCTCATCCGTGGGAACTTTGATCACGATGATCTGGCCCTGCTTGCCGCTGTAGTGCGCTTCAGAAGTTTGGCTACCCGATTGGATACCGGCACACGCGCTGAACGGGATCCCGCCGGCCCACAGGAACATGGCCATGAATATCGTCGCACCGGCCCGTTGCCACACAGACGAGACACGTGGCTCTTTCATCGGTAAAACCGCCCTCCTGACATTTGAGAGAGTAATTCCTCCACCCGCCGATTGACGGGGCTGAACGGATCCATGCATAGAATCGTTTCCTCCCAATAGCCGTTCAGCTTCAGATAGGTCCAGTCCACCGTATAGGAGCGATTCTTCGCCCTGGCGAACCGGATAAAGTCGCCGCGGACCTTGGCCCTCGTTGTCTGAGGAGGCGTGGACATTGCCCGCTGCACGGATTCTTCCTCCACAACCCGTTCGATGAGCCCGCGGGACTCCATGAGGTAGTACAGTCCCCGCGTCCGTTTCACGTCATGGTACTGCAAGTCCAACAACAACACCCGCGGATCATCCCAACCGCATGACTTTCTATCCACATAGGATTGAATCAGATGTTTCTTGGTCACCCAATCGACCTGATGGATCAACTGCATGGGATCATCTTCCAACTGATCGAGCACCTGTTGCCATTTGACATAGACATCATCGAGGGTCGGGTCATGCGCATGCTGGTCCAGATACTCCCTGGCACGTTCCAAATAGACCCGCTGAATTTCAATTGCAGTCATCTGCCGGCCGTCATCGAGTTTCACCTTTTTCTTGAGCGTGTAATCGCGCGCGATCTCGCGGATCGCCTTGACGGGATCCTCCAGCTCCATCGCATGCACCGCATAGCCTTCTTCGATCATCGACAAGACCAGCGCCGCCGTGCCGACCTTGAGGTACGTGGCAAACTCCGACATGTTGGAATCGCCCACAATGATATGAAGGCGGCGATAGCGCTCCGCATCGGCATGCGGCTCATCGCGGGTGTTGATGATGCTCCGCGAGGACGTTGTCGAGGACGACGTCTTTTCGTGAATATGCTGCGCCCGCTGGGAGATGAAATACTGCGGCTTGCCGGATACCTTGAGCACTTTTCCCGCCCCGCTGAACACCTGCCGCGTGACGAAGAACGGGATCAACTGCTCCGTCACTTTCCAGAAATCGACGTCGCGCCGCATCAGGAAGTTTTCGTGGCAGCCGTAGGTATTGCCCAGCGAGTCGGTATTGTTCTTGAAAATGTAAATTTCGCCGGACAACCCCTCCTCGCGGAGACGCTCTTCGGCCGCGGGCAAACAGGCTTCCAACAACCGCTCACCGGCCTTGTCATGGATCACAAGATCGAGAATGTTGTCGCATTCCGGCGTGGAGTATTCCGGGTGGCAGCCGGTATCCTGGTAGAATCGCGCGCCGTTGACCAAAAACGCATTGGACGGCCAGCTGTTGGGAATGAGGCCCTCGAAGATATACCCCAGGACCTTTTCCATCGGCAGGTAGATCCGGCCGTTCGGCGAGAAGATCAGGCCGTACTCATTCTCGAGACCGAAGATCCGCGGTTTGATAGAGCCTGGATGCACCATGGTCATAAATTCAGATTACACGCCCGCGCGTCGGTCTTCAACAGAAGGTACGGAATAATACGACGAGGATTCAGACGGAGAGGAGCAGGCGAATATCCGCCACCGGCAAGCGACGGAATTTCCGGCCGACGCGGTGGCGTTCCAGGACTGCCACTTCCAGTCCTTCAGGAGGCAGCTTAAGATTCGCGGTCTGTTCGAGCGCCGCGACACAGCGGGACAATGCCGTCTCCAGCGGGGGAGCCTGGCCGGAGCTTTTCTCTTTCAACACCGTCTGTACGGCATCCGATTTCCCGCCGATGACCGCGAAGTTCCTTTCATCGATGATGCTCCCATCGAATGAAATCCGGTACATTTCGTTCGGCTGGCCGTTGACGCCGACCTGCACCACCAGAATTTCCACTTCGAGCGGCTTCAGCTCCTGACTGAAAATCGTGCCGAGGCTCTGGGAATACCCGTTGGCCAGAGAACGTCCGGTCACGTCTTCCCGGCTATACATAAATCCTTTGAGGTCGGCGTGGCGGATGCCGGCCTTGCGAAGATTCTCAAACTCGCTGTACTTGCCGGCTCCGGCAAATGCGATGCAGTCGTAGATCTCAGAGACCTTGTGCAACGATGCGCTGGGATTATCGGCTGTCAACAAAATCCCGTCGGCATACTCCATGGCAATACTAGACCGGCCTTTGGCGATGCCCTTTTTGGCATACTCCGCCTTGTCCTGCATCACCTGTTCGGGAGACACGTAATACGGCATTGGCATGATGGCTACGTCTCCCTCGATCGTCGTACGGCAATCATGCTGTCGTAGACGGAACGGATCCGGTCGTCGGCCACATCGGCGATGCCCTGCGCGGTGACGAACTTGGCCGTCGGATAGATCCCCCGAACAAGATCCGGCCCTCCTGTCCCCACATCGTCGTCCGCGGCGTTGTACAGTGCGGTCAGCGCCAGCTTGAGCGCATCGGGTTCCGACAAGTTTTTCTGGAAATACTCGCGCATGGTGTTGCGCGCGTCTTTTCCGCCTGATCCGATGGCGTGATAATCCGATTCCTCATAGCGCCCGCCGGCCAGGTCGTACTTGAAGATGCGCCCTTCGGCGCGCTTGAGATCATAACCCACGTACAACGGCATCACGACCAACCCATGAAACACCATCGGGAGATTGGCTTTGACCATCTGGCCGAGCTTATTTGCTTTCCCCTCGCAGGACAACTGCATGCCTTCCAACTTCTCGTAATGCTCCAGCTCGGTTTGGAACAGCCTGGCCATCTCAATGCAGGGACCGGCGGCGCCGGCGATCGCCATGGCGGAGAATTCATCGATCTTGAATACCTTTTCAATACGGCGATCGGCGATCTGAAATCCCTCCGTCGCCCGGCGGTCGCCGGCAATCACCACCCCCTGTTGATACTTAATGGCCAACACGGTCGTCGCATGGGGCACCGCCATCGGTCCACCCGATCGAACCGACTCCGGCTGTGCCCACCGATCGGCGGGCACAACTCCGTGACCGCCGGGCGTCAGGCCCGGGTGATGCGTCGAGACAAAATCAAAAAAACTGGAGTCGTCGTGATTCGGCAAATAGGGCAGCTTCATAGACAATCATCCATCGCGTATCAGCAGGCTGCAATAACACTCGATTTAGGCATCGCACATCACAGAAAGCCCGTCGAACGGTCCTGACGGAATCAGAACTGCAGGATGCTCAAAATGGCTGTTCAGCAAGGCCGCAGCGAGTGACGCGGCGAGGCGTACGCTTCGGTACGTTGAGCCTCGGAGCGATGCGAGAACGCCGCTGGCGGACTTTTTCAGCATCCTGCTAGGCCTTCAACTTCTCGATCAACGCATCGACGGAATCGACCGTGTCGAGCAGTCCCCCGGTCAGAGCCTGCGTACCGCGATGGGGGTCCATCAACGGCACTTTCTTGATCGTGGCGTTTCCTACGTCGAACAGCACCGATGTCCAGCTCGCCCCATAGAGCGCCTTGGCGAACTTGCTTGCACAGCGACCACGAAAATAGGCTCTGGTTCCCGGGGGCGGGGTCAGCTCCGCGCGTTGAATTTCCCCCTCTTCGACGATCCGCTCGATATGATCGCCGCGTTCCAGCGTATAGAACAGCCCCCGATCAGGGCGGACATCATGGTATTGCAGGTCCATCAGCTTGATGCGGGGATCGTCCCACCCACAGCCCTTACGGTCCATATAGGACTCGATCATGTGGCGCTTGGCCACCCAATCCAGTTGCTGCACCAGCAGACGCGGGTCACGATCGAGGGTGTCGAGGACTGTCTCCCAACGGCGCAAAATATCCTGAGTCGAAGGGTCGAGACCGTTCGCCGCATAAAAGCTCACGGCCGCATTGAGATAGGCGCGCTGAACAGCCACCGCCGTCGTCGGGCGTCCGCCAGCCAGCTTGAGCGTTTCCTTCATGTCCAGATCGCGGGACACTTGTTTGAACACGCGAACCGGTTCGTCCAGCTCCACCGAAGGCAACTTGGCTCCCGCCTCAAGAAGTTCCAGCACGATATCCAAGGTGCCCACCTTCAGATAGGTGGAAACCTCTGCCATATTGGCGTCGCCCACAATGACATGGAGACGCCGAAACTTCGCATGCTCGGCATGCGGCTCATCGCGCGTATTGATGATCGGCCGCTTGACCATCGTATTGAGATCGAGCAGGCATTCGAAAAAATCAGCGCGTTGAGAAATCTGATATTCCGCCGGAGCGGTTTGATTTTCCGCACCGACCTTGCCGGCCCCGGCGAAAATCGGCCTGGTGACCAGGAATGGGATCAGCACGCGGGCGATGGTTTCGAACGGCACGGCGCGCGACACTAAATAGTTTTCATGATACCCGTAACTGTTGCCCTTGCCGTCGGAGTTATTCTTATAGAGGACATATTGCTCGCCGCCCCGGACCCTGGCCATTTCACGGAGGCTCTGCGCGAGAATCCGCTCCCCGGCCCGCTCAAAGGCAACCACTTCCCGCGGGGTCGAACATTCCGGAGTGGAATATTCGGGATGGGCCCCATCGACATACAGGCGTCCGCCGTTGGCCAACACCTTGTTGAGCTGCCGATTGTAGTCGGGATTGGGACAATCACGCTCACCGTCGACTACGAATCCACGGGCATCCAACAGCGGGTTTTCATGTTCGTAATCCCAGATCGCGCCCGGCGCGGGAAGCCCTGTGTAGTGCCCGATGACGGCGATCGAGCCGGTCACAGGATCGGTGGAAGAATTGTCCTTTGCCGCGATGCCGAACTCGGTTTCCGTGCCAAGCACTCGCGAGCGATTCGTCGGTGTGTGTTCGGGCATATGAGATGATTACAGGTAGTGACCGGTGGTGACCGTTTCAATCTGCCGAGATTCGGCCGGCCCGCCGCTGATCGTCCGAATATGAATGATCTTCTCGCCTTTCTTTCCGGCGACCTTGGCCCAATCGTCGGGATTGGTCGTATTCGGAAGATCTTCGTGTTCTTTGAACTCCTCACGGATGGCACGCACCAGATCATCCGACCGGAGACCGGTCCCTTCACCGGAGATCACCCGCTTGACTGCAAACTTTTTCGCGCGCGAGACGATGCCTTCAATCAGCGCGCCGCTGGCAAAATCCTTGAAGTACAGCACTTCCTTTTCGCCGTTGGCGTAGGTGACCTCGATGAACTTATTTTCCTCACTCGCCGCGTACATCGTATCTACCGTCAGGGACGTCAACCACTCCACAAGCGCCCGCCGGTCGCCCCCATGCCGTTCCACCTCATCCTGGGCGAAGGGAAGATCGGTCGACACATACTTTGAGAAGATGTCCCGCGCGGCGGCGGCATCGGGACGCCCCACTTTGACTTTGACATCCAGCCGTCCGGCGCGAAGCACGGCGGGATCGATCAGGTCCTGCCGGTTGCTGGCCCCGATGACGATCACGTTGCGCAGACGTTCGACTCCGTCGATCTCCGAAAGAAACTGCGGCACGATGGTCGACTCGATGTCGGACGAGATCCCGGTTCCTCTGGTTCGGAACAGCGCATCCATTTCATCGAAAAAGACGATCACCGGATGGCCGTCTTCCGCCCGCTCCTTCGCTTTCTTGAAGACTTCGCGCACCTGCCGCTCCGATTCACCCACATATTTATTGAGCAGCTCCGGCCCTTTCACATGGAGGAAGTAGCTCCGAATCTCTTTGCCCGCGCGATCGCCCAACTTTTTCGCGATCGAGTTGGCAACGGCTTTGGCAATGAGCGTCTTTCCGCAGCCGGGCGGGCCATAGAGCAACACGCCCTTCGGCGCGCTCAGTTTGTACTCGGCAAAGATCTGTGGATGGAGGAAGGGCAATTCAACCGCATCGCGCACATGCTCCAATTCCTTTTGGAGTCCGCCGATATGCTCATAATCCACATCGGGCACTTCCTCCAGGACAAGCTCTTCTGCTTCCGACTTGGGCAATTTCTCAATCACATACCCGGATCGGGGATCGTACAACAGATGATCACCGACGCTCAGCCGCTCGGCGAGCAACGGATCGCCCAGATCCGCCACTTTCTCCTCGTCGAAATGGAGCGTGACCAGCGCGCGTCCCCCTTCGAGCACATCTTTCAAGCGCACCACCTCGCCCTGGCTGTCGAATCCCTTAATCTCAATAACGTTGAGCGCTTCGTTCAGAACGACTTCCTGCCCCTTCCTCAGTTTCGGACCCTTAATAGAAGGGTGGACGTTGACTTTCATCTTTCGCCCAGACACATAGACGTTGCCCGTGCCGTCTTCGTTCATGCCGGAAAAAATCGCGTAGGTCGAGGGCGGCGCCGTCAATTTGTCCACCTCGGCGCGCAACGCCTCGATCTGCGCCTTCGCATCCTGCAGCGTGGCGACGAGCTTTTCGTTCTGCTTGTTGGCTTGGTCGAATTGATGACGTGACTGATACAGCCGCCGAAGTTCTTCCTCCAGCGACTCTATTTTAGCGCGAAGCTTGTCGATCTCGCGGGCGTGTTCGTCGTTCTTGTGTATCATGTCCGTCTTACCTTCAGACAACCGCTGCGTGATCTTCTTCACGGTATCTCGGGCGGACTGGAGCCGGCTTGACCGGTCTTTACTGTCTCCCATTTCAGGGCTCAACAGACAGGACTACCGCCGGTTGAACGCAAACACAGATACATGCGCGGGATTCTAACACTCGATCTGGGGGTGGTCAACTGAACGAAACTATTCAGGCTCGCGACACGATCGAAATTCGCACCGGATGTTACGGCATCATCGCCGCCATCATTGCTCTCGTTGCAGCCGCGGCATCCTCTTGATCAAGTATCGATCCGATCACCGCGATGCCATGGCTTCCTGCCCGAAGCACATCGGGCACGGACGCGCCCGTGACACCGCCGATGGCAAACACCGGGATCACCGAGAGGCGGCAGGCTTCGGCCAGCTGTTCTAAACCAACCGGAGATCCGAACTGCCGCTTTGAAGGGGTGTCGAAGATCGGACCAAACACCACATAGTCTGCCCCATCCCGGTTGGCCTGTCGGACTTCCGCAAGAGAATGCGTCGAGAGCCCGATCAGACGATCAACGCCGACCACCCGGCGCACATCTGCAACCGGCAGACTATTCGCACGCAGATGCACGCCGTCCAAATTCAGGGCCAGCATCAGATCGACACGGTCATTGATGATCAAGGGAACGGCGCGCGGTGACGTGATCGCTCGAATCTCCTGCGCCAACCGCAGCAACTCGCCTGTCGGCAGATCGCGCTCCCGCAGTTGAACGGCGGGCAACCCAGCCTCGACAGCCTGTTGAAGAACCGACGGAAGAGAGCGGCCATGTGTCCGGTGGCGATCGGTGACAAGCAGCAGGCGAAAATTAACGGAAGGCATGCCGGACAAACGTAAGACGTGAGGGGTGAGGCGTGAGGAGGGGCATCATGAACATTTCGGTCCCTTCCCCTTCACCATTTTTACCCCTTACGCCTTACCCCTTACGCCTTACCGACCCTACAACATGCCTTCGATCGGGCTACTGGCCGTCGCATACAGCTTCCTGGGAATCCGGCCGGCCTTATAGGCCAACCGACCGGCCCAGACTGCGTACTTCATCGCTTCGGCCATGGAAAGAGGATCCCGCGCGCCGGCAATGGCCGTATTCATGAGCACTGCATCGGCGCCATATTCCATCGCCAATGCCGCATCGGATGCAGTCCCCACCCCGGCGTCGACGATCACCGGCACCTTGACGGACTCCATGAGAATTTTCAGATTGTAGGGATTGCGGATGCCCAGCCCTGATCCGATCGGCGCGGCCAACGGCATGACAGCGGGACAACCGATATCCTCCAGCTTTTTTGCGACAATCGGATCATCGTTCGTATACGGCAGCACGATGAACCCTTCTTTGATCAGAATCTTGGCCGCTTCGATCAACCCTGCCGTGTCAGGAAACAAGGTTTTCTCGTCGCCGAGCACTTCCAGCTTAACCAAATCAGAAACACCCGCCGCACGGGCCAAGCGGGAATACCGCACAGCATCTTCCACCGTGTAGCAGCCGGCGGTGTTGGGCAAAATCGTGTACTTCTTGGGATCGAGGTAGTCGAGCAGGTTATCCTTTGAACGATCAGTGATGTTCACGCGGCGCACCGCCACGGTCACGACATCGGCGCCTGATGCCTCAATGGCTTTTTGTGTTTCGACAAAGTCCTTATACTTGCCCGTGCCCACCCACAACCGCGACTTGAACTCACGTCCCGCGATAATCAGCCGATCGTCCGCCATAGTGTCCTCTTAAAATGATCCGCCGCCGATAAAACCCAGGATCTCGACCCGGTCTCCGTCCTGGAGCGGACGTTGCGCGAACGCCGCGCGATCGAGAATTTCCAGATTCAGCTCCACCGCCACACGTTCGGCCTTGACCTCCAGCTCGCGCAACAAATCCGCCACCGTTGCGCCGCTGCGCCAATCCCTGGCCTCGCCGTTCACATGGATTCGAATCGTCTCCTGCATAGCCCGTCATCCTATGAGACGCGAATTCACCTTGTCAATAAAGGCCCCTTGCTCAATGGACCCGACACATCGCACAATGGGCCCACGTAAACGGTGATCATGCACGAAAATAACCGACAACTGGCGACTCATTTCCGGTCTATGGCCGAACTCCTCGCAACCCAACGGGCCAATCCCTATCGGGTGCGGGCCTACCGGCGCGCCGCGGATGCGCTGCTGGCGCTTGAAGAAGATGTTGCCGCCGTCGCTCAGCGCCGGGGCCTGGAAGACATTGACGGCGTGGGAAAGGACCTGGCTGGGAAAATTCGAGAATTTCTTGAAACCGGAACGATTCGCGCCTACGAGGAACTGAAGACCCCCTTGCCGCCGGAGGTCAAAGACTGGTCGAAGTTTCCGGGGCTCTCCGATTCGCTGGTGACCTACCTCTACTTCCGGCTCGGCATCCGCACACTGCCAGACCTGGAGCAACTGATTCGCTCGCATCTGCTTCGCACCATGCCGGGATTTTCAGGGTCCGAGGAGAGGCTGCTCGACGCCATCCGCCAGCAGCACGAACGGATGAATCCACCCGCTTCATGAGGGCAGTCGTCACTCATTTGCCTTTCGGCTTCCACTCCCCCGCCAGTTTTTCGGCCTCAGCGATTTGAGCAGGAGTCACCTGCTTGACAAGCACATCACGAAGCATCGGCGTGGGCTTATCACCGTTCGTTCCCGCGAGGCTGTACAAGCTAGTTCCTATATCAGGCACTGGGCCTTGAAGTGGATCCGTCTAGGACCCAGCCGTCAGAAACGCGAAAGCAATGATCGTGGCAATGAAAATCGCGATGGGGATTAACATTTCCAGTGGATTTTCACCGAACATTCCAGCCATATCCGTTCTCCTTCAGGCTAGCTCTGTAATCTTCTTGCTCCACCATCTGCGCCCGTCGTTTGATCGCCCACTCCGAGCATAGTAACAAGTGACCGCCGATTTCTCTCCTGGACGGGTAGTGGGTCATTCAGACTTACAAGCATCGCATTTTCGTCGGACAAAGACCGGTCATTAGTGAACAGTCGTCAAGCAAGTCCAGGCGCCATGAACTCAGCTACAAACCCTGCATGCGATAGCATGACTGAACTCATACCGACCTACTACCCCGGGGCGGACTCCTTAAAGAAGTTCCAGCCCTTCTTCGCTCTGATGGCTGGCGTCATGGCCCCGGGGGCGAAGAGTCTGCAGCGCCGCACTCGGCGAAAAATCCCAACCCGCCATACATCCCACAAATGACGTCTCTCGGGCGGACGGATTTTGTGAATGGTGAGAGAGGCGATGTCTGACAGCGCTTGGCGAACTATGTAAGGATTATTGGGGCCACTGGATTCACCGATCGATCGTTCACGTGGAGCCGGCGCTTCTCACGCTGACGTCCGAGGTGTGACTGGGCTTCCTGCGGGGAGCTTGCGGGAGAGGCAGTCGTCTCACATCTCGCCCTCATCACAGCGCGATGGAGACATTCGGCCTGTTATCCTCGTGACCAATACCTTCGAGCGGAGTGCTCTTTTCGCTCTCTTCTGAATTTGGCGCAACATCGGTGCGGCCGAGCGACCGCAAATCACAGACAGCAGGCAGGGCTTCGGGTTTCAACCGGTTAAGGGGAAGCACCTGCAGCGCACTTCCCGTCTCGCTCGACGCCGGATTGTCTTCGATGTCGCCTGCGCTGTGCTGTCGCTCTTTCATTCTGTCTGCATGGGCCGAATGCAGTTGCTCGACAGCAGCGGAAACGGCCAACAGGCCTTTCGCCGCCGGGGACTGGGGAGCATATTCAATGACGGGCAGGAACTTCCGGACGGCCTGGCTGACGGCCGGATCTTCAGGGATTTCACCGAGCATCATCAAATCGCCGCCGACGTAGTCCTGAAGAATCTTGCGGAGGTAGAGCACGTTGACTTGGGAACGGCCTGACGTGCGATTGATGATGAGACCGGGGCGAAACGATCGCAATGCAGCAGCCGCCACATCACGCCCCTCTGCGTCGGTGGCACCCGCAACCTCCATGACCTCCTCCACGCTCGTGAAATCACGATTGGACAGCACCTCGGACATGGGACTGCGCGCGAGAAAGCACGCCAACACGCGGCGGATCGCCGCCAGCTTGATAAATCGATACAGATCCAGTACCGATGTCGGCTCAGGGGTCGCCACGGTCAGATGGATGTCGGCCATCAGAAAAAAATCGAGGGCGTGGTAATGGGTGCCGGCCCCGATATCGAGGATCACCACATCGGCATCCAGATCCCGGAAATGTTTCATCAGCCGCTTCTTGCGGGCATAGGCCATATTGGCCGTGGCCAAGGTCTCACCGGTACCGGCAATCAGGCGGAGATTCGGATGAAACGCGACGGGGATGGCGACGTCGTCCAATCGATCGACCCGCTTGTTGAGAAAATCCGTCAAGGTCACCGGCGGATTCAACTCTCCGAACATGATGTGGGCATCGGCCCCGCCCACATCAAGATCGGCCAGCAGAACCTTGCGGCCCGCCTTCGCCAATGCCAATGCGAGGTTTACCGAGACAATGCTTTTGCCCACACCGCCTTTGCCGGATGCCACTGAAATGAGCGTTGCCATCGTGTCTGCCGTTTCGTTAGTGAGGAGAGGTGCGCGTCATTGAGAGCGAAGCCACCGGGGTGGCGACTCCTCTGACGACGTTATTGTACTGGCTGACAGGCAAATGAAAAGAAAATAGGAGATTCCACACGCTCAGATTCGGGAAAACCAACCTGCCCCGGAGATATCATGCACGGCTCCGTCAGGGACACAGTCCCGGGGAAGAACCGTCGGCATGATGGGGAACCGATGCAGCGTGGGCCGAAGACTTCACGAATGCAGATGGGACCGAAGTGCCTGGACGCGGCTGACGCCGCGATCCAGGCTGATCGCAACAGAGGATTTTCGATGAGGCCAGGCAGGCCCTGCGTGCCACGGTTAGACCGGCTTCAGCTCCTTGAAAATTTTCCAGCTCTTGAGCAACTCCACCGCTTTTTGCAGCTGGATATCCTGCTCTAACGAGATGTCGCCTCCTGCTTCCGGCGAGGGGGCCGGCGGAGTCGTTCCGCTCTTGGGAGTCGCCTCATCCGAAGGCTTTCCGGCAGGCGGAGTCGCCTCTTTTCCTGTCGAGGGCTTTCCGCCTTTCGAGTCCGCATCCTTCTCGCCGTGGCTGCCTTCTGCCGACTTCGGAGCGGCCGATGTCGGAAGCTTAACGACGATGTCGGGGGTAATCCCCGTTGACTGAATCGACCGCCCCTTCGGCGTGTAATACTTGGCCGTGGTCAGCCGAAGCCCTGAACCGTCTCCGAGCGAAAGAATCGTCTGAACCGATCCCTTGCCGAACGAGGTCGTGCCGACGATCACTGCCCGCCCCCAATCCTGGAGGGCGCCCGCCACGATTTCCGACGCGCTCGCCGACCCCTCGTTGACCAAAATGATCACCGGAAGGTCTTCGAGCTGATCCTTGGATTTTGAGAGCCATTCGTCCTTCTTACCTTCCCGGCTCTTGGTATAGACGACCATTTTGCCGTTCGGCAGAAACTGTTCGGAGACATCGACGGCGGCGGTCAACAGCCCGCCCGGATTATTCCGCAAGTCGAGAATGGCGCCCTGGACCTTTTGCTCCTTGAACTGTTTGATCGCTTTGGCCAAATCGCGCCCGGTCGCCTCCTGAAACTGCGTCAGCCGCACATAGCCAAGATTGTCGATGACTTTCGATTTCACGCTTTCGATCTTGATCGTATCCCGGACCAGCGTGAACAACAACGGATCCGTTGTGCCCTCCCGCTGAATCGTTAAATTGACCTTGCTGCCTTTCGGCCCCCGCATTTTCTGGACGGCATCCATCAATGTGAGATCCTTGGTCGTCTCGTCATTCACCTTGACGATAAAATCGCCCGCCTTAATTCCGGCTCGATACGCCGGCGTGCCTTCGATGGGCGCAATGACAGCCAAACGGTTTTCTTTCACACCGATCTGAATGCCGACGCCGCCGAATTCGCCCCTGGTCTCAACCTGCATCTCTTTGTACATTTCGGGCGTCATATAAGCGGAGTGCGGATCGAGGGTCGCCAGCATGCCGCGGATGGCCCCTTGAATGAGATCCTTCGGCTTCGTCTCGTCGACGTAATGCTTCTGGACTTGATTCAGCACCTCGGAAAAGGTCTTGAGCTCCTCGTACGTTTCTCCGGCATGGCCGGTCCGCTCCCACCCCTTACCGAGAACCACTCCACAGAGTAGCGCGAGCGCGATCATCGGCCCGACCACCCAAGACTTCCTCCGAGGCTGCTGTTCCATCATCATGTCCCTTCCATGAAAATCAGACCGCGTCGAACGCGTGTGCGTTATCGCCTTGCCAGCCACTGAAGAGGATCCACCGGCTCGGCTCCTTCTCGCAACTCAAAGTATAGAGTATTTTCTCCAATTACGCCCGTATCTCCCGTCTCGCCGATCGCACGGCCTTCGGCAACCTGTTCGCCCACTTTGGCCAGAATCCTCGACGCATGGGCATAGAGTGAGAAGAATCCATTGGCATGGTCTAAGATTATAACGAGTCCGTAGCCTTTCAACCAGTCCGCATACACCACCGTGCCGGGCATGACGGCATGGATGAAGCTGCCCTCTTTTGTCTTGATCTCAATCCCCTTGCGCTGGACATAGGTGTTGAACGTCGGATGTTTTTGCCGCCCGAAAAAGGAAGTCACCTGCCCATCGGCCGGCCAGGGCAACGCGCCCTTCGCCCCGCGTGAGGGGGAAGGAATCGTCGCCGGACGCATCGCAAGAGTCCGCCGTCGGGTTTCCAACTCGTGCAACAGACTGTCCACCCGTGAAGCGGAGCGCTCAAGTTCCTCAACCGTCCGATTGTAGGCGTCCTTTTCCAGGGTGATCTTGGTGAGATAGGATTTCTTCTCCCGCTGAATCACCCGAATATCCGCCAGCTTCTTTTCGATACTGTCTTTGAACGCGACCATCCCGGCCCGCGCCTCCGCCCGCTGGCGTTCCGCCTGTTCCATGCGCGCCATGTCGGTCCGGAACGCGCCGAGCAACTCATAATCTTTCTGGGACAAGGTGGAGAGGTATTGCCGACGCCGTTGGAAGTCTGCGTAGGTATCGGAAGTCAGGAGCGCTTTCATATACCCGAACCGCCCTTCCATATACTGAACGCGCAGACGCGCAAGAATCGCCTCGCGCCGATCCTGAATGCCGTCCCGTATCACGCCGAGCTGTTCCGTAATGTCCTCGATCTCCCGGTCCTTCTTCCGCAGTTTCTTCGTGATGTCCTGATGGTCCTGACGGTGGCGGATGAGCCGCTCGTCCAGGGATTGGATACCCTGCAGAATCGATTCCCGTTTCTTTTCGGCTTCATCCGCCCGTTTTCGTTTTTCTTCGATCTTATCTTTCAGCTGCTCCAGCGTTTTCCGTTCCCGCTCGATTTTTTCGGTGATGGGATCGTTCGCGGCGATCACGGCGGATTCCCACCCGCCCCACACCGCCACACACCAGACGATGACTGCGAGCGGTTTTTTCACCCTCGTCCCTCTCCGAACCGGCGCAGCGACACAACGCTGCCGGCGACACCAAGCCCCATCCCCACGGCGACGAATGCCACACAGATCGACAACGGGAAAAACGACACCATGTTCTCGATGCCCTGGAAACGGCCGGCCGAACTGATCTGCTGCCGGAACAGCTCAAACCCCAGTTTGAGAATCCCCAACGCCAGCGCGCTGCCGCAGGCCCCTAAGACGGCGCCCTCAAGAAAGTACGGGATTCGGATAAAGGCGCGGGTCGCCCCGATCAGGCGAAGAATTTCGATCTCTTCCCGCCTGGCAAACAGCGCAAGCCTGATCGTATTGCCGATGATGGTGACCGCGGCAGCGGAAAGGATCATCCCCACGCCGATCGCCGTCAACTCGATGTACCGAATGAGCCCGGCCAGCGCATCGATCCATTCTTGGTTGTAGTCGACCTTCGCGACACCGGCCATCGTCCGTGCCCGTTCCGCCCAACGGCTCACCGCATCCGGCGACTGATAGCCTGTCGCCGGGGTCACGATAAAGGATGCGGGAAGGGGATTCTCGCCGAGCCCTTCGAGCAGATGGGAGTCGGATGGAAATTGCGCGCGAAATTCGCCCAGCGCCTGCTCCTTGGAAATGTACCGCACGCCGGCCACCATCCGATCAGCCTTGAGCCTGCCTTCGAGTTCCCTCGTCTCCTCGCCTGAAATCCGATCGTCCAAATAGACAATGATCTTGATGTCCTCCTGCAACCACGCCGCCGCGTTGCGGAGATTCACATACGATAAGAGAAAGATCCCGACGCAGGCCAGCGTAAAGGCCGTGGTCACGATCGCCACCACCGTAGTCGTGCGGTTCGTCCGCAAGTTCGCCCAGGCCGCTCGGAAGAGATACCAGAGCCATCTCATGCGTCCACCCTGTCTCCTCCCCGCTGCTCCGGGATCAGCACGCCCTGCATCAAAGTCATCACGCGCCGGTTGACCAGCTTCATCACGTGCGGATCGTGCGTCGCAACCACCACGGTCGTACCGCGGGCATTGATCAGCTTGAAGAGTTCGATGAGCTCGGCAGTCCGTTCGGGATCCAGATTGCCCGTCGGTTCGTCCGCCAGGAGCACGACCGGCCCGTTGACGATAGCCCGGGCGATGCAAACCCGCTGCTGCTCGCCGGTGGAAAGACTGTTGGGCGATTGGTCCTTCTTATGATCCACGCCGACCGCCCGCAAGGCGTCCATGACCTTGCGGCGAATATCGGCCTCGGAGGACCGTTGCACGATCAACGGCAGCGCGACGTTTTCAAACACAGACTTTTTCCCGAGCAAGCGAAAGTCCTGGAACACCGTCCCGATCTTCCTGCGAAGATACGGCACCTCCGACTGTTTCAGCCGGCTGACATTCTTGCCCTGGACAAAGATTTGCCCTTCGTCCGGACGCTCCTCGCCGATCAGCATACGGAGCAGTGTAGACTTTCCCGCCCCGCTCGGCCCCATGAGCAACACGAACTCTCCCTTTTCGATTTCCATCGTCACGTCGAACAGGGCGACGCGGCGGTCGTAGCTCTTGGAAACATGGATCAGCTGAATCATGAGATCCTTGCCGAGATCATCGAGCACCGCCTACCGCGGCCCCCGGTCGGAGACCTCGAACACATTTTGGAGATGTTCAATTCGCCCGCCTTCGGACGGCCGCCCTTGCACCAACACGACATCGAACCGGCAGAGTGTATCCGATAAGTGGCGCTGGGCCAAATACTGCGACGCCAACCTGACCAGTTTTTCCTGCTTGCGCCGGTTGACCGCCAGTATTGCGCCGCCGAACGCGTCCGTCGACCGGCCCTTGACCTCGACGAACACCAGCACGCCATGATCCTCGGCCACAAGATCCAACTCGCCGAGCGAAGTCCGCAGATTGCGCTCCAGGATTTGATAGCCTTTGGCCTTCAAGAATTGTTCCGCCCACGATTCACTGGATTGACCGAACTGATGCCGCGGGTCCTGCCGATCGGATGTCGTCATGACGCTCGGCTCGGCGAAATGGCCGGTCCTGCCAGACTGAGTTCGGTTGCCGGCGCAGACAGAATCGCCTCCCGCACCGGAGCAAACGTCCGGCGGTGAATGGAGCAGGGCCCGAACTGCACCAGCATCTGTAGATGCTCTGCCGTGCCATAGCCTTTATGCGAGAGAAAATTATACTGCGGGAACCGCTCATGATACGCCGCCATGAGACGATCGCGGGTCACCTTGGCGATGATCGATGCAGCTGCGATCGAGAGGGACAGGGCATCGCCCTTGATAATAGGGCGCAACGGAATCCGGACTTCTGGAAGGATGACGGCATCAGTGAGCAGATAATCGGGAGAAGGAGCCACGTTTTCGATGGCTCGCCGCATCGCGAGGCGGGTGGCTTCTAAAATATTGAGGGCATCGATCTCGCCGGCATCGGCGACGCCGATCCCTACGCCCACTGCTTTTTCAAGAATCGCCGGATACAGCCGCTCGCGTTCAGCCTCGGACAACTGCTTCGAGTCATCGACTCCCACCAGCCGGACATGCACCGGTAAAATGACGGCTGCAGCGACGACCGGACCTGCGAGAGGACCTCGCCCTGCCTCATCGATGCCCGCGATACGGCGATACCCACATCGCCTGGCCTCTTGCTCGAACTCGTCGGCAGGCCCCATCAGGCGCGCTCCCAAACCAGATCCTCTGCCGAAGACACCCGCCCGCCCTGTCCCGGCTGGACCGATTCAACGGAACGATTACGCCTTTGCCGCCTCTGCTGGCGCGGCAGCCGGCTGCTCGGCCGATTTGCTTTCTGCCACAAACTCGCGCTCTTCCACTTTGGCGAACCGCCCTTTCTTCCCGCGAAGATAATAGAGCTTGGCCCGCCGAACGCGTCCCTGACGGACGACATCGACCTTGGCGACGATCGGCGAATGCACCGGGAAAATACGCTCGACACCGACTCCGTAGGACAGCTTGCGAACCGTAAAGGTCTCCGTATTCAAGGAACCTTTACGGGCGATCACGGTGCCTTCATAGACCTGAATGCGTTCCTTGTCGCCTTCGACCACCTTGACGTGGACCTTGACGGTATCCCCGATCTCGAATATCGGAGCTGACTTCTTCGTATAGGACCGTTGAATACGCTCTAACTGATTCATGACCTCACCCCTCCTCCAGCATCATACATCGGCACCGTTGAGACATCTTCACTCATCAATTCATTCAACAACCGCTGATCTTCATGTGTGAGCACGCGATCTCTCAAGAGATCAGGACGCTTGAGAAACGTGCTGCGCAAGGCCTGCTTTCTGCGCCACACACGAATCGCTTCGTGATGCCCGGACAACAACACGTCCGGAACACCCAACCCTCGAACCTCCGCCGGCCTGGTGTAATGCGGATACTCCAGCAACGAGTCTGAGAAGGACTCTTCGCACAAGGACTCCGGATCGCCCAAGACGCCGGGCACCAACCGCGCCGCTGCATCGATCAACACCAGCGCCGGCAGTTCGCCTCCGGTCAGCACATAGTCGCCGACCGACACCTCTTCCGGCGACAGCGCCGTTCTGACACGCTCATCGATCCCTTCATAATGACCGCAGAGGATCACGATACGGCGCTGCTCGCGCGCAAGATCTTGCGCATACGCGTGCGTAAAGGGCCGGCCATGGGGCGATGGAAACAGCAGGCGGATCTGCCCTCCGCTCGCCTCCGTCTCTTTCACCAACGCATCGACCGCGCGCAAGATCGGCTCGGCCTTCAGCACCATGCCTGCGCCGCCGCCATAGGGCACATCATCGGCGACTTTGTGGCGATCCTCGGTGAAATCGCGCAGATTCCGCACCTTCACATCGAGAAGGCCCTTGTCCTGCGCGCGCTTGAGCATGCTCTGCCCCAAGACAGGAGCCACCATGTCCGGAAACAATGTCAGTACATCAACGCGCAGCATCTTAGCCATCTATTCCATCGATCATGCGAACAGTCATAAGCCGATGTTCGAGATCAACCGCGGTCACCCACTCTTTGGCCGCTGGAATCAAGGTCTCCTTGGCGCCTTGGCGAACGACGAACACATGGCCGCCCGGCAATTCCACGATCTCTTCCAGCACGCCGATCGGTAGTCCCTGATCGGTCTGCACGCCGATACCGACCAAGTCACACTCGTAGTACTGACCGGCCGGGAGCATGGGCACAATACCGCGAGGAGCCTGAATCAGACTGCCGCGCCATAGCCCCGCCTCTTCCGGCGTGGTCAACCCTGCAAACCTCACGATGAACCGCTCTCCGGCGCGCCTCACATGGGTCACGCTGGTGTCCATCGTCTTGCCGTCTTTTGCAACCAGACTCACGCTGGTCAAACTCTCAAACCGCCCGGGCACGTCGCTCAGCGAACGAACCTTGACCTCGCCCCTGACGCCAAACGGCCGTTCGACCAGTCCTACCGTCACCGTGTCGAGATCGCTCACCATACACAACGCGAGCTACTTCGCAGCAGTCGCCTTCCGCGCGGACTTTTCCGCCTCGAACTGCTTCCAGACGCCGGCCCGGCGAAGCAAGGTGCGCACGGTGACAGAGGGCTGCGCCCCCTGATGCAACCACGTCAGGACACGGTCCTGCTTGAGCTCCGGGACACCGGCGGCCTTGAGTGGATCAAAGATCCCCAGAATTTCAAGGAACCGCCCGTCCCGGGCCTTTCTTGAATCGGCGGCGACCAGCCGATACATCGGTCGTTTGTGTCTTCCTGTCCGAGCCAGTCTTAAATGAACAGCCACTCTGTCCTCCTTCTGAACGATACGTTCAAGTTCAGGTTACGGCTGAGTCCAAGAAAAAAGCCGATTGCGATCTCGACCTCAGCCTTGACCTTTGCCTACGTCATTACATCGAGCGCATGAGCTGGGCGAGATGCCGCCGCCCTCCTGCACCGGTCATGGCCTTTGCCAGTTTTTTCGCCGAGAGAAACTGCTTGATCAGCCGATTCACGTCCTGGACCGTAACGCCGCTTCCACGTGCGATCCGTTTTTTCCGGCTTCCGTTGATGATGGTATGGTCCCGGCGCTCGCGTATCGTCATCGAATCGATCATCGCCGCCACGCGGCCCATTTCCCGCTCCGGCTTATCTCCCTCGATCGCGCTCTTAAGCTTCTGCCCGCCCGGAAGCATCCCGAGAATCTGATCCAACGAGCCGAGGCGGCCCATCTGCCCCAGCTGGGCGCGAAAATCTTCCAGCGTAAAGGTATTGCTCGTCAACCGCCGCTGTGCGGCTTCCGCCTGCTCGCGGGAAATGCTTTCCTGGGCTTTTTCAATGAGCGACAGCACGTCGCCCATGCCCAAAATGCGCGACGCCATGCGATCGGGGTGAAACGGCTCGAGCGCATCCAGCTTTTCCCCCACACCGAGAAACTTGATCGGCTTGCCGGTGACGGCCCGAATCGACAAGACCGCGCCCCCGCGCGCGTCACCTTCCACCTTTGTCAGAATGATGCCGGTCACGCCGATCTTTTGATCGAACTGGCCTGCCATCGTCACCGCATCCTGACCGGTCATCGCATCGGCAACCAGCAAGACCTCTTGAGGAGCCACCGCCGCCTTCACTGCGACGAGCTCTCCCATCAACTCATCGTCGATATGGAGCCGACCTCCCGTATCCAGCACGACCAGATCGAACCCTTGCTCCCGTCCCTGCTCGACGCCGGCCCGGCAGATACGCACGACATCCGATTGAGAAGCCTGGGTCTGATCGGCGCGATACACATCGATCCCAAGATCGCGCCCCAGCGCGCTGAGCTGTTCACCGGCCGCAGGCCTGCGCGGATCGGCCGCGACCAGGAGCACCCGCTTGCCCTGCTGTTTGAACAGGCGGGCCAGCTTGCCGCAAGTCGTCGTCTTACCGGCCCCTTGCAACCCGACCATCATCACCACAGTAGGCGGCTGCGAGTTGAGCGCCAGCCCCGAGCGCTCGCGCCCCATCATGTCGCTCAGTTCATCCCACACGATCTTGACGACCTGATGGCCCGGCGTCAGGCTTTGCAGCACCTCCTGCCCGATCGCCTTTTGGCGGACACGCTCAATGAACTCCTTCACGATCTTGAAGTTGACGTCGGCTTCGAGCAGGGCAAAGCGCACGTCCTTCAACGCTTCAGTGATATTCTGCTCCGTGAGCACACCCTGCCCGCGAAGTTTCTTCAGAACCTTTTCAAATTTGTCGCTCAGTGCGTCAAACATAGGACGATATAGAAAGAGGCCATCGAAGCCTTACGCCAGATCTCCGATCACCTCGAAAAATCTAGAAAAAGAGCATCGGTGAGTGTATAGAACCGGGGAATGCAAGTCAAGGCAGTGCTAGCCCACTGTCAACCCAATTTAGAAATGTCCGCTTTCTCCCCAAGTAGAAATGTCCGGTTCATGTGATGGGCCCCGCCGCCAGGAGTTCTCGTGGAGGCAGCGC
>Ga0315912_10001437_pt1 | contig 29229 bp, 27 predicted proteins | sample VfabasoilMG_FD_204469 | JGI IMG/M metagenome (GOLD analysis project Ga0315912, IMG submission 204469) | Garden soil microbial communities collected in Santa Monica, California, United States - V. faba soil | ecosystem: Environmental > Terrestrial > Soil > Garden | place: USA: California...
GCCGAGGAAGCGCACGCCGCGCGCTTCGAGCAGGGCCCGGTTCGCCTGCACGGCCGCGCTGGCCCACATCGCCTGATTCATGGCCGGCGCGACGACGATCGGAGCCGTCGTCGCGAGACACAACGTCGAGAGCAGGTCGCCCGCGAGGCCGGCGGCCAGTGTGCCTAAGAAGTTGGCGGTCGCCGGAGCGACCACGACGACGTCGGCCCAGCGCGCGAGCTCGATGTGTCCCATGGCGGCTTCGGCCGCGCTGTCCCAGAGGTCGTCTCGCACGCGCCGTCCGGACACCGCCTGGAACGTCAGCGGCCCGACGAACTCGCGTGCGCCGCGCGTCATGACGACCTGCACTTCGCAACCGCCCTCGGTCAGACGCCGAACGATTTCCGGCGCTTTGTACGCCGCGATTCCGCCGGTTACGCCGAGCAACACTCGCGGTGCGGGTGCGCGTTCAGTGGCTGACATTGAGGATTCTCCGGTGATCGAGCTTACGCTCGGTGCTTCGCGCGGTGCCACTGGCGATTCGAGCTTTTCTTATTTCTTCGGGGACTAATCGCTGCTGCCGAGCCGCGCGGGCCGCGCGACGATGGGCTCCCGCCAAACTGGAGCGCAGCATGAAGACCAGCCGCTGGCCGGCGTCGGAACAGCCTCGCGAGCGGCTGCGCGATTTGGGCCCGAGCGCGCTGTCCGACGGTGAGCTTCTCGCCTTGCTGTTCGGTACCGGCACGCAGGGCCAATCCGCGGCGGAGCTCGCGCGCGCCTTGCTCGGCGAATGGGGCAGCTTGACGGCGCTGCTCGCGAGCGCGCCGGCCGAGCTCGAGCGCGCGAAAGGCCTGGGGCCCGCACGTGTTGCACGCCTCGCGGCCGCGCTCGAGATCGGGCGACGCTACTTGGGCGCGCCGATCGAGCCGCGCAGCGCCCTCGGCGCGCCCGAGGACGCGGCCCGCTTTCTCAAAGCGAGGCTGCTCGACTTGCCGCACGAGGTGTTCTGCTGCCTGTTCCTCGATACTCGCCATCGCCTGATCCGCTACGAGGAGCTGTTCCGCGGGACGATCGATGGCGCCACCGTATACCCACGCGAGGTCGTCAAGCGTGCGCTCGCTCACAATGCATCGGCCGTGATCCTCGGCCACAACCATCCGTCCGGCGTCTCGGAGCCGAGCGAGGCCGATCGCAGCATCACGCTGAAGCTCGCGAAGGCGCTGGCCCTCGTCGAGGTCAGGCTCCTCGATCACGTCGTCGTGAGCCGCGGGGGTCACGTCTCGCTGGCCGAGCGCGGGCTGGTATAAGGTCCCGGCTCGTCTCGCTTTTTGGGCACCCGCCTTGCCGGCTCCGGGGGTCAGCAGGTATAGTCCCCGCCCTTTCGACGCCTTGCAGGGATTTTTGCCATGTCCAGGGTCTGCCAAGTCACCGGCAAACGGCCGATGGTCGGGAACAAGGTTTCCCACGCGAACAACAAGACGAAGCGCCGTTTTCTGCCGAACCTGCACACGCAGCGTTTCTGGCTCGAGAACGAGAAGCGCTTCGTGCGTCTGCGGGTCTCGCGTCAGGGCCTGCGGATCATCGACAAGAACGGAATCGAGAAAGTCGTCGCCGACTTGCGCGCCAAGGGCGAGCACGTCTAAGGAGCGAGAGAGACCATGCGCGAAAAAATCCGCTTGATGTCGTCGGCCGGCACGGGCCACTACTACACGACGACGAAGAACCGCCGCCTCCATCCCGAGAAGATGGAAGTCATGAAATACGACCCCGTCGTGCGCAAGCACGTCTCGTACAAGGAAACGAAGATCAAGTAACCGCTCTGGTTACGGATCGAAAAAAAAACCCGCCTATCGGCGGGTTTTTTGTGCCCAGCGGAAACGTGCGCGCTATGCCAGCGCCGGCTCTCGCATGGCGCGGAACGACTTCAAGTAAACCGCGAATTCCGAGAGGCCCTGGATACCGCTCTGCTCCGCACGCGTGCACCACGCCTGAAAGTCGGCGAGCAAGCGCTCGTTGCTCGTGTGCGCGCCTTCCCAGAGTTGCTTCAGCTCGCTGCGGAACTGCAACACGGTCTTGAACCGCGGGTGGCGTTGCGCCAGCTCGTTCAAGCCTTTGCGCGCGCTCTCGTCGAGCATCTCGGGATGCCAGCTCAGGTGCCGGCGCGTCGCGCGCAGCAGCGAATTCGCGTTCTCGCCCAAGCTCTCGAGCTCGCGGCGCAGCACCGGCAACGTGACGTTGTACGTGTACGCGCGCAGCACGTGCATGCGGTGCACGATGACGGCACGCAGCTCGTCGAGCTCGGCAACCGCTCGCGACGATTGCTCGAGCTGCGGCAACTCCGCGACGCGGCGGACCTTCGCGAGCTTGAGCCACACGAGCACCTTCAAGTGCAACCAGCCGAGGTCGATCTCGTGCGGCCGCATCGAGAAGCGCGCCGAAGTCGGGAAGGCGTGGTGGTTGTTGTGCAGCTCCTCGCCGGCGACGAGCACGCCGATCGGCCAGAGGTTCGTCGACGCGTCGTCGGTCTCGAAATTCCTGTAGCCCTTCGCGTGGCACAGACCGTTGATGACGCCGGCAGCCATGAACGGCATGTTCGAGAGCTGCAGCGCGATCATGATGATGCCGGGGATGCCGAACAGCACGAGGGTCGTGACGACGAGCAACGCGATGCCGTAATAGCTGCGCGTGGGGTGATGATAGAGGTTGTTCTCGAGCCAATCGTTCGGCGTGCCCTTCGCGTACTTCTCGAGCGTGTCGCGGTCGCGCGCGGCGACGCGATAGAGCTCTGCGCCCTCGAGCAGCACTTTCTTCAAGCCGAAGACGCGCGGGCTGTGCGGGTCGCCTTCCTTCTCGCAGTGCGCGTGATGCCTGCGGTGCACGGCCACCCACTCGCGTGTCGACGAGCCGGTGTTCAGCCAGAGCCAGAAGCGGCAGAGGTGACGCACGACGGGATGCAGGTCGACTGAGCGGTGCGCCTGGTCGCGGTGGTAGTACAGCGTGACGGCGATCAAGGTGACGTGCAGCAATAGCAGCGTCACGATGACGTAGCCCCAAACGCTCAGGTTGGCGAGGCCGTAGAAGTTCTCGTAAAGAAAATTCACGGTTTACTAATCCTTGTAAGTGCCGGCCACGCCGAGAATAAGTCGGCCGTTATGTTGCGTCGCAATATAGCCCATACACCGAACCTACTCCATCGACGAACGCCCCAGCGTGCCACGCGTCACGAAGACTTAAGATTTTGGCGTCCGCCCAGCGCGGCGTAAGCTCGCGCGATGCCGGAGCTGCCCGAAGTAGAGACGACTCGCCGCGGCCTCGCCCCCCATGTCGTCGGCCGCAAAATCGCACGCGTCGAAGTGCGCGAGCCGCGCTTGCGCTGGCCCGTCGCGAAACGACTGCCGCACGCGCTCGCGGACGCCAGCATCGCGACGCTCGAGCGTCGCGCCAAGTACCTCTTGTTCGGCACCGACGCCGGCACGTTGCTCGTGCATCTCGGCATGTCCGGCAGCTTGCGGTACCTACCGGAACCGCTGCAGCCCGCGCCGCACGATCACATCGACGTGCACTTCGAGGGCGGCGGCGCCCTAAGGTTCAACGACCCGCGTCGGTTCGGCAGCTTCATGCTGACCGCGGCGCCGAGCGCGCATCCGCTTCTGAAGAACCTCGGGCCCGAGCCGCTCGGCGACGAGTTCGACGCCGAGTACTTGTGGCGATCGAGCCGGAATCGGCGCGTCGCGATCAAGCAGCACTTGATGAACGGCCGCGTCGTCGTCGGGGTCGGCAACATCTACGCGAGCGAGGCGCTGTTTCGTGCCGGGATTCATCCGCGGCGCGCGGCGGGTCGAATTTCGCGCGCGCGCTTCGAGCCGCTCGTCGGCGCCGTGCGCGACGTGCTGCGCGACGCGATCGAGGAAGGCGGCACCACGCTCCGGAACTTCGTCGGCGGCGACGGCAAGCCGGGCTATTTCCGCGGCTCTTTGCGCGTGTACGAGCGCGACGGCTCGCCGTGCGTCACGTGCGGCACCGCGATCGAGCGGCGCGTGCTCGGGCAGCGCGCGACGTTCTACTGCCCGCGCTGCCAGCGCTAATCGCGCCGGCTAGTCACCAAGAGCCGAGCCCTCGCGGCGCGGGTCGACACCGGCCGAGAGCACGCGCCCGCGCCGCGTGTACTCGATCGCGATTGCGTGCAGGCCGCTGTTCATGTCGTTGAGCACGACGGAGTGGCCGAGCGCTTCGAGCGCCTGCCGCTGCGCGGCCACCGCGGTTTCTTCCTCGAGCTCGACGGGGCCTTCCTCGGCCAGAAAGTGCGGGGCCGCGACGGCCTGCTGCACATCGAGCCCCCAATCGACGACGCCGACGATGCTCTGCGCGACGAAGCCGATGATGCGCGTGCCGCCCGGCGAGCCGACCGCGAGGCGCAGCCTGCCGCGGCCGTCGAGCAGCATCGTCGGCGACATGCTCGATAGCGGCCGCTTGCCTCCTTCGACGCGATTGGCCACGGGCTTGCCGCCGGAGGTGGGCACGTAGTCGAAGTCGGTGAGCTGGTTGTTCAAGATGAACCCGCCGACCATCAGCTGGCTGCCGAAGGCGCCCTGCACGCTCGTCGTCATCGCGACTGCGCCGCCGTAACGATCGACGATCGAGAAATGGCTCGTGGACGGACGCTCGGACGCGTCGCCGGGCGCGTAGTCCCACGCGGCGGCCGGTAGCGGATCGCCGGGCGCGACCATCGCCATCGCCTTACCGGGATCGATCAGCGCTGCGCGCTCGCGCAGATAGCGCGCGTCGAGCAGCTCCGCGACGGGCGCAGCCACGAACTTCTGGTCGCCGAGATACAGATTGCGATCGGCGAACGCGAGCCGATTCGCCTCGGCGAACAAGTGAATCGCCTGTGCGGGCTGCGTCGCAATGTCGGGCAGCTCGAAGTGCGACAGCATGCCGAGCACTTGTTGCGTCGTGACGCCGCCCGACGACGGCAGCTGCGGGCCGCACACGCGCCACTCTCGGTACGGCGTGCACAGCGGCGCCGAGACGTGCGCTTCGTACGAAGCGAGATCCTCCGGCGTCATGCGGCCCGGCCGCACGTTGTTGTCGCGGACCTTGGCCGCGATCGCGCTCGCGAGACCGCCCGAATGCAGCGGCTCGGCGCTGCCCGCCGCCGCGAGCGTTCGGAGCGCGGCCGCGTACTCCGGATTCTTGAGGAGATAGCCGACCGGGCGCGGCTCGCCGGCCGCGTCGTAGAAATAACGCCGGAAGTCGTCGCCGCGCGCGAACCGCTTGAAGCCGTTCAGCAGGCCGAACAAGCGCGGCGAAACCTCGAAGCCGTTCTCGGCGAGCTCGATGGCCGGCACGAACACGTCGGCCCAGGGCAAACGCCCGTGCTCGCGGTGCGCGAGCTCGAGCATGCGAAGCGCACCCGGCACGCCGACCGCGAGCCCGCCGACGCCGACGTTCGCGAACGAATCTGAACGCCCCGTAGAGGTCAGGAACATGTCGGGCGTCGCCGCGGCGGGAGCCGTTTCGCGCCCTTCGTAGGCGGTGATCGCACCGGAGTCGCCGCGCTCGGGTGCCTCATAGACGAGCATGAACGCGCCGCCGCCGATGCCCGACGATTGCGGCTCGACTAGCGTCAGAACGAGCTGCACGGCGATCGCCGCATCGACGGCGCTGCCGCCGGCACGCAAGATCCGCCGGCCGGCCTCGGACGCGTGCGGGTTGGCCGAGACGACGAGCTGCGTCTCGGCGCGCGCGGGTGCCGCGGGTTGTGCCGCGACGCCGCAAAACGCGAGCGCGGCCAGCGCGGCGACGGTGAACTGACGCAATCCCGGCGTCGATGAAAAAGACATCAGCGCTTCCCGAACTTCTGCTTGATTCGCTCCGCGACGACCGGATGAACGAATGCGCTGACGTCGCCGCCGAACTCGGCGATCTCGCGGACCAAGCTCGACGAGATGAACGTGTGATGCTCCGACGGAGTCAGGAACACCGTCTCGACGCCTTCGATCAAGTGGCGGTTCATCGTCGCGAGCTGGAATTCGTACTCGAAGTCCGAGACGGCGCGCAACCCGCGGATGATCGCCTTGAAGCCGTGCGTGCGCGCGAACTCGACCGTGAGGCCCGTATACCCCGTGACCGAGACCTCGGGCAGGTCGCGCAAGACTTCCTTCGCCAGCGCGACGCGCTCGTCGAGACTGAACAACGGCGCTTTCTTCGGATTCGAGGCGATCGCGACGACGACCTCGTCGAACAATCGGACGCAGCGCCGCACGAGGTCTTCATGACCGCGAGTAATGGGATCGAACGTGCCGGGATACATCGCGCCGATTTTCACGTGGGACCCGCTTTGCTCGTGGGCTCTTGCGACATTGTAGCTTCTTCGAACCTCAGGAGCCCGTACTCGACGGCGCCGGCATGACTGCGTTTCAGCCACTCGCCGCCTTGCACTGCCGGCAAGCCGTCGGTGCGCGCGCGTTCCGCGTACACGAGCGCGTTCCGCGTGAGCCACGCGGGCAGCAGAGCGAGAAATGGATCGAGCGGCGCGGCGTACGGAGGGTCGAGAAAGACGAAGTCGAATCGCGCGGGCGGGGCCTCCCGCAGAAACGCCAGCGCGTCGCGCCGCACGATCTGCGGCTTCGCCCCAAGCTTGTCCGCCGTCGCGTGCAGTGCCTGAACGAGCTTCGCGTCCTGCTCGACGAGCCAGGCTTCGGACGCGCCGCGCGACAGCGCTTCGAACGCGAGCACGCCGGTGCCTGCGAACAGGTCGAGGCAACGCGCGCCGACGAGCGAGTCTCGCAACCAATTGAACAATGTCTCGCGCACGCGGTCCGGCGTCGGGCGCACGGCCGTTCCCTCGGGAATCTCGATGCGTCGCCCGCGCCACTCGCCGGCGATGATTCGGACGCGGCCCTGCACATGCCGCGCGCTCGGCTTTACCATGTGAGGCACACTAGCAGAACCTTTCCTCGTCGAGATTCTCACCCGCATGGCTGCCGCTCCGGACGAAGAACAAAGCTCGAGCTTTTTCGGCAAGCTCAAGGCGCGACTGAACCGCGGCAAGACGTGGTTGACCACGGACCTGCTCTGGCTCGGCGCCGAGCCGCTCGACGAGGAAACGATCGAGGAGCTCGAGACCCGCCTCTTGCTGGCCGACGTCGGTGTCGACGCCACGACTGCGCTGGTCGACGGTATGCGCGCCGCGTCGAAACGCCATCCCGGCACGTCCGGTGTCGAGCTGTTGCGGCGCACCGGCGTCGAGCTTTTGCAAACGGCCGAAGCTCCGCTCGTGATTTCCGGCGCTCATCGACCGTTCGTGATCTTGATCGTCGGCGTGAACGGAACCGGCAAGACGACGACCATCGGCAAGCTCGCGCACCGCTTGAAGGCGAAGGGGCACAGCGTGCTGCTCGCGGCGGCCGACACTTTCCGCGCGGCGGCAGTCGAGCAGCTGCAGCAGTGGGGAGAGCGCGCCGACGTCGCCGTCGTCGCGCAAGCACCGGGTGCGGACCCGGCCGCGGTCGTTCACGACGCGCTGGTCGCCGCGCGCGCTCGCGGCATCGACGTCGTTCTAGCAGACACTGCGGGCCGCCTGCACACCGCGGCCGGCCTCATGGACGAGCTCGACAAGATTCGGCGGGTGATCCAGCGGTTCGACGCGACTGCGCCGCACGAGACGCTGCTCGTGCTCGATGCGAGCCAAGGGCAGAACGCGCTCGCGCAAGCGCTGAAGTTCCACGAGCGGCTCAAGCTCACGGGTCTCGCGATCACGAAGCTCGACGGCACCGCGAAAGGCGGCATCCTGTTCGCGATCGCGCGGCAGCTCAAAGTTCCGATTCGGCTCGTCGGAGTGGGCGAAGGCGCCGCGGATCTCGACGACTTTCGCGCCGATGAGTTCGTGCGCGCACTGCTCGGCGACCGCGCTGCATGATTCGTTTCGAGAACGTCTACAAGCGCTACCCGAGCGGCCGCGAAGCGCTCTCGGGCGTGTCGCTCGAGATTCAGCGCGGCGAGTTCGTATTTCTGACGGGGCCATCCGGCGCGGGCAAGAGCACGCTGCTTCGGTTGATCGCGCTGATCGAGCGCCCGACGCGCGGCACCGTGCTCGTCAACAACCAGAACACGGCGCGCATCTCGCGCCGCAAGATCCCGCCGTATCGGCAGCGGCTCGGCGTCGTCTTCCAAGACCACAAGCTGCTGTACGACCGAAGCGTGTTCGATAACGTCGCGCTGCCGCTCGTGATCGCGGGCGCCACTCGCCGGGAGATCGAGAAGCGCGTGCGAGCGGCGCTCGACCAAGTCGGGCTGCGCGGCCGCGAGTCGCACCTGCCGATCACGCTCTCGACCGGCGAGCAGCAGCGCGTCGGCATTGCCCGCGCCGTCGCTCCGCGCCCGGACGTGCTGATCGCCGACGAGCCGACCGGGAACCTCGATCCCGAGCTTTCGCTCGAGATCATGGAGCTGTTCACTCGCTTCAACGAGGTCGGCGTCACGCTGTTGATCGCGACTCACGACCTCGAGCTCGTCGGGCGGCATCGCGCGCTGCGGCTCGTCGGCGGGCAGATCGCCGGCGACACGCGCCGCGAGCCGTCGTAACGATGGACGCGTTGCGGCACTACTTCGGCTTGCACCGCGACAATTTCGCGGGCGCTGTGCAGCGGCTCGCCGCGCAGCCCTTCGCGAGCCTCATGACGATCTTGGTCATCGCCGTAGCGCTGGCGTTGCCGGCTGCGCTGCGCGTCGCCGTGAACAACGCCGTCGTGATCAGCGATTCGTGGCAGGGCGCGGCCGACTTCACGGTCTATCTGAAGCTCGGAGTATCGGAAGACGCGGCCCGCCGCACGGCGCGCACGATCGAAGACCGCGACGACGTCGCCGGCGTCACGGTCATCGACCGCGACGCGGCGCTCGCGGAGTTCCGCGCATCGTCGGGATTCGGCGAAGCGCTCGACGCTCTCGACGCCAATCCGCTGCCTCACACGCTCGTGGTCCATCCGGCAAGCGGCGTCGGCGGGAACATCGAGGCGCTCGCGAGCGCGGTGGCCGCGCTGCCCGAGACGGAGCTCGTGCAGGTGGATACGGAATGGGTCTCGAGGCTGCGGGCCATGCTCGCGCTCGCGGACCGGCTCGTCGACTTCGCGACGGTGCTGCTCGCCGTGGCCGTCGCGATCGTCGTCGGCAATACGATTCGGCTCGAGATCAACAACCGCAGCGTCGAGATCGAGGTCACGAAGCTCGTCGGCGGAACCGATGGGTTCATCCGTCGCCCGTTCCTGTACCTCGGGCTCTGTTACGGCCTCGCCGGGGCCATCGCGGCGCTGCTCGTCGTGGCGCTCGGTCTGCTGCTGCTCGGCCCGCCCGTGCGGGCCCTGGCGGCGCTCTATGGCAGCAGCTTCGGCCTGACGGGCCTGTCGCTGCGCGAAAGCGGGGTTCTCCTGGCGGGCGGCGCCTTCCTGGGCTGGGCCGGCGCGGGCCTAGCGGCGGCGCGGCACCTGAAGGCGATCGAGCCCAAATAGGGCCCTCATACCGGAAACCGAAGGGCTTGTTAGCACTCTAAGGCGACGAGTGCTAATATGCGCCTCGAGAGGTAGGAGGACTATGACCACGACTGCTTTGGCTACCCGCCCTGCGGAGCTGATGCTCGCGGGCCCCCTCGGCAGCCTGGAGCATTACTTCCAGGCGGCCAATGCCATCCCCGTGCTGAGCGCGGAGGAAGAGTTCGCGCTTGCCACACGGCTGCGCGAGTCGAACGACCTCGAGGCGGCGAAGCGCCTCGTCTTGTCGCACCTGCGCTTCGTCGTCCACGTCGCGCGCGGCTACGGCGGCTACGGCTTGCAGCTCGGCGACCTGATCCAAGAAGGCAACATCGGCCTCATGAAGGCCGTCCGGCGGTTCGACCCGAACGTCGGCGTGCGCCTCGTCTCGTTCGCAGTTCACTGGATCCGGGCCGAGATCCACGAATTCGTGCTGCGCAACTGGCGCCTCGTTCGAGTCGCCACGACCAAAGCCCAGCGCAAGCTGTTCTTCAACCTGCGCAAGGCCAAGAAGCACCTCGGCTGGCTCAGCAAGGAAGAGACCGAGGCTGTCGCGGCCGATCTCGGGGTCACGCCGCGCGACGTCACGGAGATGGAGAAGCGCCTGAGCGGACGCGACCTCGCGTTCGATCCCTATCCCGAGGAAGACGAGGACTTTGCGCCCGCGACGTACTTGCCGAGCCCGAACAGCGACCCGGCGCAGGCCGTGGAGAGCGAGGACGCCGGCGCGAACGACCACGAGCGCCTCACGGCCGCGCTGGCTACGCTCGACGAGCGCAGCCGCCTGATCCTCTCGCGACGCTGGTTGGCCGAGAACAAGGCCACGCTGCATGAGCTCGCGGCGGAGTACGGCGTGTCGGCCGAGCGCATCCGGCAAATCGAGGCCAACGCGATCGGCAAGCTGAAGAAGCAACTCGCGGCGTAAGGGCTCGAGTCCATTCCGAAAGAGAAAAGGGCGCACCGTGGAAACGGTGCGCCCTTTGTCGTTCAAGAGACCGGGATCAGCTCTCGAGCGTCAGCGGCACGAGGGTCAGCTCGACGCGGCGGTTCGCCTGGCGGCCGGCGTCCGTGTCGTTCGTCGCGATCGGGTGCGTTTCACCGCCGCCGATCGGGATCATGCGATCGCCCCGCACGCTCCGCGTGCCGAGGTACGCCACGACGGACTCGGCCCGGCGCTGCGAGAGCTGCTGGTTATAGTCCTCCGAACCCGTGCTGTCCGTGTGTCCCGCGACCTCGACGACGGTCTGATCGAACTCGGCGAGCACGAGGCTCACGGAATTGAGCACATCGTAGAAGTTCGCGTTCAGATCGGCGCTGTTCGTCGCAAATGTGATGTTTCCGGGCATATTTAGCGTAATGTTGTCGCCGTTGCGGGTCACGCTGACGCCCGTACGCTCGAGCTCGGCTCGCAGCTTGGCTTCCTGGCGGTCCATGTAGGATCCCACGCCCGCTCCGGCCAAGGCCCCGAGGCCTGCGCCGATCAGCGCGCGCTTCTTGCGCTCCATCGAGCTATCACCCGTGATGAGGCCCACGGCGCCGCCGACCGCGGCACCGATGACGGCCTGGCGTTGCGCGCGGGCCGGTTGCTCCTCGCGCGTATAGGGGTCGAGCGTCGTGCAAGCCGGCAAGACGAGGGCAAAGCCGACCACGAGAGCCGCGACCTTGGACGAGTTGTGAATGCGCATACCGGTTCCTCCTGGTGTAACGGCGCTATGATGCCAAGCCGAACCTGAACGAAACGTGACCTGGCGCTCCCCCTAGAATATGCAAAGTGCGGGCCCGGCTGACCGCCCGCCCGGGCCGTCCCCTATGTCAACTGCCAAGCTCGTAGCCGTGGTCGAGGACGATGCCGCCATTCGCGACAACTACCTCGCCGGCCTGCGCCGCCAGGGCTACCGCGTCGTCGGCTTCAGCAACCGTAAAGACGCGCTTGCCGGGTTCGCCAATCGGTTTCCGGACCTCGTGATCATCGACGTGAGCCTGGGGACCGAGGTAGAGGGCGGGTTCGAGCTCTGCCGCGAGCTGCGCGCCGAGTCCGCGCAGCTACCGATCATTTTCCTGACGGCCCGCGAGAGCGAGCTCGACGCCGTGTCGGGCTTGCGGCTCGGCGCCGACGACTATCTGACGAAGCGCACGAGCATCGAGCACCTGCTCGCTCGCGTCGCTGCGCTGTTCCGGCGCGTAGAGGCCCTGCGCGCCGGAGACGCAGCGGGCGAGCGGCTCGAGCAGGGATCGCTGACGCTCGATCGCGATCGAATGAGCGTCCAATGGAAAGGCACGCCAGTGCCCCTGACCGTCACGGAATTCTGGGTCGTCCACGCGCTCGCGCAGCATCCGGGCCACGTGCGCAGCCGCGAGCAGCTCATGGCGGCTGCCAACGTCGTGCTCGACGACGGGACGGTCACGTCGCAGATCAAGCGCATCCGAGCCAAGTTCGCGAGCGTCGACCCGAAGTTCGACGGGATTCAAACCGTCTACGGCATGGGCTACCGCTGGCAAGCGGATTGACGGCCTATCAGGGCCTTCCATATAGTCTGGCGTTGGCACAAGGCCTGCTCCGGTCCTGAGTTTGGGGGCCTCTCCGCGGCAGATCGAATGGCCGACGGCTGTACAGGTCAACCTCGCAAAACTGCCAGCCAGCAACAATAACTCGAGCCAGCGGGGCTAGACGGCTGACCGCTGGAAGACCATGACTGCAAGAGCGACGAACACGAAACGGCATCGCGGAGGCACGCCCAAAAGGGCGGCCACCGGCGCATGCGTCGTGGGCGCTCTTGCGGCATGAGGACGGCCAACATGCGTAAACCAAGAGACACCGGCTACCCGCCGGCCCAAGGGTTGTATCGCCCGGAGTTCGAGCACGACAGTTGCGGCGTCGGCTTCGTTGCGCACATCAAAGGCCAACGCAGCCACAAGATCATCGAGGATGCCGATCACCTTCTGTGCCGCATGGATCACCGCGGCGCGCGCGGCGCCGAGCCGAACACTGGCGACGGCGCGGGAATGGTCACGGCGTTACCGCACGAGTTCCTGGCGCGAGTCGCCAAGGAAGCGTTTTCGGTAGCGCTACCCGCGCCCGGCAAGTTCGCGGCCGGCAACGTGTTCCTCCCGAACGACGCTGCGGAGCGCGAGCGCTGTAAGGCGGCTGTCGCCGCCATCTGCGCCGAGGAAGGCCAGCGCGTCGTGGGTTGGCGCACGGTGCCTACCGATGCCGACGCAGCCGACTTGGGCCACGGCGCACGTGCTGCGGCGCCGCACATCGAGCAATTGTTCATTGCTGCCGGCGAGCGCGCCGAAGGCGAGGCGTTCGAGCGCAGGCTGTATTTGATCCGCAAGCGCGCGAGCCATCGCCTGCGCGGCGACACGAGCTTGAGCCAAGCGAAGCAGTTCTACGTCTGCAGCCTCTCGACGAAGGTGCTCATTTACAAGGGCATGCTGACGCCGGGTCAGCTCCTGAATTTCTACCCGGACCTTCGCTCGCCCGACTACACCACGCACTTGGCGATGGTGCACTCGCGCTTCTCGACGAACACGTTCCCGAGCTGGGACCGCGCGCAGCCGAACCGCTTCATGTCGCACAACGGCGAGATCAACACGCTGCGCGGCAACGAGAACTGGATGCGCGCGCGCCAAGGCGTGGTCGCGAGCCCGCTGTTCGGCGACGACTTGAAGAAGCTGTTCCCGATCGCGGAGCCCGATTGCTCGGACTCCGGCGTGTTCGACAACGTCCTCGAATTCCTGCTGATGACGGGCCGCACGCTGCAGGAATCCGTGATGATGATGATTCCGGAGGCGTGGCAGAAGAACGAGCAGATGCCCGAGAACAAGCGGGCGTTCTACGAGTACCACTCGTGCCTCATGGAGCCGTGGGACGGCCCCGCGTCGATCGCGTTCACGGACGGGAAATGCATTGGCGCCGTGCTCGACCGCAACGGCTTGCGGCCGAGCCGTTACTACCTCACGCACGACGACCGCGTGATCATGGCGAGCGAGGTCGGCGTCGTGCCGATCGATCCCAAGAACGTGAAGGCCAAGGGCCGGCTGGAGCCCGGGCGAATGTTCCTGATCGACTTCGAGCGCGGTCGGCTCGTGCCCGACGAAGAGCTCAAGAACGAGTTTGCGAACCGCAAGCCGTACGGCGAGTGGCTCGAAGCTAACCGCATCGCGCTGCGCGAGATCGCGGGCGAGGCGCGCGAGCCCGCGATCGACCGTGCGACGCTGACGCCGCGCTTGCAAGCGTTCGGCTATACGATCGAGACGCTGCACTTCATGCTGCAGCCGATGGTTCGCGAGCACCGCGACCCGGTCGGCTCGATGGGCAACGACAGCGCGCTTGCCGTGCTCTCCGACAAGCCGCGCATGCTCTACGACTACTTCCGGCAGTTGTTCGCGCAGGTCACGAATCCGCCGATCGACTCGATCCGCGAAGAAGTCATCATGTCGCTCGAGTGCTATGTCGGCCCCGAGCGCAACCTGCTCGAGGCGACGTCCCAGCACGCCGAGCGCTTGCGTTTCCGCCAGCCGATCTTGAGCAACGAAGAGCTCGCCGGCATCAAGAGCTTGAACCATCGGGGCTGGCGCACGCGCACGATCGACATTACGTACGAGCGCAAGAACGCCCCGGGCGGATTGCAGAGCGCGATCGACCGCATCTGCGCAGAGGCGGAGCGCGCGATCGACGACGGTTACTCGATGATCGTGCTGTCGGATCGCGCCATCAGCCGCGAGCGCGTGCCCGTGAGCGCGCTGCTCGCGTGCGGCGCCGTGCATCATCACCTCGTGGCGCGCGCGAAGCGCACGCGCATCGGCATCGTCCTCGAGACTGGCGAAGCGCGCGAAGTCCATCACCATTGCTTGCTCGTCGGCTACGGCGCGGACGGCATCAACCCGTACCTCGCGTACGAAGCTCTCGTGCAAGCGCGTGACGAAGGCCAGCTCGACGCCGGAACCGACATCGTCGGCGATTACCGCCAGGCGGTCAGCAAAGGCATGCTCAAGGTCATGGCCAAGATGGGCATCTCGACGCTGCAGTCCTACAAGGGCGGGCAGATCTTCGAGGCGCTGGGAATCGCCGACGAGGTCGTCGACAAGTGTTTCCGCGGCACGGTGAGCCGGCTGCAAGGCGTCGATTTCCGCGTGCTCGAGGAGGAAGCCCTTCGCCGCCACGCGCTCGGGTACCCTGCCGACCCCACGGACCGCCTCGCTTCGCTGCCGAACCCCGGCGAGTTCCACTGGCGCAGCACCGGCGAGCGTCACGCCTGGGACCCGCAAGCGATCTTCTCGCTGCAAGTTGCGGCGCGGCGCGGCGACAAGGACGCGTACAAGCAGTTCTCGGCTCACATCAACGAGGAAGCGCGCAAGACGGGCGCGTTGCGCGGGCTGCTCGACTTCAATCTCGCGAGCAAGCCGCTGGCCGTCGACGACATCGAGCCCGCGAGCGAGATCGTGAAGCGCTTTTGCACGGGCGCCATGAGCTTCGGCTCGCTGTCCGCCGAGGCGCACGAGACGCTCGCCGTCGCGATGAACCGGCTCGGCGGCAAGAGCAACACCGGTGAGGGCGGCGAGGACCCGGCACGATTCGTTCCGCTGCCGAACGGCGACTCGCGCCGCTCCGCGATCAAGCAGATCGCATCGGGCCGCTTCGGCGTCACGATCTGGTACCTCGCGAACGCCGACGAGCTGCAGATCAAGATGGCGCAGGGCGCGAAGCCCGGTGAGGGCGGCGAGCTGCCCGGCAAGAAGGTCGACGACAACATCGCGCGGATCCGCTATTCGACTCCGGGCGTGGGTCTCATCAGCCCGCCGCCGCACCACGACATCTACTCGATCGAAGACCTGGCGCAGCTGATCCACGACTTGAAGAACTCGAACCCGAGCGCGCGCATCAGCGTGAAGCTCGTGTCCGAGGTCGGCGTCGGCACGATTGCGGCCGGCGTCGTCAAAGCTCACGCCGACCACGTGCTGATCTCCGGCGACAACGGCGGCACGGGCGCCTCGCCGCTGACGAGCATCAAGCACGCGGGCCTGCCGTGGGAGCTCGGCATCGCGGAGGCGCACCAGACGCTCGTCATGAACGATCTGCGCAGCCGCGCGGTTCTGCAAACCGACGGCGGCCTGAAGACGGGTCGCGACGTCGTGATCGCCGCTTTGCTCGGCGCGGAAGAGATGGGCTTCTCGACGGCGCCGCTGATCGCGCTCGGCTGCATCATGATGCGTAAGTGCCATCTGAACACGTGCCCGGTCGGCGTCGCGACGCAAGACCCGGTGCTGCGCAGGAAGTTCGCGGGGCAGCCCGAGCACGTCGTCAACTACCTGTTCATGGTGGCGGAAGAAGCGCGCGAGATCATGGCGAGCCTCGGCGTGCGCCGGTTCATCGACCTGGTGGGCCGCACCGATCTGCTGCAGCCGCGCGCGGCGATCAACCACTGGAAGGCCGACGGCCTCGATCTGACACCGCTGCTCGTGCCCGCCGCGAAGCCGAGCCCGAGCACGGATGTCTACTGCACGAAGAAGCAGGATCACGGCCTCGACCTGGCGCTCGACAATCGCCTCATCGCGCTCGCGAAGAAGTCGATTCAGCAGCGCAAGAAGACGCGCGAAGAGCTCACGATCGCGAACGTGAACCGCACGGTCGGCGCAATGCTGAGCTACGAGGTCGTCAAGAAGTGGGGTGCGGACGCACTGCCCTACGACACCGTGCGTTTCAAGTTCACGGGAACGGCCGGACAGAGCTTCGGCGCGTTTCTCGCGAAAGGCATCACGCTCGAGCTCGAAGGCGACAGCAACGACTACGTCGGCAAGGGGTTGTCCGGCGGTCGGCTCATCATCTATCCGCCCAAGAACGCGTCGTTCAAGGCCGAGGAGAACGTGCTGATCGGCAACGTTGCGCTCTATGGCGCGACGAGCGGACGCGCATTCTTCCGCGGTCGTGCGGCCGAGCGGTTCTGCGTGCGCAACAGCGGCGCGAAAGCCGTCGTCGAAGGCGTCGGCGATCACGGTTGCGAGTACATGACGGGCGGGCGCGCCGTCGTCCTCGGCCCGACGGGACGCAACTTCGCGGCCGGCATGTCGGGCGGCATCGCGTACGTGTGGGATCCGGACCGCGACTTTGCCGTGAAGTGCAACACGGGCACAGTCGATCTCGAAGCCGTCGCAGAGGACGAGGACATCGTCGAGCTGCGCGAGATGATCGAGCTGCATCGCGAGTACACGGGCTCGCCCGTCGCCGCGAAGATCCTCGACGAGTGGCCGATGTCGCTCCAGCAGTTCGTCAAAGTCATGCCGACGGACTACAAGCGCGTGCTCACGGAGCGCAAGCGGCACGACGAAGAAATGGAACAGAAGCTGAGCGACGACGAGACTGGATCGTTCGCCGCGCAAGCTCGCTAATACAACGACGGACGTACGCTTTCGCTTATGGGTAAGCCCACCGGCTTCATGGAGTATCCGAAAAAGAGCGTGCCTTACCGCGACGCTCGTGAGCGCATTGGCGATTTCCGTGAGATCTTCACGCAACCGGCCGAAGACCATTTGCGCAACCAAGGCGCGCGCTGCATGGACTGCGGCGTGCCGTTCTGCCAGTCGGACAACGGTTGCCCGATCGACAACCTGATCCCCGAGTGGAACGACATGGTCTATCAGGGCCGGTGGCGCGAGGCACTCGACCGGCTCCACAAGACGAACAACTTCCCGGAGTTCACGGGCCGTACGTGCCCGGCCCCGTGCGAGGGCGCCTGCGTGCTCGGCATCACGGATCCGGCCGTCACGATCAAGAACATCGAGAACGCGATCATCGATCGCGGCTTCGCGGAAGGTTGGGTCAAACCGAACGTGCCGAGCGTGCGCAGCGGCAAGCGCGTGGCCATCGTCGGCTCGGGCCCGGCGGGCCTCGCTGCGGCCGATCAGCTCAATCAGGCGGGGCACAACGTCACCGTCTATGAACGCGCGGACCGCATCGGCGGCCTCTTGATGTACGGCATCCCGAACATGAAGCTCGACAAGGGCGTCGTGGACCGCCGCGTCGCGCTGCTACGCACTGCGGGCATCGAGTTCGTCACGGGCGCCGACGTCGGCAAGAACGTCGACCCGAGCAAGCTGCGCGCCGAGCACGACGCGCTGCTGCTGACGACGGGCGCGACGCAGCCGCGCGACCTCAAGATCCCGGGCCGCGAGCTTGGCGGGATTCACTTCGCGATGGAGTTCCTGACGGCCAACACGAAGAGCCTGCTCGCGAGCGACCTCAAGGACGGCAAGTTCATCAGCGCGAAAGACAAACGCGTCGTCGTGATCGGCGGCGGCGATACGGGCGCAGACTGCATCGGCACGTCGCTGCGTCACGGCTGCAAGAGCTTGATCAACTTGGAGCTGCTCGACCAATCGCCGGCGAAGCGCGCCTCGGACAATCCGTGGCCGCTGTGGCCGAAGATCCATCGCTCCGACTACGCGCACGAGGAAGCGGCGGCGCGCTTCGGCGCCGACCCGCGCAACTACGCCGTGGTCTCGAAAGAGTTCCAAGGCCGCGACGGCAAAGTCGGCGCGATCCGCATCAACCGCGTCGAGTGGCTGCAGACGAGCGGCGCGCCGAAGATGGTCGACGTCGAGAACTCGTCGGAGTTGCTCGAGGCCGATCTCGTGCTGCTCGCGATGGGATTCTTGGGCCCCGAGGCCTATCTCGCGACGGCCCTTGGCCTCGAGCTCGATCCGCGCTCGAACTACCGCGCCGCGCACGGCAAGTTCGCGACGAGCGTGCCGGGCGTCTTCGCGGCCGGCGACTGCCGCCGCGGGCAATCGCTCGTCGTGTGGGCGATCAACGAAGGCCGCGGCGCAGCGCGCGCGATCGATCAGTTCCTGACCGGCGTGAGCCAGCTGCCCGCGCCGAAGCTCTCCCTCGGCGGCGCCACGGCTTAGGCCGCGCGCGCGCGCGGGAACCAAACGCGAAACACCACGCCGCTGCCATCGGGCAGATCGTCGGCTTCACAGCGCCCGCCGTGAAAGTCCGCGACGAGCGCAACGATGTGCAAGCCGAGACCGAGGTGCGGCCGGCCGTCGCGCTGCTCGCGAATCGACACGAGCGAGTCGAACAGACGCCCACGCATCTTGGCGGGCAACGCGGGTCCGCGGTTCGCAACGGCTAGCACGATGTCGCTGCCCGCCGCGCCGAGCGTGACGTCGACGCGCGTGCCGGGCGCCGCAAAGCTCACGGCGTTGTCGACGAGCTTGTCGAGTAGCTGCGCGACGAGCTCGTCGGAGCCCACGATCGTCGCGTCCGCGACGTCGCTGTGATAGACGATCTCGCGCTGCGAGTACACGTCGCGATAGGCGGCGCAGCACGACGCGACGACGGAGGCGAGATCGAACCGCTGCGCGGCCGTCTCGCGGATCGCTTGCTCGAGCTCCGTCGCTTCGCTCATCGCGGCCAAGATGCCGTCGAGCCGCTGCGTTCCGTGCCGCAGCCGCTTCAGGTACTCCTCGCCGCCCGGCTGGCCGAGCTCGTGCTCGAGGTTGTCGAGCGACGTCGTGACGACGGCGAGCGGCGTTCTGAGCTCGTGCGAGAGCTTGCTCGCGAGCGTGCGCAGATAGTCCGTGTGCTCACGCAGGCGCTCGAGCAGCTCCGTGAAGCTGCGCGCGAGAACGCCGAGCTCGTCGACGGCGGCGACGCCGGGCATGCCGCTGCGAATCTCGCCGCGCGGGCCGAGCGCCGTCTCGGCAGCGCCGGCGAGCCGGCGCACGCGCAGCGACAACCACGTCGCATAGCCGAGCAAGCCTATGCCGACGACGAGCGTCGCGAGCAGCGTCAGCGTCATGAGCCGAACGCGCGCGCGGTTCGTCAGAGTCAGGATCGGGTTGCTCGCTTGCTCGAGCACGACGGCGCCGTCCACGCCGGACGCACCCGCAATCGGCACGGCCACGGCGACGATCGCCTCGCGCTCGGGACCGCTGCCGTACCACGCCGTCGCCTCGGTTCCGACGAGCGCTCGACGCAGCGTCGCGTCGGCGACGCGGCCTTGCGGGCGCTCGGGCGGATACGGCGGATCCTCGCGGCCGAGCAGCCAGCGGAAAAAGTCGCCCGCGAGCCCCGCGCCGTCGTCGGCCGCCGTGCCCGGCGAGACGCTTCCCGTCGCGGCAAGCACCCAGCCGTCCCGGTCGAGCACTCTGAATCGGCCGCCGGCTCGGCCGAATTGACCGAGCATGCTCTGCAACTCCGGCACCTGGCGTATGAATCGCCCCAGGGCTCCGGTCGTCGCGTCCCACGTAGCGTTCAACTCGACCGAGTAGTCCTTGGCGCTGCGGTCGACGTCGATGATGCCGATGCCGAGCGCCTCGCCGACGAGGTTCAGCGGCACCCGAACCTCGAGCGTGTATCCGCTCGGCGTCTGCTGCCAGGCGCCGATCACGCGCCCGTCGTACGTCTCGCTCGGCTCGAAGCGATCGGGGCCGGTCTCTTGCGCCCGAAACGTGCCGGGCGCGGCGGTCGCGAGCACCCACCAGCGAGTAGCTCCCGGCTCCGCCGCGACGACGACGCGGTCGCCGTACGGCGCCTGACCGGCCTGCCGCTGATAGACGATGTCTCGATCGGCAACGCTGATGAGGAGATAGACGAACCTGCCGTACGTGCCGACCCACGCGCGATGATCGCCGATCGCGAGCCCGAGGTCGGACGCCGTGCTCCAGTGATCGTCGCGGACGCCGTCGAGCACGGGCTCGCGCGCAAGCGCCGTCGCGTACACCGGCGCGACGGCTCGCGCGGGGTCGCAATCGGGCGGCGCGCACAGCGTCGCGCTACGCTCCTCGAGCGCCGTCGCCACGGTCGCCGCACGCGCGAGCAGCGACTGCTCGAAGCCCGCGCGCAGCGCGGCCTCCATCTCCTGCACGTACAGGAACCCGGTCCACGGGAGAACGAGCGTCAGCAGCGCGACGGCAAGCAACTGCAGCCGCAGCGACACGAGCTACGCCGTTCAGCGTTCGCCCGACAGCACGAGCGGCACGCGCCCTTTCCCGCTGAACTGCACGGGATCGATCATGCGTCGCTCGAACATGACCTTGCCGAAGATCTCGTAGGGCAGCGTTTGGTCGGGGCCTTCGGCGAATTGGAGCAGGTACGACAACGACGCCACGATCTCGCTGCTGATATCGAGGGTCACGGTTTTCTGGTCGAGCGGGTCGATCACCAACGGGCCAGTGCGGCCGTCGAGGATTCCGTGATTGCCGAGCCGCATCTGGAACTCGATGTTCTTGATCTTCATCGGCTCGGTGTTCATGTTGTCGACGAGCACGACGGCGCGAAAGGTTTGCTCGCCGGCGTTCGACGCCAACGGCTCGAGGCTTTGTATCGAAAGCCTCGGCGGCGCCATGCCGCGCTGCGCGAACGAGCTTGCGAGCGGAGCACTGCCGAGCAGAGCCACTGCGATGAACGCGGTCACGATGCGCATGTCACTCTCCTAGCGCGCGGCCGAACTCCGCGCCGATGATTTGCCAGTCGCCGCCGTCGCCCACGAGCTCGAGCTCGAAGCGATAGAGGTCGGCACCCAAGCCGCCGATCAGAATCTCGCCGGCCTTCTGCCCGGCCATGCCCGCGTGCACGACGGCGCGCGCGGCGTCGTCGCCTTCGAGCACGACCTCGTCGACGCGGCTCACGATCTCGATTCGCTGGTTCGCGAGAAACAAGCCGCGCACCATGCGGATGGCTTGTTCCCGGTCGTTGCCGCGCGAGTCGCGGTAGGACTCGCCGATCAGATCGGAGAAAAACCCCGTGTCGCGAGCCTCGGCTGCTTCCTCGGCCGCCGCCAGCAGCGCCCGGATCTCGGTCTCAGGGTCACCCCCGCCGCCGCAGCCGGCAACGAGCGTCGCAGCGAGGACAGGCGCGATGGCGGCCGTGTTCATGCCGACGATTGTAGAGTCTTGGGCCCGGCAAAACACGACGCCCCGCGCAATTGCGGCACATTTATACTCCTAGGAGGCCTTTTGACCGGAGCTCGCATGCGCAATCAGCACTCCCGCCGGGTCGCCGTGATCGGCGGAGTCAGGATTCCTTTCTGCCGCGCGCACACGGCCTACGCCCGTTGCTCGAACCAGGACATGATGACGGGTGTCCTGCAAGCGCTCGTCGCGCGCTACTCACTCGCGGGCGTGCGGCTCGGCGACGTATCGCTCGGCGCCGTGATCAAGCACTCGCGCGACTTCAACCTCGCGCGCGAATCCACGTTGTCGTCGGGCCTGGCGCCCGAGACCCCCGCATTCGACATTCAGCGCGCGTGCGGCACGAGCTTGTCGGCCGCGATTCTGATCGGAGCCAAGATCTCGACGGGCCTGATCGACGCAGGCATCGCGGGCGGCACGGACTCGATCAGCGACGTGCCGCTCGTCTATCCCGAGGCCTACCGCACGCTGCTGCTCGAGAGCGCGCGCGGCCGCACGCTCGGCGCACGGCTCGCGCCCTGGCTGAAGCTGCGGCCGCAGCATTTCAAACCCGTCTTCCCGGGCGTCGTCGAGCCGCGCACGAAGCTATCGATGGGCGAGAGCATGGAGATCACGGCGAAGCAGTGGCAACTGTCGCGCGAGGAGCAGGATCGGCTCGCGCTCATGAGCCATCAGAACGCGACGCGCGCCTACGCCGAAGGCTTCTACGACGATCTCGTCGTCGAGTTCAAAGGCGTCAAGCGCGACAACAACATCCGCGGGGACACGAGCCTCGAGCAGCTCGCGAAGCTGAAACCCGTGTTCGACCGCGGCCCCGGCGGCACGTTGACGGCCGGCAACAGCACGCCGCTGACGGATGGCGCGTCGGCGGTGCTGCTGTCGTCCGTCGAATGGGCCGAATCGCGCGGGCTGCCGATCAGCGCCTATCTGACTTACGCGCGCGAAGCGGCCGTCGACTTCGTCGCGAAGGAAGGGCTGCTGATGGCGCCCGCTTACGCGGTCTCGGAAATGCTCACCGAAGCGAAGCTCGAGCTGCAGGACTTCGACTTCTACGAGATCCACGAAGCGTTCGCGGCGCAAACGCTCGTGACGCTGAAAGCGTGGGAATCCGAGAAATTCTGCCGCGAGCGCTTGGGGCGCGAGCGCGCGATGGGATCGATCGACCGCAGCAAGCTCAACGTGAAAGGCGGCAGCGTTGCTGTCGGTCACCCGTTCGCGGCAACGGGCACACGAATTCTCGCCACGCTCGCGAAGCTGCTGCGCGAGCGCGGCAGCGGCCGCGGCCTGATCTCCGTTTGCACGGCCGGCGGCATGGGCGTCACGGCGATTCTCGAGGCGGCGTAACGCGCGCTACGGCGCCGGTGCAGCGTCCTGAAGGGGGTACGACGGCGGATTGGTCGCCGAGCGGTAGTACTCCATCATCTGCGGCGCGAGCTCGCGGAGCTTTTCCTGGCGATTCGTCGGGCTCGGGTGCGTGCTCATGAACTGCGGCGGCCCCTCGCCGCCGATGGCACCCATCTTCTCCCAGAGCGTGACGGCCGCGCTCGGGTTGTACCCGGCTTTCGCCGCGATCTGGATCCCGATCTCATCGGCCTCGGTCTCGGCAGTGCGGCTATTCGGCAGCTCGATCGCATATTGCGCGGCGAGCGCCGCGGCGCCCATGACGAGCCCTGCGTTGTCGCCGCCGAAGAGACCGGCGCCGGCGACGCCGATCTGCGTCGCCATCGCGACCGACATTTTCTCGGCGGTGTGATTCGCGAGCGCGTGACTGATCTCGTGGCCCATGACCTGCGCGAGCTCGTCGTCGCTCGGCATGATCTGGTTGATGAGCCCCGTGTAGATCGCCATTCGCCCGCCGGCCATGCACCACGCGTTGATCGTCTCCGGATCGTCGATGACCTCGACGCTCCACTCCCACTGGGCGGTTTCGGGGCGCAGCATGACGGCCTGCGCGACGAGCCGGCCGGTAATTCGGTCGACGCGGCCCGTGACGGCCGGGTCGGTCACGAGCTTGCCGGCCGTGCCGAGCTCGTTCATCTGGGCGAGATAGGCTTCCTTCGACGCGGCGATGGCGCTCTCTTCCGAGACCAACGATAGCTGCCGTCGCCCCGTGGGGCTCACGGCGCAGGCGCTGAGCAGCGCGGCGACGATCAGCAGCGCGGATGATTTGCCGAGCATGATGCCTCCCCGGGGTTTCCCCTCGACTTCTCCCGCGCGCCAGCGCGCACGGTGTGCAGCCTAATTTGTGCCACGCCCCGCAGAGGCCGCGCTATAGGACTTCGGGCGCATGACGGCGGGCCGGCTCAGCGCGCGAGCCATAGCGCGTAGGACACCAACAACGGCAACACGAGTGCGCCGAGCAGCGTCGAAACGAGCACGATACCCGCAACGTCGTCGGCGTCGCGGTCGTAGCGAGCCGCGAACAGGTAGCTGAATACGGCCGCCGGCATGGCGCCCTGGAGCACGAGCACGCCTTGCGCGACGCCGCGCAAGCCGAGGGCGAAGCTCACGGCGGTCGCGACGGCGAAGGAGATCGCGATTCGAGCCGTGCCGAGCCCGAGTGCGCGCGGCAGGTTGTGCGCCTTCAGTCCGCCGATCGTGTTGCCGAGCGCCATCAGCATCAAGGGGATCAGCAGGTCGCCGATCGCTCGGAGCGTGTTCGCGAGCCATACCGGCACGTGCACGTCGCCGATCACGACGGCGAGGCCGGCGACCGCGCCGTACAGCATGGGGGTCGAGAACAGCGTTCGAACGACGGACACGCGCGTGTGCAGCAGCGGCACGAACGTGAACTGCAGCAGCGAGTTCGTGACGTAGATCGCGACGGCAAGCCCGAGACCTTCCTCGCCGAACGCGAACAAGCACAGCGGCAAGCCGAGGTTGCCCGTGTTGCCGAGCGTCAACGCCGGCAGGAAGGAGCGCTGCGGCAATCCCATGATCTTGATCAGGACGGCCGACACGGCCGCGACGCCGAGCGTCACGACGATCATCGCGCCGACCATTCCCCAGAACTGCGCGAGCGGCAACGTGAGCTGCGACAAGCTTGAGAACACGAGGCACGGCCCCGCGACGTACATGATGACGCGCGTCACGAACGGCATGTCGAATGGCGCGCCTGTCAAACGCCACGCGTACCCGACCCCGGCCATGATGAACACCGGAGCGAGAACGGCGGCGACTTCGGCGATCACGGCGGGAGATCCAAGGTGCGTTCGGCTGAGCTCGGGCGGCGGCGCGGCGCGCCGAAGTCTGCCAGAATGCCCCGCCCAAGTCTCACCCTGCTCAACTTCGGATCGTCGATGCTCGGCCAGTTCTTGGAGTATTCGGTCGCCGCGCGGCCGCTGAAAACCTCGTTCGAGTTCTTCGAGTCATTGGGTTTCGCGAGCATCCCGGTCAGCGACACGCTGCCGGATCCTTACCTCGTCTGCTTCGACGGCAGAATCGCCGTCGGGCTTCACGACCGGCCGCAGGCCGGCCCCGAGCTCACGTTCGTGAGGCCCAGCCTGCGCGACTACGCGCGGCCGCTGCGTAGGCTCGGCATCGAGTTCACGCGCGAGCACCTGCGCGACAACGAGTTCAACAGCGTCGCGTTCGCCGACCCCGGCGGCCAGGAGATCGTGCTGATCGAAGCACGCACGTTTCCGCCCGGCGGTTGGGACGCGCACACCGTCGCTATCTGCGGCGAGTTCTTCGAGATCACGTTGCCGGCCTCCGACCTCGAAGCGTCGAGCCGGTTTTGGCAGGCGCTCGGGCTCAACGTCGACGCGGCGGGCGAAGCTCCGCACCGCTGGCAAAGGCTCACGGGCCGCGGCGTGACGCTGGGACTCCACGAAACGCATTGCCCGCCCGGCCTGAGCTTTCGGTGCCAGGACCTGCAAGCTCGGCTTGAGTATCTGCGCGCGAAAGGATTGCCGTCGCGCGCCGGCACACCGGTCGCGGACCGCGCGCAGCCGTCGGGGACGTTGGCCGGCCCCGAGGGGACGCAACTCTACTTGTTCGAGCGAGGAGCGCAGTGAGCGCGGCTACGACAATCGGCCGCGGCTGACCTCGGCGAGCGCATCGCGTAGACGCGCGTGCAGCGGGCTCGTGCGCGGGAAGTGCGTCAGCAAGTATTCCATTTGGTCCGCGAGCACTCGGCGGCCCTTCAGATAGATGTACTCGGCATACGTCGGCGTGAACGGCACGGCGACGAGCTGAAGCCGCGCTTCTTCCGGCGTGCGCCCGCCCTTGTGGTTGTTGCAGCGGCGGCAAGCCGTGACGACGTTGGTCCACGCGTCTCGTCCGCCGCGGCTGATCGGCGTGATGTGATCGCGCGTGAGCTCGCTGGCGCGAAACTGCAGGCCGCAATACATGCACAGATTCGCGTCGCGCTTGAACAGCGTGCGATTGTTCAGCGGCGGCGTGTACCGCTCGCGGTTGCGCTCGAGCGTGTGCGTGTCACCGTGCGTCGCGATGATCGAGTTGACCTCGATGACGCTGCGATTACCGGACTTCGCGCAATACCCGCCGCGGATGCGGTACAAAGGAGACCCGCACGAATACGCGACCTGGCCGCTGTGATACAGCGTGGCCGCGACGCGGTAGTCGATCCACTCGAGTGGCATTCCCGCGACATCAGTACGCAGAACTTCTTGAGTCAGTGCGTGCACGCGTCCTCGCATCCGTCGAGCCTGCCAGAACCGGGCCAAGTGTCACCTTAAGATCGCTAAGATTCAATGGCCTACGTGAAACCTTTGTGTCATCATCGATCGTCGATGAGGCTAGCCGATTCCGCTTGACGCGTTGCCCTGCCGCAACGTGTCACCGAAAAACCCAAAAGCACGGAGCGTCGGATGCCACTCAGTATCGGTGTGCTGAAGGAGTCCTTTGCCCATGAGGCACGGGTCGCCTTGACACCCGATGTCGCGGCCAAGTTCTCGGAGCTTGGCGCGGCAGTCGATATCGAGCGCGGCGCCGGTGAGCGCAGCCACTTGGGCGACGCGCTGTACAAAGGCGTTCGGTTTCACGCCGACGCCGCGGCCGTGCTGCGCGCCGCGACCGTGCTGCTCAAGGTTCAGCCGCCGACGCTCGCCGAAGCAGAGGCGCTCGCGCCCGGCTCCGTCGTGATCGGCTTCCTGCAACCGCATCGCGAGCTCGACCTCGTTCGCACGCTGCGAGACCGCAAGATTACGAGCTTCGCCGTCGAGCTGATTCCGCGCATCTCACGAGCGCAGTCGATGGACGCGCTGTCTTCGCAAGCGGCCGCGGCCGGTTACAAAGCCGCGCTGCTCGCCGCGAATGCGCTCGACAAATTCCTGCCGATGCTCACGACGGCCGCGGGCACGATTCGCCCCGCGCAAGTGCTCGTAATCGGCGCCGGCGTCGCGGGTCTGCAAGCCATCGCGACCTCGCGACGTCTCGGCGCCATCGTGGAGGCCTACGACGTGCGGTCCGCGACGAAGGAGCAGATTCAGTCGCTCGGAGCGAAATTCGTCGACACGGGCGTCGCGGCCGAGGGCACGGGCGGTTACGCGCGCGAGCTGACGGCCGAGGAAAAGGCCAAGCAGCAAGAAATCCTCGACCGGCACATCGCGAAAGCAGACGCCGTCATTACGACGGCCGCGATTCCGGGCCGCACGGCCCCGCGCATCATCTCGAAGAGCGCCGTCGCGGCCATGGGAGAGGGCGCCGTCATCGTCGATCTCGCCGCCGAGAGCGGCGGCAATTGCGAGCTGACGGTCGCCGGCGAGACCGTGGTCACGCCGAACGGCGTCAAAATCTTGGGGCCTCGGAACTTGCCGTCCGAGCTCGCGCGGCACGCGAGCCAGATGTACGCGCGCAATCTGCTGAATTTCCTCGCACCCGCCGTCAAGAAAGGCGAGCTCGCGATCGATTGGCAGGACGAGGTATTCGCGCAGTCCGTGCTGACGCACGACGGGCAAGTGCGGCACGCACCTACGGCGAAGCTGCTGGAGGCTAAATGATCGACGGCTTCATAGCGCTCTACATCTTCATGCTCGCTGCCTTCACGGGTTACGAGGTCATCGCGCGCGTTCCCGTGATCTTGCACACGCCGCTGATGTCGGGCTCGAACTTCGTGCACGGCATCGTGCTCGTCGGAGCGATGGTCGCGATGGGCCGCGCCGACGGAGCGCTCGAGCTCACGATCGCATTCATCGGCGTCGTACTCGCGGCCGGCAACGCGGTCGGCGGCTACGCGGTCACGGAACGAATGCTCGAGATGTTCAAGAGCAGCAAGGGCGCGTCCAAGCCCAAGGGCACGCACTGATGGAAACGCTCGGCGCCGGCACGGCGATTCAAGCGAGTTACTTCGTCGCAGCGGCGCTCTTTATCTTCGGCCTGAAGCGCATGAGCTCGCCCGTCACGGCGCGCAGCGGCATCGTCTGGGCCGGCGTCGGCATGGTCGTGGCCACGCTGATCACATTCCTGACTCCCGAGATGGGCAACTACTTGCTCATGACGGTCGCGATCGCGGTCGGCGGCATCGCGGCGTGGGTCACGGGCCGGCGCGTCGCGATGACGGACATGCCGCAGATGATCGCGCTGTACAACGGCATGGGCGGCGGCGCGGCCGGCGCAATTGCCGCCGTGGAGCTGTTCTCGGGCGAAGCGCACGGCACGGCCGTGCTCGCGCTCGGTGTGCTCGGCGGCATCATCGGCGCCGTGTCGTTCTCGGGCAGCTTGATCGCGTTCGGCAAGCTTCAGGGCTTGATCAAGCGCAGCTTCCGGTTCCGAGGCCAGAACATCGTGAACTTGGTCGTGCTCGCGGGCACGGTCATCGCGGGCTCCGTCGTCGTCGTGCACGGCAGCGCCGGCGTGCCGGGGCACGTGACCCTGTTCCTCGCGCTGGCGCTCGTGCTCGGCGTCACGATGACGCTGCCGATCGGCGGCGCGGACATGCCGGTCGTGATCTCGCTCTACAACGCATTGACGGGCCTCGCCGTCGCGTTCGAAGGCTTCGTGCTCAACAACGCCGCGATGATCATCGCCGGCACGGTCGTCGGCTCGGCCGGCACGCTGCTGACGCAGCTCATGGCGAAAGCCATGAACCGCTCGCTCGCCAACGTGCTGTTCAGCGGCTTCGGCGAGACCGCTGCCGCCGGCGCCACGGGTCCGGCCGGCACGCTGAAAGCCATCGAGACACCCGATGCGGCCGTCATGCTCGGCTTCTCCGAGAAAGTCATCGTGGTGCCCGGCTACGGCATGGCCGTCGCGCAGGCGCAGCACAAGGTTTGGGAGCTCTGCCAAGCGCTGATCGCGCGCGGCGTGACGGTCAAGTTCGCGATTCACCCGGTCGCCGGCAGAATGCCGGGCCACATGAACGTGCTGCTCGCCGAAGCCGGCGTGCCGTACGACCTGATCTACGACGAAGGCGAGATCAACTCCGAGTTCGAGACGGCCGACGTCGCGCTGATCATCGGCGCCAACGACGTCGTGAACCCCGTTGCGCGCACGGACAAGTCGAGCCCGATCTACGGCATGCCGATCTTGAACGCCGACAAGGCGAAGAACGTGATCGTGATCAAGCGCGGTCAGGGCGCGGGCTTCTCCGGAATCGAGAACGCGCTCTTCTACCTAGACCACGCGCGCATGCTCTACGGCGACGGCCAGGCGAAGGCCGCCGAGCTCGTGCAGGCCGTCAAAACGCTCTAGCTTTAGCGGCCGGGCGGCGGGCGCGCGGTCCGCGCACGCTCGCGCAGCGACTGGCGCTGCTCCGGCGTCAGCTCGCGGAACCGCTCGCGCAGCGCCTGGCGGCTCTCGGGCGGCATCATGCGATAGCGGCGATAGTTGTCGAGAAGCCGCGCCCTCT
>Ga0315912_10001438_pt1 | contig 29227 bp, 29 predicted proteins | sample VfabasoilMG_FD_204469 | JGI IMG/M metagenome (GOLD analysis project Ga0315912, IMG submission 204469) | Garden soil microbial communities collected in Santa Monica, California, United States - V. faba soil | ecosystem: Environmental > Terrestrial > Soil > Garden | place: USA: California...
GCATCGCATACGGAACGGAGCCCTTAAAAGAAAACCAGAATTATCGAATGTTGATTTAGGCGCTATCAATGGAACACTGTTAGCCTTGTTGGGATTGCTCCTTGCTTTCACTTTTAGCATGGCCAGTTCCAGGTTTGATACCAGGCGCCAGTTGGTTATTGAAGAGGCTAACAACATTGGCACTGTTATTTTGAGAACAGACGTCTATCCAGACAGTATGCGCCAATTGTTACGTAATAGTTTGAAGGAATATGTGGAAGAGCGTATTGCATTTTACCAGGCTGGACTGAACATGGAAAAATCGGTGGAGTTCTTCATTAAAGCGGATAGCACCGGAAAGAAAGTCTGGTCGATGGTAGCTGCGTATGCAAAGGTGGACAATATCACAACGCGAACTTCTGAAATGATACCCGCATTAAATGCAATGATTGACATTACCACTACGCGCAGGGCGGCAGGGGAATCTACCATTCCGGATTCCATTATGTACTTCCTTTTTATACTTTGTCTATGTTCGTCATTTCTGCTCGGCTACGATCACAAACATAGTATTGACTGGGTGATTGTGATAAGCTTTGCTCTCATGCTTTCAGCAACGGTTTTTACAATTGTTGATTTGGATCGTCCCCGAGGTGGGCTCATTAACATGGATACACCCAATCAAAAAATTATTGAGTTGAGGGAAATGTTCGTCAATTAAATATCCACCTTGAAATCATCCAGGTGAACATCGTCATATCCAATTTGATCGAACGGATTTTCTAGCTGATGTTGAACATTATAAAGCGTTATCAACACCAGGCCGGTGATGCATGAAAAGAGATAGACTAATATAGGAAACTTTCCAAACGTATGGTTCAGTAAAGGTGCCTGAAGCAGGGGAAACAGGCTGATGAATATCAAAGCAAACATCCTTAAAGCAAAAACCGTTCTATGCCGGGTTAAGCTGATCAGATAGGTGGTGCTGGTATGCGCATCCTTCAGCTGCCGAATGATGAGCGAAGTGTTCCTTCCGGAGATCTCTTCTTCATGTATGAGAAGGAATTTTGAAACTTCATCTTGAGCAGCATATACTTCCTTTACTTCAGGTTGTCCACGCTTCAGGTAATTTAATAAAGCATCCGATGCCTGTTTTATAAGATTCCTGCCCGATGCCCTTTGTTCTTCCGATAATTTTTTCGAGTGCTGTAAAAACAGGTGAATCGCAGTAAGTGATGCACGAAAGGAACTCAAGTATTCCAGCGACCACTCCCTTCGTCTAAAAGCAAACTGAAAAGATTTTACCAATGGAAAAACAATGAGCAAACCAAACAAAATAAAATTTTGATGTAACTTGAGATTGTAATAAACGGTGAGAAAACTTGCCCCTACACAGATCAGTAGAACTATTAATGTCCTTACATTTATTAAAGTCAAAAACTTATTCATATGCTTCGAATTTCATTTTTTTTAATGGCAATATCCGTTTCTACCGGTATTGCCTTTGGACAAAGTAATTCCCCCAGTCTTTTCAGTTCAACAAATGCATTGCATATACAAGCTACTGGGTCACTCAAATCTATCAAAAAAAATACAAACGATTCTACGTTTGTCTCGGGTGTTATGCGTTACGAAACTTCACCGGGCCGATGGGATTCTATTAAAGTACAGGCTCGCGTAAGGGGCAATTTCCGGAGGAGGACTTGCTATTTTCCTCCCCTTCGAATAAAAATAAACAAGAAAGATTCGAAGAATACTTTGTTTGAAGGAAACAAATCGTTGAAACTGGTATTGCCTTGCAAAACATTAAGCGACAAGGATCAACTTATTCTCAAAGAATATATCTGCTATCTTTTTTACCAACTCATTACACCCTATCATTTTCAAACCCGCCTGGCAAACTTTGATCTTACAGAAACGAGTTCCCGAAAAAAACGCACTTATAATCTTTTGAGTTTTTTTATTGAAGATGATAAGCATGTGGCCGAACGCACGGGGGCATCGGTAATGAAGGATAAAAAAATTCATCCTGCTGCCTACGATGCCTTACTTACCACACGGCACGACTTCTTTCAGTATATGATTGGTAACACCGATTGGTCAACCACTTTTGAACATAACAGCAATTCAATTTTTGTAAAGCCTAATAAATTCATTCCATTGGCATATGACTTTGATATGTCAGGTTTTGTCAATGCCCCCTATGCCCGGGAAAATGCACCTACCCTCGGCACGGGTGATATACGAGAACGGGTTTACCGCGGAGTTTGCAGAGACGAAAAGATTGTGAATGATGTGAGAAAAGAATTTCTTGCCCTCGAGCCAAAGATAAACACCACTGTAGATCAATACACATCTGAATTTGATGACTACACCCTTAAGGATATGCACCAATATCTCAACCAGTTTTTCGTAATACTAAAGGATGATCAACTGTTCAAAACTAATATCCTGCAAGGCTGCAGAACCAAATAATACAATTTTATTATTTGCTTATAGTTATGGCATCAACAACGTTGCCATTTGCATCCATTTGCTTTAGTGTTAATTTCTTTCCATCGGTTTCAACTAATGTAAAGGTGTGTATGTCGGAAATAAGTTTAACCGTGAATGGCACCCAATTTTTAGGGAGGTCGTGTTTCCAAAGGTCGGGATTGTTGCTTAGCCTGGCATCATAAAGTTGCCCTCCCCCGGCTCCTGTTACAATGTAAATTATTCCTTTTGGTTTTGTGTTGGTAACACCATCAAAATTATTATCCAGTACAAAGGTTCCGTCAACCCGTCCTTCGGGAGTAATGATATATTCAGTACCAGATTCATTGACCATCGGAGAAAATGTAAGTGGAACGCTCCGCTGGTAATTATGTACATGGCCGTTCAAAACAATATCCACTTCCAGTTTTTCCAACATGGGTGCGAGGAGTCGCATCTGCTGATCATCATAATGGGCTTTGCTTGAATTGAAGCCAGGATGGTGAAACGACACTATTTTCCAATCTGCCTGACTGCTTTTTATATCATTGGCAAGCCAGACTAACAAGTCAGGATCAAGAGGGTTTGTATAGTAATTGGCATCCAGGCAAGTGATATGCACATTGCCGTAATCAAAAGAAAAATTAACCATTCGGGGGAATCGTGGTTCCGTATTTTTTTTGAAGGTCTTAATGGTTTCAGCGCTGCCTTCAGCTTTAAGAGTCAATTCTGTTGAGGGCGCATTGAGCGGAAGATCGTTATAATAGAAATAGGCCAGGCCATCTGGAAATTTATCCAGGTTGGCGCCATGCACATCGTGATTACCCAACATCACATAAAAGGGAATTGAATTCATGAGGGGAGCTCCGGTTAAAGTATCAGCAGTCGAAGCGGTGTAGTATGGAAAAAAGTTTTTCCGGTAATCACTTTCAAGCCCGTTGGAATATGCAATGTCGCCCGTTACCAAAACAAACTGAGGTTTTTGAGCATACACTTGATATGCAATTTTGGCTTGTTGAGGCGTACCAGCCCCGCAATCGCCAAACGCTACAAACCGGGTCTGTTGTTTTTTTGTTCGTGTGGTAAAAGATGTTTCGGTAATAATTTTTCCAGGGAGACTTACCCTGTATGAATAGATCTCATCAAACTCCAGTCGCGATAAGTCGGCCCGGTAAAGAAATGTTGTCTTTCCCTTAAGCCTTAGTTTAGCAAATGAAATTTTAGCTTTTACTATTTTATCTGTTCCCAGAAAAGATGACCCCTTAACATACTCCACGGTAAAAACTGCAGCTACACTGTCAGTTTGCCAAAGGATAATTTTTTTCTCTTTAGCCAGCTTAGGTGCATTGCCTGGCTGTATATATGGAGGTACTAATATCTGCTGCGAATACCCCGCTGACGTGGCAATGAATAAAAATGCCGAAATGGAAAATTGTTTAAAATCAATTGAATTTGCCATAGTCTGTAATTGCCTTTCGTGTAAAATTCAAATTACAACTCTATAAATGTACAATCAATAGTAAAGATATACGCTGACCAAAACAGATGCATTGATTGAAATGATGGCATCACCCATTTTTGAGCAGGTAGTGAATGAAAAAATATTCACCGTTCTGTATCTTTTAAAAAAATTTTTATCTTTGAAAGACAAACTCCCCTAATTATGAAAAAAATTATTTTACTTTTTATTGTTGCGCTGGCAGCTTCTTGCAGTTCCATTACCGTGAGCTATGATTACGACAAAACCGTGGATTTCAGTAAGTATAAAACATACGCTTATACGGAAGAAGCATTGAAACTTGGCATTGGAGATTTAAACCGCGATAGAATGATAAACGCTGTTGATGCCGAGATGGCTGCACGCGGATTTACTAAGTCTGACAACCCGGATGCTTTGATTGACCTTGTTGTAAAGGCAAAGGAAAGAACGGAAGCAACAGCTACCAACATGGGGGGCTATGGTTATGGCCGCTATGGATATGGGTATGGAGGTGGCTTTTCTACAACAAGCATTAATTATGATACCTATGTGGATGGAACCCTTTTTATAAACCTTGTTGATAAGACAACAGAAAAATTAGTGTGGCAAGGCCGAGGCACCAAAACCCTAGATGAAAATGCTTCTCCCGAAAAAAGAGAGTCGAATATAAAAACGGCTGTGAAAATGATTTTCGCAAAATACCCTGCACAGTCTGTTAAAAAATAAACAGTTATTCATTATTAAAAATACCCTGTCATAACCATGCGGGGTATTTTTATTTTTGTGCTTGTTTTAAATCAAGGCTACAACCATTTTTTAAACCACCCTATAGCCATATCTATATGTTCGGGCGTAAAACGATGCGGTTCGTTGGGTGCTACGTCAATCTTTAATTTATCCAAAGCATTTTTATCTTCATAGGCTTTCGTTGCTGAAGCAAATGCAACTTTAGCTCCCGGGAGTGGGCAATTAGCATCTTTCTCGGTATTCAACAAAAGCAATGGCCGTGGGGCAAAAAGCCTGAGCATGGAGGGGCAGTCGAATTGGTCGAGAATGCCTGGCAATAATTTATCCCAAAGTTGCTTCACGTTCTCTTTTGTCACCACTGAGTCCTTTAAATCTCTGGCAACCGTCTCATGCGCTCCCCTGATTGTGTTCGCCCGACCTTGCCAATTATTATTTTCCAACGACCACTTAAAACTTTGAACAGCAATAGCAGGAACAGCAACCTTGATTCGTTTATCAACCGAAGCGGCCATCCAGGTTTCAATTCCGCCCATGGAGATGCCCATCATGCCAATTCTATCAGCCTGGACATCAGGCCGCGTTACCAGGTAGTCGGTCAATCTCCAGATATCAAAAACAGTATCGAAGTAAAATGGATGTTTTTGTTTGGAAGGGTCTTGATTTTTCCATGCTTCAATAATGGCTTCAACATAATAATTTTTCTGATCGCCAATATTTTTATTGACTCTCTCACCGTGATATCTCGCATCAATAGATACTCCAATAAAATTTATCTTCGTTAAACGGTAAAGTATATTCCTAATGTTTTGATCGTCTTTGCTGCCGCCCGTTCCATGATGGCAAATCACAACGGGGAAAGATTGGGTTTTTGAGGATACTGGTTTATAAATTAAGATGGGTACTTTTTCCGATGCCTCTGAATAAAAGAAGCCTCTTTCAATAATAACAGAATCCGTTTTAGTTATTTGAATGGACTGGTTTAAATCCACCAAGGGTCTTTTCAGTAAGGCTTTGAGCGCCTTTTCTGTTTTAGCAGCAGATGGATATTTCTCATGTTGCGCGCCTGCATTCAACAAAGGAATGACTAAAAGAAGGCCAATTATCAATTGCTTATTCATGGTTGTTTGGCGACAAAGTATGTTCTGCCGCCTGTCAATATAATTTAGTATTACACTTTTTGCTAATTTTAAATTCAATGGCCTCTGAAAAACATTTTTGGGATTTTCTCCTTGCCGTAAATTATCCCCTCAAGCGAAGCGTTTATAAAAAGGCTATCCTGCGTGGACAACTCACACTGGTGGCCATGGTTGTAGGAGTTGCCTACATTATTATTGACTACACCAACAACATTCCCTTTAACCATCCGTATTACATTTTCCTGATTATTTTTTCTGCATTCACTTTACTGATAAACCGGGCAGGCAAATTCAACTTCGCCAATTTTATTTTCCTTATACTGCTCAATGGACTTATTTATGTGTTTGCTTCGAACGATACTTATCGCAGCGGAGTTTATATTTATTTTATTGTTAGCAGCCTCACCTCGCTCACGTTGTGCGGATATGAGCAGCTGAAAACAGGTTTGTTCTTTTGTAGTTTGTCATTACTCCTTTTTATTCTGGCCTATATCCTGGGAATTTATCCCCGGATTTTTCATGGCGATGTGCCGGAGTCTTATATCACGATCGCTTTTATCACCAATTTTTCCGCTTCCCTTATAACCACTGTGATCTTGCTTTTCTTTTTGCTTGAAATTAATTACCGCACAGAAGCCGAATTGGAAAAGAACAACGAATTGCTTACCAAAACAAACAAAGAACTCGATCGGTTTGTTTATAGCGCATCGCATGATTTGCGTTCCCCTCTTAGCTCCATGCTCGGCCTTGTAGAAATTGCCAAGCGATCGGAAAACCTGGAAGAAATTAAAATGTGCCTTGACTTAATGGCCGATCGGCTAAAAGTGCAGGACTCCTTTATTCACGATATTATTGATTATGCCCGAAATAACCGGGTATCACTTTCACTGGAAGAATTTCCGTTGAACGAGTTTGTTCATGAAATTATTAATCAACTAATGTATAACGATGGTGCGGAACGAATTGATTTCCAGGTGCAGATCGCTAGTAAGGATTTACTTGTTAGCGACAAGGCAAGGCTCACGAGTGTATTAAGCAACCTGATTGGCAACTCAATTAAGTATCACGATAAATCTAAAACGAAGCCATATATCCGAATCCATTCGGTGAAATCGGAGAGCCATACAGAGATAGTGGTGGAAGACAACGGCCAGGGCATTCACCCGGACTATAAAGAAAAAATATTCGATATGTTTTTTAGAGCATCCAGGGAATCGAAAGGATCCGGGCTGGGACTCTTCATTGTGAAAGAAACCCTTGAAAAAATGGGAGGAAAAATATCCCTTCAATCGGAATATGGGAAAGGGAGTATTTTTTCGATTACACTGAATAATGAATTGATTTAGCATTAGTGGGTGAAAGGTTCCTATACTGCGAAAAATTCCACCAGAAAAATTAATTTACGCTGCTTTTTACTTTGAGTGGAAATAATAGTCATACCCGGATGAAATTACCCATTGCCTGCCTTCTTATCCTGATTGTAACTTCTTGCAACAAGAAAAATGATCCTGCTCCGGAAATGGAACTTTACTTTCCTCCGGTAGGTGCCGGAACTTGGGAAAGTGTAACCCCGGCCAGTTTGGGTTGGAACGAATCGAAGATGCCTGAGCTGGATGCTTTTCTGGCAAGTTCAAATACCCGTGCATTGCTGGTTTTGAAAGACGGAAAGATTGTGATTGAAAAATATTTGGGCACCCAGTTAATATCTGGTGCTTTCACCGCTTCCAGTAATTGGTATTGGGCATCGGCAGGCAAAACACTTACATCATCTGTAGTTGGAATTGCCATTGGCCAGGGCCAAATTGATTTGAGCGCCAAGTCATCCGATTATTTAGGCACCGGCTGGACGAGTCTTACACTCACACAGGAAAATAAGATCACAGTTCGCCATCAATTAACTATGACCACCGGCCTGGACGACTACTCGGAACCTGGAGACACAGGAAACAAAGACTGCACTGACCCAGCCTGCCTGATCTATAAAGCTGATCCGGGCACCCGTTGGGCCTATCACAATGGCCCATATACATTACTGGATGATGTTATTGCCGAAGCCACCGGAAGCACATTGAACGCTTACGTGGAAGAAAAAATTCTTAACAAAATAGGAATGGATGGCAGCTACCTGCAAGTTGATTTGAATAATATTTTTTTTAGCACACCTCGCTCTATGGCACGGTTTGGTTTGCTCCTGCTCAATAAAGGCAACTGGAATGGTGAAGTAATAATTCCAGAGTCATACTTTAATCAGATGATCATGCCTTCTCAATCTTTAAATTTATCGTATGGGTATCTAACCTGGCTAAATGGGAAAGCTTCTTTTATGACGCCCGGATCGCAAGCCATATTCCCATCGGAATTAACACCAAATGCTCCAAACGACATGTTCGCTGCAATGGGCAAAGACGGTCAGATAATTAATGTGGTTCCAGGCAAAGGCCTTGTGGTTATTCGGATGGGTGAATCCACCGGTGGCCTCCTTGTGCCCTTCACCTTTCAAAACGACTTGTGGGAGCAACTCAATAAAATTATTGTGGATTAGACATATGGTTCTATTCGCCTCTCCTGTAGAATCACTCCATCTCAATTAAAATTTTTCTTAACTTCCCCTCTCAAACATTTTACCTATGGCTTCTTATACGCTGAGAGTGAATTCAGAAAATTACACCGTTGAAGCTGACCCCAAAATGCCGCTGCTTTGGGTTATTCGTGACTTAGTTGGGCTTACGGGCACTAAATACGGTTGCGGTATTGCTCAATGTGGTGCTTGCACAGTTCACTTGGCCGGCACGGCAATTAGATCATGCTCCGTTCCGGTATCGGCAGCAGTGGATAAAGATATACTTACTGTAGAGGGTCTCTCAACTGACAATACCCACGCTGTTCAAAAGGCCTGGATTCAAGAGCAGGTTCCGCAATGTGGCTATTGCCAAAGTGGTCAAATTATGTCTGCAGTTGCATTATTAACTAAAAATCCAAACCCCAGCGACCAGGAAATAGAATCTGCCATGCAAGGCAACATCTGCAGGTGCGGCACATATCCGAGAATAAAAAAAGCCATTAAAACTGCCTCCGCAATTATGGCACAATAATTTCTTTTCAATCCAGTAATAAACATTATTCAATACGACCGGAATTTAAAAGACCTTGTTTTCTAATTTTTCAAACTATAACCACATGAAATATTTTTTTGTAATTCTTTTTGTTGTCACTGCTTCTGTTTCATTCTTATCATTTCAGGCCAAGCCTAAATTCGATCTTAAAGCCAGCATGGTCAAAGGCAAAGAAGTTTACCTTTCTTATTGTATGAGCTGCCACCTGGAGCAGGGCGAAGGCATTGAAGACGTTTACCCTCCCCTGGCCAAATCTGATTTTTTAATGGCCGACAAAAAACGATCGATTCAACAAATCCTTTATGGAGCCACTGGCCCAATGAAAGTAAATGGAAAAACATACAATGGTGAAATGACGGGTTTCGATCTGACCGACCAGGAAGTAAGCGACCTGGCTAACTACATCCGCAACTCTTTTGGCAACAAAGGCGCTGCTGTTATGCCCGAGGAGGTGAAGGCCGCAAGAAAGTAAGACGAGAATTCCAATCTGAAAATTATTCAGGTTTTTTTATTCCCATATGCCAAATACCGACAAATAGGTATTACCTGCAATTTTTAAAACCCATAGTTTTATGGGAAATCTCAAAAGCCCATTAGTCATGAAAACAATCCTTAAAAAAATAACGCCAGCAATTGTCCTTATCGCACTTTTGTCGTTTACAATAGAGACTGCACCCATTACTGTAGATAGCATCCGGAATGCTTTCTTAAATAACCTTTTTGATACCTACGTTCCACAAGACACAACTTTCTCCTTCACGGGAAAAGATAAATACAGTGGTGATTTTGAAAAGTTCTATGCCTATTCGAAGTGCGGAGAAAGTCCAGGATTTGCTGCTTACTCATTCTATGAGGGATTAGATACAAGCTATAGCGACTTCGGTCCGGAGGTGGTGACCAGGTTTAAAACTTTGTTTGGACAGGACATTGTGAAAAGCAGATTGAAACTTGCGGCTAAGGACTACGAAGGCAACTCAATCCAATGGATTCAATTTAATGGGCTGGGGATTAAGGCCGCATTCGATAAGTTGTATCAAAAGCCAACAGGAAAATTTCAAGGCATTGGTCTTCAAAATCTTTACAATTTCACTCTTAAAAGTTATGTACGCGATGTTACTTCAATCGTGGTTAAAGTAGCTTCTAATAAACCAGCGTTTGAAGCTCTGTCGAAACAATATATGGCAAGTGCATTAAAAGATCCGGAATTCTATGGACCTACATTTAGTGAGGATGCCGCTGAAAAACTGGGTACCAACTCATTAGATCAGGAATGCACCGATGCTTCACGAGTAGTAGGCACCTTGCTGCGCAGACAGTGTGACGGTTCTCTCCCTGTGCTGCTTCTTTGCCTGAAAACTGTTCTGAAGGATTACGACCCGGAGTATTACAATAAAGTGGCTCTTAAATTCTAACCTCGTCAATTGAAATAAAGTCAGCTTGCAGCTTGCCATTGGTAGCGTTATATTTGTTCAATATCAAACCAGACAACGAATATGGCTTTCACATTACCCGCACTTCCTTATGCAACAACTGCATTGGAACCGCACATTGACGGACGCACCATGGAAATTCACCATGGCAAACACCACAACGCTTATGTAACCAATCTCAACAATGCACTGGCCGGCACCGATGCCGAAAATCTGAGCATTGAAGAAATTTGTAAAAATATTTCAAAGTACCCAATGCCCGTTCGAAACAATGGCGGTGGCCACTATAACCACAGCTTATTTTGGACAATAATGGGGCCAGCAGCAGGTGGAGCTCCTACTGGAAAATTGGCGGATGCCATCAACGCGGCTTTTACCAGTTTCGATGAATTCAAAACCAAATTTAATGCTGCAGCAGCAGGTCGTTTTGGCTCCGGATGGGCTTGGTTGGTTAAAGATGCTTCCGGAAAATTAGTGATCAGTTCCACCCCCAACCAGGATAATCCCCTGATGGATGTTGCTGAAGTAAAAGGCACGCCTGTTTTAGGTCTTGATGTTTGGGAACACGCCTATTACCTCAACTACCAAAACCGCAGACCCGACTATTGCGCAGCTTGGTGGAACGTGGTGAACTGGAGCGAGGTAGCTAAACGCTTTTAATAGCACCAACCCCACCTTTAAGGGGTTTCATTTTTATTTCCAAAGCCGCCCACAGCGGCTTTTTTGTTTAGGCGCCCGCCATTACCATTTTACTTTTTTCTACTTTAGCTTTTTCTAATTTCAATTAACTTATGTTTTCCTTAACCAACCTCTTCCCCTATCAATTCAATAAAAAATTTACCAAGCCGGTTGCTTATTTCTCGATGGAGTTTGCGATCGATCAGCCCTTGAAAATTTATAGTGGTGGGTTGGGGTTTTTGGCAGGCTCGCACATGAGAAGCGCCTACGAGCTTAAACAAAATCTAATTGGCATTGGCATACTTTGGAAGTATGGCTACTACGATCAGGAGCGGAATATGGATGGTTCATTGCGTGCTGCTTTCGTTCAAAAAGATTATTCGTTCCTTACGGATACAGGAATTACTTTTTCTATTACCATTCACCACCACCCGGTGCATGTTAAAGTTTGGCTCTTAAAGCCAGAAGTATTTAATACGGTTCCTATTTTTCTGCTCTCAACTGATGTTCCTCAAAATGATTATTTGGCGCAAACCATTTGTCATCGCTTATACGATAATCATGAGTCGGCCCGGATAGCTGCGTCTATTTTGCTGGGAAAGGGCGGTGCAAAACTTTTAGATGAAATTGGCCGCGACACTGAAATTTACCACATGAACGAAGGGCATGCTTTGCCTTTGTGCTTTTACCTGCTGAAAAAATTTAACAATAATTTAGAAGAAGTTAAAAAGCGGGTGGTCTTTACGACACACACACCTGAAAAGGCTGGCAATGAGGAACACGCCATTAACATGTTGGAGGTGATGGGATTTTTTCAAGGCGTGGATAATAATATTGTTAAAGGGTTGGCCGCGCCCGATGAGCGTTCCATGAGCTATACATTGGCCGCCCTTCGTATGGCCAAAATCGCCAATGGCGTGTCGGCTTTGCACGGAGAGGTTTCCAGAAAAATGTGGGATGGTTATGATAGCATTTGTAAGATCACATCTGTAACCAATGCGCAAAACAAAAAATATTGGATGGATGCCCAGATGGAAAACATGCTTGAGGAGGGCGATGACAAAGGACTGGCCGGGAGAAAAAAAGAAATGAAGCGCATGCTCTTTAAAACGGTGGCCAACCAAACCGGAAAACTTTTTGACGAGAATACACTTACAATTGTCTGGGCCAGGCGGTTTGCCGCCTACAAGCGTGCCGACCTGCTAATGCGCGATTTTGACAAATTCCGCCAGTTGGTAACCAACAAGAATATGCCAGTTCAAATTATTTGGGCAGGAAAACCTTATCCGCAGGACCATGGTGCGCTGCAATTGTTCAATGAAATTTTTTACAAGACAAAAGAATTCGCCAACTGTGCGGTGTTGGTGGGTTATGAAATGGGATTGAGTGGTTTGCTTAAAAAAGGTTCCGATGTTTGGCTGAACACCCCACGCCTATATCATGAAGCTTCGGGCACATCCGGGATGACGGCTGCTATGAACGGAAGTGTGAATGTTTCTATTTCCGATGGATGGGTTCCTGAATTCGCCAAAGACGGTAAAAATTGCTTCGTTGTGCCATCAGCTAATGATGCCCTTGCATTAGACGCGAAAGATAAACTGGAAGCAAATAATTTGATGACGCTATTGAACGAAACGGTTCTTCCGCTCTACTATAAAAGCCCAAAAGCCTGGATAAAAGTGGTTGCCCAAAGCATGAAAGATGTAATGCCTTTTTTTGATTCAGGCCGTATGGCTACTGAATATTATGAGAAAATGTATAGCTAATTCATTCATCAATTAAATTATGGATTTCCAAAAATTATTGGAAGACCCAGAGATACAGATGATGCTTATCTGGGGATTAGCAGCTCTTGCTCTCCTCATCTTATTGAGAATTCTCTACAAAAAAATAAAGCGCGTTCAGAAACTCCGTGAGGAAAAGACAAGAGAAACCCTCCAAATTAAAACTGATAATCAAATTCTTTCCCAGGAAATCCGTAAACGCCTCATTGAAAATATCAACACATTATCCCGGATTATTCGGCTCAACCCGGTTATACCGGGACATATTCCAGAAGACACAACTTTGGAAAGCCGCAACCGAACCAAATGTTTGGCAATGATTATTGAGGCCCTTCCGCGCGATACCAAAAGCCAGGGCATACGCATGGCCGAATTTATACATCACCTTTCCGATACATTGGTTCATGCTTACGGAAGAGATGGAGTTGTAACGGTTTTAATTGATGCTCATCCAATCATTTTAGATGTGGACTCCGCTGCTCATGTCGGGTTAATGTTTAACGAGCTCATCTCCAACGCGCTTCAATATGCCCCTGTTCCCGGGGAGAAAAGTAAAGTCAATATTTTTTTAAAAGAGCGCGATAACAAATTATTCATTAGCGTGGGTGATAATGGCATTGGCATGAAATCACCATACATTCCAAAATTTTCGTTTGGCCTTCAATTGATAAATACACTCGTAGAAAAATATAAAGGTGAGATGATCATCACCAGCCGGCCCGGCACGCGTGTCGAGATTGTACTGGCAGAATATCAAAAAGCGGAACGGGAAGTTTTTATCACGCCAACAACAAAAATTTATTGATAAGAATGAATAACGCTGAATATATCGGGAGCGCCATCAAGCAATTTCAAATGTACAAGCAATTGGGGGAGCAAGCCATGGCTCAAATTCCGGATGACAAACTCAACTGGCAATACAATTCAGAAACAAACAGTGTGGCCATAATTGTTAAGCACCTTTGGGGCAACATGACGAGTCGCTGGGTAAATTTTTTAACGGAAGATGGAGAGAAACCTTGGCGCAGACGAGAGGCGGAATTCGATAACGATATTCTTTCACGTAAAGAGTTACTTCAAAAATGGGAGGATGGCTGGCAAGCGCTGTTCGCGGCCTTAAATACAATTGCAAGCAAACCAGAACTTCTCGACAATATTATTTACATCCGCAATCAGGGGCATTCTGTGATGGAAGCTGTTAACAGGCAATTGTCACATTACCCGCACCACGTGGGACAACTGCTCTATATCGGAAAAATGGTTTGTGGTAAAAACTGGAAAAGTCTTAGCATACCACGGGGTAAATCAGATGCGTATAATGTCGAGAAATTTTCAAAGCCTAAAGAACGCGGACATTTTTCAGATGAATTCCTGAAGACTAATGAGAAGTAGCAAAATCCGGAATTACCACGTGGTACTCTTAATATTCTGGGCAGCTTTTAAAATATCTCTGCGGCTTACCTGGCCAATGAGAATTTCATTCTCTACTACGGGGAACCTCCGGTAGTGTGAGTTAAGAAACTCAATCGCAGCTTCCACTACATTCGTGTTGGGTGAGAGCGTATGTACCCTGGCCGTCATATAGTCAGAAACTTTTTTTGGTTCACCGGGCAAATTGTGGTAGGCCTGGTCAACAATTATTCGCAGGCAATCTTTTTCGGAAATAATCCCAATCAAATGCCGGTGATCATCCAACACGGGTGCCCCGGATATTTTTTTGTCTATTATTATTCCAATTACCTCCTGAATGGTTTGGTTGGGTTTAAACGTTACCATATTATTGAGGGGAACCATATATTGGCTAACCAACTCGTGCTGGGCTTCGTGAGGATTTTTAGTTTCGAAGGCGGGTTTAAACGTCATGGCAGGCAAGATTTGGTGAAAAATTGAGCTACGGTATAACTAAAGCTACCTCATTTTCATGTGATTACCAACGAAAAAATATTTAGACTTGCCCTTTGATTTATTATTGATATTAAGACCTTTTAATTCCATTTAACCCTTGTGTATTGAGCGTAACCTGCTTTTTGGTTAAATTCAGAATCCTTTTATGCGTTGCAACACGATTACGTCAGGAATTTTATTAGCGCTGTGCCTGGTTATTGGATTTAATGGCATTGCTCAAACTGGAAATTACTTTGTTACCAACCTCAGCCCGCCCGATGAAAGAATTGATCCGCGCAGTTTAGGCATTACCCAGGACGACCGTGGTGTAATTTATTTCACCAACAAAAACGGCATCCTGGAATATGAGGGCAACAACTGGCGGTTAATTAATACACCCGGAAGTGTTTATACTTTAATTTCTTCCGGCAGGGAAATTTTTGCTGGCGGTGCTTTTGGGTTTGGAAAACTGGCCGGCAGCGAAGGCAAGGCCACACAATTTCAGTTGATATCGGGCAGCCCTAATGTTTTTTCATCCGTCAAGCTGAATGATAAAATATTTTTCTGCAACGAGAGAGAGATTTTTTCTTTCGATGTTTTATCGAACCAGTTAGACAAGGCCTCCATAATCACCAAAGCAGATAATTCTTTTGAGGAACTCCACATCGTTGGAGGCAAACTTCTTGTTTCTACTGAACAGGCCGGCCTTCAGTCTGTTAAAGATGGAGCGTTGGCCATGCCGGAATTTACTCTTCCTGCAGACGAAAGTCTCATGTTCAGCATTCCGGTTAACGGGGGAAACGATGCTATCCTGGGTATGGAGGATGGGAAAATCTTTCGTTTCAGTCCACCCAATATTATTAAACCGTTGATCATACAAGATGGTGAATACCTGGAGCATCATGTATTGATTAATGGCACACTAGTAAGCAACGACCTGTTGGCGCTTGGCACACTCCGGGGCGGAGTTTTATTTGTAGATGTAAACTCAGGCGAGACAAAAGAAATTATTGATTACAGCATGGGCTTGCCCGACAACGATGTGATGGCGCTGTTTACAGATAAAAACAGAGGTGTGTGGGTTGCTCATGAATATGGATTTTCCCGCATCGCGCCATTCCTTCCGTTTCGTTCCTACAATCATTATCCCGGCTTGTCGGGTAATTTGCTGTGTGTTCGGGAGATAGATGGACGACTTTTTGCCGGCACATCTCTTGGGCTTTATTATTTAAAAACGGAAGAGCAATATGAAGAGGTAGAAGTAATTGTTAAACCTGCTCAAACAATTATGCCAGACGGGAAAGTAACGGTAACTCCGGTGGAACAAAAGGAACAAGGCAGAAAAAAATTATTTGCTTTTAAGAAAGCAAGAAAGAATGCAGAAGAAAAAGTTAATGACGATAAAAAGGCTGCCGATCAGGCTGTCGCTCAAAAGCCTAAATATATTCCGGCCGTTAAGCGCAAAGAGCGGGTGTTGAAAAGCAGGCAGTATGTTTATGAAAAAATTAACGGTATCGATGGAAAAGTTACTCAAATATTAAGTATCAAAGGCCGCACCATTATTGCCGGATTGGGCGGTGCTTTTGAACTTAACGCCACTAAGGTTGAGTCCATCTTTCAGGAACCGGTGCGCTACGTTTTTCACTCCCCAACGCTTGATCAAATTTTTATTTCAACTTACGATGACCGGACCGTTTCATTAAGCCTTGCCGGAAAAAACTGGAATGAAACCCATTATACTGACACGCTTCATGATTACATCAGTTATATTTTTGAAGATGAACTTCAGAATATTTGGTTCTGCGGAAAGACTCAGATTTACAAAATGGAATTGGTGGATGCTGCTATCACATCTTTTCAGGCGTTGCCAATATCCAACCCACAATTTGATGAAACCGTTGGGTTGGCACTTGGAAACGAGGTCTTCATAGCTGCCTCAGGGCAATTCAACCGATATGACGAGAGCAAGGGGTTCGTAAAATATGATTCCTTGCCGGGGCCAAAAAAATATTTCGCATCAGCCGGATATTTTTGGTTTAACGATAGTCACCGGTGGCGCACGATCAGTAAAAAGTTGCAGTCATTAAAAATGGAATGGTTAGGATTGTTCCCCAACCTTCGCTTTTTAGCGCCTCTCAATGATGGCACAGGGTTATGGCTGGTGACAGCCAACAACGAACTGTACAAATTTACAAACCCACCGGACGCCAAAGACTATATCTACTATCCGCTTTTTCTCAAAGATGTGCGAGGCCAGGAAATAAAATTATTGAAAGAGAAATCCCTCCGCATGGAACAATCAGAGGGTGGATTGTTTTTTGAGTTTACTCAGCCAAACTACACCGGGTTTCGCGCTACCGAATTTCGATATCGGGTTACGGGCTTAAGCGAGCAGTGGTCTACTTGGTCAAATGTTAACAACGTGGTTTCCTTACCCTTTTTACCACCTGGTGAATATCAACTAGCGGTTCAATCGCGCGATATTTTTGGAAGGGAGTCGAACGAAGAGTTGGTTTCGTTTGAGGTGCTTCCATATTACTGGAAACGCTGGTGGTTCTATGCATTAGAGTTTACTTTCTTCACCATCATGGTTATGATCTCAATAAAGTTAGGCCGTGGGGATGAGCGCTACCGGGTGGTTAGTCAAATTCTTTCTTTGCTTACCGTTGTCTTGCTCATTCAATTTATTGAAACTGGTATAAGTTCCCTGATAGAATTTAAAAGTTCACCTGTCATCCAGTTTTTTATTCAATTGGGGATTGCCCTGGTCGTTTTTCCGATAGAAAGCAAATTTCAGCAATTCATGCGCAAAGCTTCAGGATTGAAGTATAATTAAACCTTACCTGGATTTGGTTGTTTTGCGGAAAACCTCAATACAAAATAAACTAGCGAACAGGCCATGAGCACACTCCCCGAAATGGCCAGTAAATAACTCGATTGAATAAAAAAATTGAGCCAGCTTAAATTGGCTCTTCCAAATTCTTTGTAAAGCATTACGCCAACGCTTCCTATATAGCCAAACGCATCGGCCAGGTAAATAAGAAAACCTACCGTACTCACATATTTAAATGTGGCAATCAGCCGGTCAAAAAATATACTATTAAATTGAATGTAACCGAAGTAAAGACCCATGCCCACGAGCACCATCCACGTAGTTGCTTCAATCCATTTTTTTTCAAATGCCCATGTGCCAGCGCCAATCAGCAGCATTCCGAGTATAACTATTATGTGATTAATTATTAATGCTCTGAAATTATTTTTGATCAGCATAAGACTTCCGATAACCACCAACACAACCACAGAAATGATGCTTTCCGTTTGAGTGAACACGCCTGGCTTATCTCCGTAGCCTAGTGTTTGCCAAATCTCTGCCGAAAAATTATCTCGAAAGTCGCGGTATGCTGTAAGCAACGTATAGGAGAGAATTAACAAAATTAATCCAGGTAAAAAGGTTAGCGAGAATTTCTTTCGCTCCGCCCCGGTCATGGGTTGTCGTTTAGTGCGCAGCAATTCATCTTCAGCATCTGGTGGTGAAATTTTATTCAATAAAAAAAGAAAGAGCAGTAGTGGAGGAAAAAATAACAGGCACGTAGCGAATGGCATCCACATTTCTGAAACACCCCAGTCCACCATCATAATACCGCCAATTGTTTTTGCAAATCCGGACGAAAAGATAAAACTCACTGAAAGAGAGGCTCCCAGCACTTCAGTCATTTTTCTTCCCTCCAGATAACCGAACACCATACCCCACACGAGGCCAAGCGACAAGCCATTGAAAAAAATAAAAATGAGACTATAGGGTGCTGGTGTTATCGCGAAAAAAAACCAAGACAGGCTGGCCACGCTCGTCATCCATAAAATTCCGCTTGCGCGTGATGATGGATTAAGTTCAGAAACAACTTTTATCCCAATGAATTTAGAGAGCATATAGCCCAGTACCTGGAAAACTACCATCCATACTTTAAAGCTATGCCCGGCAAAAGTTAAGCCTTCGTATGTGGCTACCCCAAAGGCTTTGCGCAAAGCAAAAATGCAGGTATATAAACAGAAAGCCGAAGCAGAAGCGTAACAGGCAAACCAAAAGCCGTGTTGATTAGTTATCCATTGCGTAATTTTATTGTCAATTCTTTTCATCCATTTATAAACCAGGTGGGAATATAGAAAGGCTATTTTCTATTTTCTACTTCTAACTTTCAAAATGTCAAATAAAACTACCCCCAACCGTCTCATTCATTCCACCAGTCCTTATTTACTGCAACATGCACATAACCCTGTAGATTGGTTTGAGTGGGGAAGTGAATCATTGCAAAAAGCTTTGGCTGAAGATAAACCGATTTTAGTTAGCATCGGTTATTCCTCCTGCCATTGGTGCCATGTAATGGAACGGGAGTCGTTTGAAAATGAAGAGATCGCAAAAATTATGAACGAACATTTTGTTTGCATAAAAGTGGATCGGGAAGAGCGCCCCGATGTGGACCAGGTTTATATGGACGCCATCCAGGCAATGGGCATGAATGGAGGCTGGCCGCTGAATGTGTTTCTCACACCCAGTCAAAAACCATTTTATGGAGGCACTTATTTTCAACCGCGCAGCTGGGCTGCTCTTCTTCTGAATATTAATAAAACATTCAGGGAGAGAAGAGACGAAATTGATAAAACAGCCGAAGAGATCAGGCTGCATCTTAATGTAAGCGACTTGCACCGGTTTGCTTCCAACACCAACCCGATAAAGCTGGAACAGGCTCATGCCATGTTTTCTTCTCTTCAATCAAAGTTTGATTCGGTTTATGGTGGGTTGGATAAGGCTCCCAAGTTTGTTATGCCATCGATATGGGAATTTCTATTGCGATACCATTACATCACCGGAAGCGAACAAGCTTTAAACATGGTGGAACACACCCTGAAAATGATTGCCTGTGGTGGCATATTCGATCAGATCGGTGGAGGCTTTGCGCGCTACTCCGTAGATGGCCAATGGTTTGCACCACATTTTGAAAAAATGCTTTACGACAATGCCCAGTTACTGAGTTTGTATTCCGGAATATTTTGCATAACCGGGAAGCCATTGTTTAAGGAAACATTGGAAAAAACAATTGAATGGCTGGAGCGGGAGATGGCTCACACCGATGGAGGATTTTATTCTGCCCTTGATGCCGACAGTGAAGGTGTGGAAGGAAAATTTTATGTATGGACTTACAACGAGTTCAATGAAGTAGTCGGAGAAAATTCGGAACTCGCTGCCGCATGGTTTAATGTTAAGCCCAATGGAAACTGGGAACATGGAAAAAATATTCTAACCTGCCCGGATAGTGCAGCAGAGTTTGCAACTGCTTATAAAAGCAATGAAACAGATTTAGCTGACATAATCGCAAAAACTTCATCAAAACTTTTTGATCAGCGTTTATCCCGAATAAGGCCCGGGTTAGATGATAAAATTTTGCTGAGTTGGAATGCTATGGTGGTGACCGGGCTGGTGGATGCCGCTCTTGCACTCGGCCAGGAAAAACCGCTTGGAATGGCTGTAAATGTCATTATTTTCCTCGAAAATAACTTGATTGGAGATGGTAAGGCATACAGGAGTTTTAAAGAAAAAAGATCGGTGACCGAAGCATTTTTGGAAGACTATGCCTTTTTGATCCAAGCCTATATAAAACTTTACCAGGCTACCTTCGATGAAACCTATTTAATGAAAGCCAGGCAATGGTGTGAGAGCGTGATGAATAATTTTTATGATCGGGCTGATGGGTATTTTAACTTTAGTTCTAACTCTTCCGAAAAATTGATCGCCAGAAAAAAAGAAATATTCGATAACGTGATCCCATCTGCCAATTCTGTGATGGCCCGAAACCTTCTTTTATTGTCGGCTTACTATGAGATAACGAAATGGAATGAAATTGCACTGAGCATGATAACCAAACTTTCCAATATAATTTCAACTGAGCCGGCATATATGGCCAATTGGGGCACAGCGTTTTTAGAAGCTGCCCATGGTTTTGAAGAAATTGCGATCTCCGGAAAAAATTGTCAAAGTATAAGAAACCAGTTTGGAAAAAAATATTTGCCCTTGGCCGCTTTCGCGGGAAGCAATATGAAAAGTTCGCTTCCCTTGCTGGAAGGTCGTGAGCAGGGAGATGACAATACACTCATTTATGTATGCAAAAACAAAACATGCCAACTGCCGGTAAGGGAAGTCGCAGAAGCGATTAATCAAATTAAAATCTTAAAGGTTCAATAAAAATTGTGAATCCGAATGTGGAGTGAAGCGATCCATAACCAGAAATTCAAAACGCAATTTATTATCGTTGTTGTTCTATTGGTTGCCTTTATGCTTTCCGTTCCGTGGTTTTTCAACCATGTTATTAATCCAAAGCCTGGAATTCTGCTAAATGATTTTGTGCTGAACTTATTCCCACCTGCGGACCACTCTGCAATTATTTTCACTTTAATTTATGGTGCAATTGGAATTTCTTTATTCACGCTGGTTCAAAAACCAAATCAGCTTCTAATAATTTTAACCGCCTATTGTTTAATGAATTACCTACGAGCCTGGGCTATGTGGTTGTTAACACTTGAACCTCCAGCCGGAATTATTCCGCTGGCCGATCCGCTCCTTGAAAAATTTATTTATCACAACTCCACCATGATGAAAGATCTTTTTTTCTCCGGACATGCAGCTACCCTATCCATATTGGCCGCTGCTGAGGAAAATAAAAAAATGAAAATTTTAAAATGGATTGTTACAGTATCAGTTGGACTGTTGCTCATGCACCAACGTGTTCATTATACCATTGATGTGATTGCCGGAATAACCATTTCAATCGCGTTGGTGAAAATTATTCAGGCGTCTCAAAGGTAATAGCCTGATTCAGGAACTTTAAATATCCGCTTGCTTCAGCTTCCAGAAACTTATGTAATTGAACGTTATTGTCCAAAACAGCACAGTGGCTACTCCAATCCAGCTGACAAAGTCCTGGATTTCCTGAAACCAATATCGGGGAAAGGGAAATTGAATAAGATACCAAATTGATTTCATGGGGAAATAGGGGATGATCGCCTTAAGGTCATCGTCAATGTTTGCCGTGATTATCAGCTCGATCATTTGGGAAAGCATAAGTACGATAATGGTAAGCCCGGAACGATTGATCAGAACACCCAGCATAAGCGCATACGACAGGAAGAAAAATATTTCGAGAAAATATGCCGGGAAAAATTCAAGATCCGTAATCAAGTATTGAAGTTCGATGGTTGGGCTATAGATCATGCCTGTTACCAATCCAATCACAAAGATCATGATCACGCTCATTAGGCTGAGCAATACATTGGTGAGTATCTTAGAAAGTAAAAACTCCCAACGGCTCAGACCATCAATAATATTTTGCCTGATCGTTCGGTAAGTATATTCGTTGGTGATGGAAATAACCACCATTATACCCAATACGATCTTCAGCAATCCGCTGCTCCAAATTAAGTTCAGCCACACATCCGGAAAATGGTAAAGGGGGATGCGGCTTATATTTATACTTTCGCCAAAGCCTTCAATCCAGCTTGCCAATAATTTCAAGAACTCCATTCCACTGGCCGCGCCAAAACCAAGTGTTACAAAGTACAAACCACACACGATCCAAAACGTGCGATAGCTGGTCATTTTTTTGAGATCTATTTTTAGCAGGTGTAGCATTGGTTGTTGGTTCTTTGTTGCCCGGTCAATAATTTTAACTTCTTACCTCTATATTCTTCCCATCGGCCTCAGCCAAAATTTCCAAAAACTGTTTTTCTAAACTCTTCTTCTGTGTGTGCAAGTGCGAAGCTGTAATGCCCTTGCTAAAGAGAAACTTATTAACATCCTGACTGTGGAAACCACTTTTCATCTTCACCAGGAATTGCCCATTCTCCCGCTTCACCTCCGCGGAGCCGATAAACTCGGAAAGCAACACACTAAGGTCATCGTGATAGGCCATCACTTCAACAGTCTCTTCGCCTTTGCCAACATCATCTACAGGGCCAACGTGCACCAAATTGCCTTTTCTTAAAATGGCGAAATGAGAACAAACTTTTTGCACTTCGTCCAATAAGTGACTGGCTAAAATTATGGTTTTGTCATTCGCAGCAATCTTTTTAATGATCTCCCGAATTTCTGCAATGCCCATCGGGTCGAGGCCATTGGTGGGCTCATCTAAAATCAGCACAATGGGGTCATTCAACAAAGCAGAAGCAATAGCTAACCGCTGTTTCATGCCAAGGGAATACGTTTTATAGGGATCGTCCTTTCGGGATGTTAACTCAACCAAATCCAAAACCCCGGGAATATTTTCAGCCGGACAGTTTTTGATCATGGCGTTCAACTCCAGGTTTTTCCTTCCCGAGAGATATGGATAAAATATCGGGTGCTCCAGCACAGCCCCGATTTTTTTTCGCGTGGCAGACGATGGCTGTTGGCCGAACCATGTAAAGTTTCCTGAAGTCGGGTTCACCACTTCCATCAGCATACCGAGTGTAGTTGTCTTGCCGCTTCCGTTTGGCCCCAACATCCCGAAAACCTGGCCGCGTTTTACTTCAAGATTAAGTTGGTTAACCGCACATAACCTTCCAAAATTCTTGGTGAGGCCGTGGATGGATAAAACTGTTTCCAAGGGTTGTTGTTGGTTGTTGATTAAATGAAAAGGCAGCCAGAAGTTATATTCCGACTATTAAAAAATATTCAATGTTTGTGCTTCTCGTCTTTTGCATCCCCAGCAAAAGCCTTCAATTTCTTAGCTATTTCTGAATTTTGATCCAGTGAGGAGAAAAATTTCGTTACCTGGTTTGGTTGCACACGTCCCACAATATCAAGAATATAAAGATTGGATGAATCGTTCACCAATATCACCGTGCCTTTTACCTGGTCGTTGTCCTCTCTCAGGTACACATCAAAATTCTTTCCATCCGATCGAACCGTCATAAGGTTTTCATAATCCTCCGATTGATAACCCTTTACCAGGTTGACATAATCCTTGTTCGAGAAATTCCTTTCTGCCTTTTCAATCATCAGAAATTTCATTTTCTCAATGTCTTTGATCAATTCATCAAAGTCCTTGTCATCGGACTGGTTCAACATCCTCAGCGTGTTGTTGTAGAAATACAAAGCGAAGGTTCCTTCATATTTCTTATGCAAATCGTTGGTGGTTTTTGTTTGCGCCACTGACGTTACTGAAATAAATCCAATAAAAAGTATAAACAGAAATTTATTCATAGATAATTGTTGTGGTGATGTTTTACGGGATTCCGGGTAGAGTGTTGTTAAAACTTTAAAAATTTATTGCTACTGGTTGCAACGTCTGCGAGTTGAAAGAACTCAGTAGTCACAATAAGCCACTTCCATTCCAGTGCTCATCAGTGCATTCAAATCTACATTTCCTCTGATTTCAATACCCATCACTTTCTCAGTTGATTCAACTAAGATAAAGTATCGATCTTTGTTTCGTTCATTCTCCTGTAAAAAAATTGAAACCAACTCATTCTCATCCCGAAAGAAGGCCAACTCCTCGAATGAATCTTTATGAAGCATTTTTTTGAATTGGCTCACTGTAAGCCCCTGTGCACGAAACTCGGCTTTTGGAACGAGGATAAGTTTTAAACTTTTTACTTCTGTAATGGCCTGGCGAAATCGGTTTTCATCGGCCCACCCTAAAACCATGCGACACAAAATTCCATTTACACTGATGGCATGCACATCTTCGCCTCCTATAAATGTGTCCTTCATGGCTTGGTAACTCCTGCTCTGTCCATAAGAGCCAAGAAGCACTAAAAGAAGAATTGATGTAGTGACTATTTTTTTCATATGATGGTTTTATTCAACAAGCAACGCCCAACTATCTTATTGACAATTGAGCGTTGAGTAGTTAAGTCCTATTCCTTGTCTCCTTTCGAATTTGCTGGAGTCTTCTTGTCATCCAGTTTTTCCAAATTCTTCAAACCATCAATATCCATTTGCCGACCCATGCGGCCCACTTGCTTCAGGTCGATCTCGCCAAACAAAGTCAACACCATGAACTCGTCATTGCCACCCATAATCATCAGCAGCTCGCCAATCTTGCTGGGTGAAATCTCCTTTACAAAAAACTTCATGTCTTTGTCCTGATCGCGAATGCTCATCAGTTCTTCATACTCTTTAGTGGGTATAACCGCCAAAGCCTCTTTGTATAACTCGCGAGCATTGCGGGCATCTTGCTTTTGAAGTATGCGCAACCCTTTCAGCTTACTAATGGCGTTCAGCACTTCCTGGTCTTCTTTCTTCTCCACTTCCATGTTGGTGAACATGCTGAACATTTTGCTCGAAATGTTGGCATACGTAAAGCTCTCATCATTTTGGTATTTGCTAAAGAATTTCGATATGGCATCGTTTTGGGCCATCGCTGCTACAGACAACAACATGGCGGTTAAAATCACAGCTCCTTTTTTCATAATCATCACGTTTTAAATGTTAGTTTTTTTTTCGTCCTGTCCTTTCTTTATTTTATCCTGGGCCTCGTTGAAGACATTGATCTTGCTGGCCTCCTTTTGCGCTTTGTTGAAACTATTCGAAATCATCATCAGCGCCTTCTTGGTTTCTTCAAAAGCCACCTTCGGATCCGTATAAGTGTCTTCCGGTTCATCCGGATATGCTTTCTTTACTTCCTGGTGTATGAAGAACGTGGCCGCCACAACAACAAACAACCCTGCTGCTATCCGGGCCAACTGAGCGACTCCCAGGCTCCCGAAAGGGAAAAGCCGAATTGTGCCGTTGGGAGTTTGGTTCGGTCTAATTTTCTTTCTCAGCTCTCTATCGAAGTGCGCATCGTTCATGCTCACATTCTTTTGTCTTTCAAAGTAGCGGAAGAGGCTGGCCGTTTCCCGAAGCGCTTCGGGCACAGGCTCCCTGGCGAAGAACTCTTTCAACAGTTGTTCTTCTTCCAGCGATGTTTCAGCATTCCAATACTTCTGGAGCAGCTCGTCTAATTGTTTAGAGTCCATAAGCATTGAGTTTAATTAATCTCTCGCGCACGGCATTGCGCGCACGAAACAAGTACACCTTCACCTGGCTTAAATCAATCTCCAGGATTTCGCCAATCTCATTGTAGCTATGCCCCTCAATATCGCGCAGGTGCATCACTTGCCGCTGCTTGTCGGGGAGGTTCGCCATCAATTCGTCTATTCGTTGCATATTTTCCTGAATTTCCGTTCTATCGTGTGGGCTCAGCGCCTCTTGTTTCACATCTACGCCTTCAAGGCTATCCGTCTGCTTTCGTTGCATACTTCTTAGTCTATCGAGCGAGAGGTTCTTCGTTATACGCATGCACCAGGCCTCCATATTTTCGATGCCCGCCATCTGTTCGCGCCCGTTCCAAACTTTAATAAGCGCCTCCTGCACCACATCCTTTGCCTCTTCGCTGCTGCCCAGCATTCGGAAAGCAAAGCGAAAAAGCTTGTTTTTCACTGGTAAAACCCGGCTTTCGAAATGTTCGAGATTCATCGTTTTCAGAGGCAAGACGCCTAAGGCGGTTGGTTGTTACAGGGAAGTTAAATATTTTTTTAAGCTGGCGATTACGAACGTCAAAAGCCAAAATTCTTACGGCTGAATCAAATTTATAATGCGAAATAACTTATGGCGGCCCCTCGCGTCCAACACTCAGCCCATGCGGCTCGGGCCGGGCTTTCGCTACTCGCCACCAGCCGCACTTGCCCTTTCGGGCTCAAACAAGTCGCTTAATCCCTGCCGCAAGCAGGGCATTTTGAAAAAATATTATTAAAAATAAACACTAAGTTTACTAACCCGCTAAAAAAATACTTTTCTAAAAAAATTATTGGCTATGGACGCGAAGAAAATTCAAACGCTGGACGAAACCATTTGCAAAGCATCAAAAAAAATAAAAGTGTTAAATGCACTCGCCTGGCCGGCTGGCGCAGAAGAAAAATTTCTGGCGGAATGGCGCAAGGGCAACCCTCAGTTGCCCGAAGTAAAGATAACGCCACCCGATGTTGCCGATAATATAAAAGTATTGGAGACCGTAATGTTAAAATGCGATCAGAGTGACCCGATCGAACATTTTCTGGGAGAAACAGCGGGAAGCTACGCAGATGCTGGCCGCATGTTAAGTGCCGTTGGCACTCCCGACTTTACTAACTACTCTGCAAAAATCTACGGCCGCCCCGATATGGTCTATAAATACCAAGGCATGTCTGCGGTTGATGCGGCAAAATATTTCCTAACCATAACCGATAACCTTCTGGGCAATCAAAACATTCATTTGGCCGAATTGAACATTACGGCCAATGAGTTGGCCGACTGGTTGAAAAGCGAAGTCGATGAGTTCTTTGAGCACGATACAGTAGAGGTTATTATCGATCCAAACATTTCCTCAAAGGCATTGGCTGGAGCCACCCGCATTCGGGTGCGTGGCAGTGCAGTCTTCTCTCAACTCGATAAAGATCAACTTCTCTTTCATGAAGCTTTCATTCACACCGCTACCCAGCTTAATGGTAAGAAACAAACTAATCTTTTATCGCTGGGCCTTGGCGCACCCCGAACCACCCGCACGCAGGAAGGACTCGCTGTTATTGCCGAACTGATCAGCAACTCTATTGATATTACCCGGTTGAGAAGAGTTGCCTTAAGGGTGATCGCAGTGAAGATGGCGCTTGATGGTGCCGACTTCATTGAATTATTTAAATATTTTTTGGAGGCCGGTCAGCCGGAAGTTGAATCGGTTCGCTCTGCCCAGCGAATTTTCAGGGGAGGTGCCACCAAAGGCGGAGTGGTATTTACCAAAGATGCCGTCTACCTTCAAGGTCTTTTGGAAGTAAACACTTTTTTCCAATTGGCCATTCGCGACAATCGTCCGGACTTGGTTAAAAATCTTTTTGCCGGAAGACTCACCATGGCCGATGCCATTGTATTGGCTCCACACTTTCAAAGTGGCTGGCTGGTTCCCCCGGTTTACGTGCCCAAGTGGGCAGCAGACCTTAGCCGGCTTGCCGCAACCATGGCATACTCAGCTTTTACCACACAAATCAATCTTGAAAAAGTTCACCTCAACCGATTCATTGAAGTAGAAAAAGAACTTAAATCAGGCATGTACTTAATTAATTCCTAGCAGGTTAAGCTAAGGTCTATTTTCCAAACTCGAAATAACAAAGCTCTCCGGTTTTCGCTTAGAGGAAACAGTCCAATGCTAAACCAGGGAGCTTCGATACAAAGTTAATAATAATGGGACCTACATAGCCAGTCAAGGATTTGCAATCTCGGCTTTGAATTGCAATATTTCAGTATAACTTTCAACCCAACTCCATGGAAGCGCTCAAAAAAACATTGTTCATCCTTTCTGTAGTGGCTGTGATAAGCTATACTATTCGGCACATCTATTTAAAATGGTTTGAACCACGCAGCTCGGTGCTGGATAAGTATGAAAAGCCTATCACAGGAGAGATCAAGAATGCAACTTCACTTGAGCAACTTGTTAAGCTCTTTGATGAAACACACATCAAGGTACTTGCTATCGATTCAGTTGATTCCATCCAAGCCATGGAATACTATAAGAGAACACAATTAGAGCCATACAAAACAGAAGATGAGGTGCGTAGCGCCATCCATGATTGGGAAGAAAAGTCGCGGGAAATTTTTGAGGTCTGGTTTTACTGGTCGCTGGGGTTGGTGCTGGCTGTTATCGGCTTTGTACTTTATCAGAAAGTCAATGCCTGGCTGGGCATCACAGTTTTGATCACAGGGTTTGCCGAAATGGTTTACTGGACAAGTCCAACGATTTTCAGCGGATCCAACATCGAATACGACAATCTCCTTAATAATAAAATCATCCTCTCCATACTCACATTGGCGTTGTTAATCATTGGAGGCTTTCTTACGGGCACGTTAAAATCCGGTTCAAAATAAGATTACAGGTGCGAAAGATGTAACCAGAAAAATTATTCACATCTCAATGAAACGTTAGCACCGCCAGGATAACGATCAATATGCCGATGGGCAGCGCAAATCTGCCAAGCTTGGGGAGTGCCATTAAATCAGGGCCTCCGTTATTTTTAATTGCTCCCCGCCACTTGCTGTCCATAATCAGAATAATTACCAACAATACCACAACTAATGCGAGCTTGGCCATGAGCGTTGGCATAGTGGTAAGTAATGGCCAGTAAGGCGTCATTAAATAACCACCCGACAAAATTAGAAGCGTTATGCCAGTAAGGCCCAGGTAACCCGTAACACGCAGACGCAGAAAAAATTTGGGTCGTTCTTCTCTCGGAATATCCTGGTTGGTAATACCAATAAAAAAACTGGTAACACCTGCGCCCATTCCCAGGATCAATCCGAGGAAGTGAATGATTAGCATCGAATCTCTCATGGTAGTGTAGTTTCAAAATCCAAATTAAGAAAATCTTCTCTCGTAAGCATTTTTTATAAGCGGAATGATCATGGCCCAAATTTCCCCGCTTGTCAAAAAACCGGTCGTTTACACTTTTTTACCATCAAGTTTCTTAACTTTTTGCTTTTAAAATAAAA
>Ga0315912_10001439_pt1 | contig 29169 bp, 25 predicted proteins | sample VfabasoilMG_FD_204469 | JGI IMG/M metagenome (GOLD analysis project Ga0315912, IMG submission 204469) | Garden soil microbial communities collected in Santa Monica, California, United States - V. faba soil | ecosystem: Environmental > Terrestrial > Soil > Garden | place: USA: California...
TGGTGCTCGGGGCAGAGCACGTGCTGGGCGTGACCACGGTGACGCCGAGTTCGTCGCTGGTTCCGCCGCGCCCCGGCGACACGGAGCTGGTCAGCAGCGGCTTTACCGGCATCGCCCGGCACAGCTCGCCTCCGCCCTCCATCCCTCCCTACGGGGAAGACCGGGTCGTCTCTTTCCTGGTGACCTTCGCACCGGAGGAGGATGGCGTCGTGTGTCTGGAGCGGCTCGTGACGCGGCTGGTGGGCGCCGACGTCCGCGTGCGCGAGGCCCGGCTCCGAGAAACCAGCCTGGAGGAGGTGTTTCGGCAGCTCACGGGCGCGCTGGATGTTTCATGACGGGGGCGCGGTCATGATCGGGTTCTGGGCTGTATATCGCCGCGAGATGCTGAGCCTGTGGGTGACCCCGCTGGCCTGGTTGCTGTTGTTTTCCTTCCTGCTCTTGCAGGGCATCAGCTTCTATATCGTGATCGATCACTACGCGCACTTCACCAGCCTGTCGATCGATCAGGGGCCCACGCAGAGCTACTTCAGCTCGCTCTTCATCCCGCTCTCCCTGCTCCTGATCTGCCCCGCGCTCAGCATGGGCCTGTTTGCGGAAGAACGCCGCAGCGGCACCATCGAGGCGCTGCTGACCGCGCCCGCGAGCGGAGCGGCCGTGGTGCATGCCAAATACGCAGCGGCGCTGTCGACGTATCTGCTGCTCTGGCTGCCCACGCTGCTGTACGTGGTCATCGTGCGCAAGGTGGTGGAGGTCGACTGGCCCGTGGTGGGAGCGAGCTACCTGGGGCTCCTCTTGGTGGGCGCCGCCTACCTCGCGATCGGGCTCTTGATGAGCGCGCTGTCGAAGAGCCAGCTGGTGGCGCTGATGCTGACCACGCTGGCGCTGTTTGGTCTCTTCATTCTGGGCATCGGCGAGCGAGTGTTCGAGCCGGGGCTGTTGCATGACATCTGCGCGCATGTGTCGTTGGTCTCGCAGCTGGAGGACTTTGCGCGCGGGGTGATCGATGTGCGCCGGCTCGTGTTCGACGCCAGCGTGGCCAGCTTGTGTCTGTTTTTGACCCGGCGCGTGGTCGACTCGTGGCGATGGGGATGAAGAGCGAGGTCTTGGCATCGGTCAGCTCTTGGTTCCGGTCGGCGCGGCGTCGCAGCCTGGGCAGGCAACTCGGCGCCTACAGCGCGCTCGGCGTGCTGGCAGCGGCCGTGCTGGCGGTGTGCGCCAATTTTCTGGTGGCGCGCCACTACACCCGCTGGGACGTCACGAGCGCAAAGCTGTACACGCTGTCTCCGCCCAGTCTCGAGACCCTGGCGGGGCTGTCCGAACAGGTCCAGCTCCTGGTTTTCCTTGGCCAGAATGATCCGGAGCTCGGCAGCGTGCGGCGCCTGTTGGACCAGTACCGGTCCGAGTCGCCGCTGATCCAGGTGCGCTACGTCGATCCGGATCGCGAGCCTGCCGAATTTCTGGCGCTCCAGAACCGGTATCGTCTGATGCAGGGCAGGGCGGAGCAAGGGCACCTGGTCAGCGACGCCGCGATCGTGGTCACGCTCGGCGACGCGCGCTGGGTGATCACGGCGGAGGACATCGTGGCCTACGACGATGCGCGCGGGACCGTGCAGCCGCGGCTCGAGCAAGCCGTCACCGAGGGGTTGCGCCAGGTCTTGCGCCCGAAGCCGACCGAGGTCTGCTTCAGCCATGGTCAGCAGGAGCCCTCGCTCGACGATGGCGGGCCTACCGGTCTCGGCGGCCTGCGCTACACGCTGGAGAAGAACAACTACGGCGTGCGCGAGGTAGATCTGACCGGTGTGGCCAGCGATCTGCAGCTGTCGAGCTGTGATCTGCTGGTCGTGGCCGCTCCCGGCGACGTGTTTTCTCCCTCCGCGACGGCGCGGCTGGTGGCGGCGGCCCGGCGCGGCAAGAGCTTCCTGATCAGCCTCGGCCCCACGCTGGGGGAAGACAATCATACGGCGCCCAGCGGGCTCGAGCCGCTGCTCGAGTTGTTTGCGGTCCGCGCCAAGCAGCAACTGATCTTCGAGGCGGATCCCGAGCTGGCGCTGCCGCTCGGCATCGGCGGGGAGGCCTTCTTCGCTGTGCCCAGGGCCCACGCCATCACGCGCGGGCTCTTGCACGAGGGTGAGGCCCGCTTCCGCGTGCTCTTGCAGCTGGCGCAGGGGCTGGAGACCGACGGTAAGGCCGTCCCCCTGCTCGAGACCAGCAAGCGCGCATTTGCCGTGAGCGATGCGGCGATCCTGGCCGCGCCCAAGGTGTCGCTGGATCGGCTCGCGCACGACGCGGAGGGGCCCTTCGTCGTGGCGATGGCTGCCGAGCTCGAGCGAGCCTCGGCCGAAGAACGGGCTCCGCGCCTGGTCATCATCGGTAGCTCGACGCCACTGCTCGGCAATACCTGGCAAGACGCGAGCCTCGCGGGGACGCGCCGCTTCGTGGAAAGTGCGCTGTCCTGGGCTGTCGCACGTCCTACGCTGGTCAGCCTGGCGGAGAAGCCGGAGCGCCAGGTCGCCCTGCGTTTCACCGAAGAATCGATGTCTGAAGTCGCGCGCTATGTGCTCTTGTTCATGCCCGCCACGGCGCTTGGCATTGGCGCCATGGTGCTGTTGCGCCGCCGTTCGGCGCGGGCCGCCGGGCGCGCGGAGGAAGCCCGTTCATGAGTGTGCTGTCGACGGCGCGTTGGGTAAACCTCGCGCTCGTGCTGCTGGCCATGGGCGCCGTCTTGGGTCTGGTCTGGACGGCGCAGTCGCCCACGCGCGCGGAGCTCGAGGTGCGCCGCGGGCACCTGCTGCCCGTCTTCCGGCAGGAGGACGTGCGGCGCATCGAAGTGAAACATGGCTCGCGGCACAGCGTGCTCACCCGCCGCCCCGCTGCGCCCGCCGCGGCCCCGGCAGTGCCGCCCGTGGCTGTCTTGCCTGCGGCTGAGTTGCCCGCAGAGGAGCCGGAGGCCGAGGGTGAGGAGCACCCGAGTGAGCCGGGGGACACGGCGCTGAACGAGTCCGACTGGAGTTTGACGGAGCCGTTCGAGATGGATGCCGATCCCGCGCCGGTCGATAAATTGCTCGGTAGCTTGCGCTATGCGACCTGGGAACGCGAGGTCGAGGGCGCGCTGCCGCTCGGGCTCGACGCGGGCGTGCCCGGCGCGGTGCTCTCGGAGCAGTCGCTCTCGATCGACATGGGCTCCGTATCCTACCGCCTGCGGCTGGGCCAGCAGAGCGTCTCGCCGCCGGGCTCGCGCTATGTGGAGGTGAGCGGCTCCGGCGAGCCGCACGTCTACGTGGTGAAAAAGAGCGTACTGGACGAGCTGTTCGTCGATGCCGACGCGTTTCGCGGCCGGCAGATCGTGCCCTACCGCAAGAGCAGCGTCGCACGGCTGATCCTGTCCAGCCCGGCCGGCGTGCGGCGCTTGCGCCGGGTGGGCGACGACTTTCACTTCGACGAGATGCAGGAAGGGCAGCGGGCTCGGCGCGCCGAAGTGGAGCGCATCTTCTGGGCGCTGGCGCGAGCATCGGCCGACCCGGTCCTGGAGCTAGAAGCGGCCAAGGGCGCGATCGGCGCGGAGTCGAGCGTGCGCGTGGCGGTGCTGCCCACGTCGAGCGACAAGCCCGAGGCAAGCCTGGAATTTGGCGGCGTTTGCCCTGAAGATCCACAGAAGACCATCGCCGTGCGCAGCTTGCCGGAACCCCTCGCCGGCTGTGTCGACCGCAATGTGCTCCTGGCGCTGCGCGAGCCGGCGAGCTCGCTCATCGACAGCAGCCTGTTTGCCCTGCAAGCCGACGAGGTGGATACGGTCCAGATCGTGGAGGGCGAGCACGTCCTGGACTTTGCCCGCCAGGGCGATGGGTTTGTCTTGCGCCAGCCGCGCGAGGCCGCGCTCGATGCGGAGGCCGCCAAGGATCGCCTGTCGCGCCTGCTCGGCATCGACGGTACGCTGCTGGTCGGGCGTGACAAGCCCGCCAACGCTGCCGAGTTTTCAGGCGCCGTCGTCACGCTCGAGTCGTCGGCGCGGCCCGGCGCGGAACGCAGCAAGGAGACGGTGCGGGTGAGCTCGCCGCGGCCGGACGGCTCGCGCTGGGTGTATCGGGAGGCGGACGGCGCGGTGGTGGTCGTGCCCCGCGAAGAGGCGTTTGCGCTGCGCGCCGACGCGAGCCTGCTCAAGGACCATCGCGTCTTCGACTATGCGGCGAGCATGGTTCGAGGCGTAGAGATCAAGCGCGGTACGCTCAAGCAGTCGCTGAAGCGCGATCCGAACGGTGGCCTGTCACTGCTCGAGCCCAAGGGCCTGGCGGTAGACGGGGGGCTCGCCGTCGAGCTCATCGATCAGCTGCGCACGCTGCGCGCCGTGCGCTGGGTGAGCGACGGGCCGGTGGCTGGCTTTGGCCTGGAGAAACCGCGCGTCAGCGTGCGCCTGCAGGTCGAGGTGGACGGGCGCGAGATCGACCGCTTTCTGGTCCTGGGCAGGACCGCGTCCGGGGGCTACTACGCCAACGTCGATCGCGATCCCGGGGTCTTTGTCGCACCGCGCTCCCTGGATCGTGCGGTCAGCACCCTGCTGCTCGATCGCAGTATTTTCTCTGCCGATCGCGACTCGATCGTGGAGCTGTCCCTGGTCGCGGGGGAGCGTGGGCGCGTCACCTTGAAGCGCGTTGCCGGGCAGCTCACGATCCAGAAGGGATCCTCCGCCTTTGATCCCGAGCGGGTCGAGGAAATGCTCGACGTGATCGAGACCCTGCGTCCGGAAGCGGCCGTGCACACCGGAGCCGCCGGCCCAGGTGAAGGCCTGCGCAAGCCGATCCTCAGCGTGTATATCCGGCGCCAGGCGCCGGCCAACGTGGGGATGCCACCGATTCGCTTCAATGTTGGCAGCCGGGACTCGTTTCAGGACGCCAGCATCTATTATGCGCGGCACGCTTCCGTGAACGCCACGTATGCCTTGCCCCGCCAACAGGTCGAGCGCCTGTTGGATCTGTTCTGAGCGCTCGGGTCCAGCCGAGTTCGCCGCCTGCCAGCTCTGAAAAACGCGCCCGCCCAGGGCGAGCGAACGGGCCCGTTTTCCGCTGGTTCTCGCGGTCTGCTCGCCGTTCGAGCGGGCCCGTGCTTGCGCGGGAGCGCCGCCGGTCGTAGCGTGCCAGGCTATGTCGCACTCGGCTGCGGTTCGCTATCTGCGGGATTATGTGGCCATTCCCTCGGTCAATCCCCTGGGGCGGACGGACATCGATCCAATGCTGCTCGGGGAGGAGCGCTACGCGAGCTGCGTGCAGCACCAGCTCGGTAAGCTGGGCGTGGATAGCGTGCTCGTCGGGTCGGGCACGCGCAAGAGCGTGGTCGCCGAGGTGCGGCGAGCCGGTTCTGCCGATACGCTGCTCGTTGCGTCGCATCTCGATACCGTGCCGGTCGACAACATGTCGATCGATCCGTTCGACCCGTGCGTGCGAGATGGGCGCCTGCTCGGTCGGGGCAGCTGTGACACGAAGGCGGGCATGGCCGCGCTGATGGCCGCGCTCGAACGGGTCCTCAGCCGTGGCACGTTGGCGCGCAACCTCGTCCTGGTCGGGGAAGCGGACGAGGAGAGCAGCGGCAGCCTCGGCGTGCTGGATGTGCTGGCGCATCTCGGCGGCTCCCGCATCGACTGGGCGATCGCGACCGAGCCCACCGAGTTGCGCATCGTCAATGCTCACAAGGGCACGGCCGTGATGCGCGTGGAAGCGCGCGGGCACGCCTGTCACTCTTCCGATCCGACGCGCGGCAAGAATGCGATCGTGGCGCTGGCCCGAGCCACCCTGGCGCTGGAGGCGCTCGGCACCCAGCTGGGGGCTCGCCCGCATCCTGGGTTGGGCCCGGCCACGCTGTCGATCGGCCTGGTCGGCGGCGGTCAGGCCCCGAACATCGTGCCCGATCGGGCCTGGCTGTCGATGGACCGGCGCACGCTACCGGGCGACACGAGCGAGAGCCTGAGCGCCGAAGTCGAGGCTGCGCTGCGCGCGGCGGGCCTCGACAACGTGGCGCTCAGCGAGCTCCGCATGGGCAAGCAACCGCTGTTCACGGAGCCGAGTGCTCCGGGCATGCTCGCGTGCCGGCGTGCGCTCGAGCGCGTGGGCTGCGACACGACCCCGCGCAGTGTCGCCTTCGGCACGGACGCGGGGTTGCTGGCTCATGCCGGGATTTCGTCGCTGGTGCTCGGACCCGGCTCGATCGATCGTGCGCATACCGAGGCAGAGTACGTGGAGCTCGACCAGCTGGAGCGCATGGTCGCCATCTACGAGCAGCTCCTGGAAGGCGCATGAACGCGCGCGCACTCGGGCGGGCCTGCGCGCTCGCGTGGGCGTGCGCGCTCGTATGCCTGACGCCGCCGGCGCTGGCCTGGTCCGCTAGCGGCCACATGCAGATCGCATCGTTTGCCTACGACGCGCTCAGCGAGCCCCAACGCGCAGAGTTCGTGGCCCTGCTCCGCCAGCATCCACGCTTCAGCCAAGATTTCCAGGCGCAGGTGCCCGCCGAGCTCACGACCGACGCCGAGCGCGCGCGCTGGCTCTTTCTCTGGGCCTCCGTCTGGCCCGATCTGGTGAAAGGTCAGCCCGCGTACGAGCGGGGCCCCTGGCACTACGTCAATCTGCCGCTGTCTTTGCGCGCGGGCCAGCTCGCGACCTGCGCGCAGGCGCGCGCCGCACTGCCCGAATCGCAACGTCGCGCGGCTGCCGAACGCGCGTCGCGCCGGCGTGCCGAACCGTCCACGCCGGCCGCGGGCGCCGCCGGCAGTGCAGCGCAGCTCACTCCGAGCGAGCCGGAGGAGATCCGCACGGCCTGGGCCTGGGCTCGCCGCACGCTCGCAGACCGGGTCCGCCCCGCTGCGGAGCGCGCGCTCGCGCTGGCCTGGCTTCTGCATCTGGTCGGCGACGCGCACCAGCCGTTGCACGCCGTCGCGCTGTTCAGCGAGCGGCGCTTTCCGTTCGGCGATCGCGGTGGCAACGACATCTTGGCTGGAACGCTGCCCTTGCACCGCGTCTGGGACAGCCTGCTCGGGGACGACCAGGGGCTGCCGTTCGTGCAGCAGCAAGCGCGCGGCTGGCTCGCCGACGCGGAGCTTCGCAGTCTTGCCGGCTCGGCCGAGAGAGAGCTCGAGATCGATCCCTGGCTCGACGAAGATTGCGCGCTGGCGCGCAGCCTGGTCTACACGCCCGCCATCCTCGCGGCAGTGCAGCGCGCAGAGGGCGGCGCGCTGGACGTGAAGCCCGACGTCAGCCTCGGCGAAGCGTACCTGGCGGCGGCTCGGCGGGCGGCCCAGCGGCGCGCCGTGCAAGCCGGCGCACGCCTCGCAGCGATCTTGAAAGGCCTGGCCTCGCCCGTGGCTCCGCGCAGCAGCCAGGCCCCGTAGCAGCTGGGGCGCGTGGCCAGCTCAGTTGAGCAGGGAGCGTTGCTTCTTCGAACGCCCGTACACGGCGTCCCAGTTCTTGCGGTAGCTCTCGGTGGCGACCTGCGCTGGACCGGAGCTCGGAGGTGCCGCGCTCGGGGAGGGAGCCGCCAGCTCGACCTCCACGTCACAGACGAGCGGCGCGTGCTCGCGCGGCTTCAGCCGCACGACTTCCCCGTGGATCGGCTTGCCCGGTTCGAGCCGACGTACGGTGCCGGTCTCGATGCGTTCGCCGCGCTTGCGGATGATGTCGACGCCGTGCCCGTCGTCGCTCACGCCGCAGACCAGCGCCACGTCTTCTGCCTTCTCGGGACTCGGCTTGGCCGCAGTCGCAGCGTCCCCGGCGGCAGCGTCCCGCCGAGTCGAAGCCGACCTGTTGTCCGCAGACTTGGCTGACACGATCCTTCCCTACTTAGCACAGGCGTCCGCGTCGAGCCTGCATCGCGTTCGGCCGCGGGGATGGTCCGTCGCCCTTCGACCAGCAGCTGGTCAGAGGCCGAGAGCTTTGCGGTACACCCAGCCGGTACGCCCTTCGCTGCCATATTTGACGCGATACCAGTCTCCCATGCGGCCGGTGACGTCCACGCGCGCCCCGAATTGCAGTCGCTCGACAATTGTGGCTTGACGGGACGGCTCCTTCCGGACCGTGGCCGCCTTGGTGCCGATGGTGGCCTGGCCGCTCATCGCCACCATGCGCTCCGCCTCCGCGCTGCCTTCGAGCGGGCTGCCGGGCGGCACGAAGCGGATGCGGTAGTGCAGCCAATAGCTGCTGTGGCGGTGTTCGACTCCGGCGAGCGATTTGCCGAGCAGGCGGCTCTCCGCGCATTCGAGCAGGCCGGCGGTCACCCGCTCCGAGAGGCTCGTGCTGTGCCCCGAGCGCACGGACATCACCTGGTTGCGGCCGAAGTCGAGCTCGAGCCCGAGCGACAAGAGCCCGCTCTGGCCCTGGACCGCGTCACACTCGGTCAGCGCTCGCAACGGCTCGGCCAGCACGGGGTCCAGCTGGGGCGCGTCGCACGAGCCGCGCACCGCCCGCCCCTGATCTTTGCAGCTCGTGACCTCTTTGCCCTCGATGCGCAACCCCTCGCGTTCGGTCAGGAGCGGCGCCATGCCCGCTGCGGCCCGCACGGCGTCTTCGCGGGGCCGGGGGGCGCCGGGCTTGGGCGTAGGGGTGGGGCGGCTCGGCTCGAGATCGGACGGCTCCGTGTCTGAGTTCGAGGGGTCGAGGGTGGGCGGCTCCGTCTCCTCGGGCTCGAGCGGCTTGGCGCCGGGCGGCCGCTGCACGAAATCCAGCCCAGCCAGCAGGGGCCAGCCCAGGCCCGCGGCAAAGCAGCACAGCGCAATCAGGGTCAGTCGCCCCCAACGCGGACCATCCGCATCGGCATCGCGGACCGAAACGGCGGGCGTGGGGCGGGGCGCCATGAGGCTCGTTTCCAGAGTTAGACTCGAAGCCCCCTCCGAGTCCAAAAAGCGAAGCCGTTTCTACTTTCGGGGGCCCCGAGCCGGGGTGCCGAGCGCCCGCGAGTTGTCGACCAACAGCTCGCCGACGCGGCCGCGGGCCGTGGATTTCGAGTTGATGGGCCGTGAAACCAGCACCCGTTGGATATCAAACCTGCCCTTGTCGTAGAGCTGCCGGGTCCAGCGCGTGTCCGAGTTCGACAGCACCGTGCGGATCCCCAACCGGGTCAGCTCCTCGAGTGCCTCGCCGAGCCGCTGGTGGGCGTCTCGGCCGAAGGCCTGGTGGTGATAGGAGGTGAAGTTGGCCGTGGTCGAGGCCGGCACGTATGGGGGATCGAAGTAGACCGCGTCGCCGGGCTTGGCGCGGCGCGCCACTTCGGCAAAGTCGCTGGCCTCGAGCGACACACCGCGGGCCCGCAGCGCTCGGGATGCTCCGCGCAGGCGCACCTCGTCGCAGATCAGCGGGTTGGTGTAGCTGCCGAACGGCACGTTGAACTGGCCCGCGCGGTTGACGCGGTACAGGCCGTTGTAGCCGGTCTTGTTCAGGTAGATGAGCCGGGCGGCTCGCTCCACGAGATCGAGGTTGCTGGGGTCGAGCTCGCGGGTCGCGTAGTACGTCTCGGAGTCGTGCCGGCGCCGGTAGTCCAACAGCAGGCGAATCACGCTCTCGACGTCCTTGCGGACGCCACGATACACGTCGATCAGGTCGCCGTTCAGGTCGCTGAGCACGGCGCGCCGAAAGCGCCGCTCATTCGCCAGCGCAAAAAACACGGCTGCGCCGCCCACGAAGGGCTCATGGTAGGTCTCGATCTGCGTCGGCAGCAACGCCAGGATCGAGGGCACGAGGCGTGCCTTACCCCCAGCCCACTTCAGGATGGGGCGCAGCGGCAGGGCGGTCTCCGGCTCCCGTGAGGAAGCCGTGGCGCCGCCGCGCTGCCCAATCCCGCGCTGACCAGTGCCATCCGCCGTCTTGATCAACTCTCCGCGTACAGATTCAGCTGGTTTCGCACGACGTCTTCATTGACGCCATGCGCGAGGTGCTCTCTCAGACAATCGGCGAGCGTGAGCAGCAAATCGTCGACTCCCTGCTCGTCCAGGATCCGTGCCAATACGCGGCGCGCCTCTCTGCTGTCGTCTTGACGCAGGAACTGGCGGATCTGCTCCATGGTGATATCGCCCTGGAAATCCAGGTAGAGATTCTTGAGTAGATATTGGACGAGCTCCTGCACGCCGGCCTCCTTGCTGTTTTCACGCGAGAGTCAAATGATGACTCATCCCAAAGGAACGTCCCCTCTGGACTCTGCCCCCCAACTCCGAGCGGCACGACCTCCACCGAGCCTCACCCGAAGTGCGGTGAGCGCCTGCGGCGAGTGGCTCGGCTTTGCCGGGTGATGGTAGGCAGAGATCACGCCTATAGCCGCGTAACGAATGATGGCGCAAGCAGATTGCGGCCCGCCGGGCGAGATTGACGAACGGCAGCTGCGCGCGTTCGGGCAGATGCGCGGCAAGATGCACGGCCTGGCGTGAAGCGCAGCGCGATGAAACCGTGGTCGAGCACTGGATTGACCAGGGGGCCGCCCCAGGGCCGCGATGTCGCCGCGAGACAGGGCCTACATCAGCCACTGGAGAGCCTCGCCCGCCCTGCGGAGCCCGTTCGGCGCCGAGCTCCTCGGCTCGCGGATCTACGGCGCGCTGCTCTGCCACCAGAGCACGTACAGGTACAGAACCGGACTCGCGATCAGGAGCGCGTCGATCCGATCCAAGATCCCACCATGCCCCGGGATCAGATGGCCCGAGTCTTTGATGCCGGCGGAGCGCTTGATCATCGACTCGACCAGATCGCCCATCTGGCCCAGCGTACCGGCGACCACGGCAAGCAGCAGCAGCTCCACGAGGGGCGTCGCTTGCAGGTACCAAAATTTTGCGATCAGCACCCCGACCCCGGCCCCGACCAGCGAGCCCCAAAAGCCGATCCAGGTCTTCTTGGGGCTGACCCGCGGGTGCAGCTTCTTGCCGTTCTTGCCGAGGTAGCGCCCGGCGAAAAACCCGCCGGTATCCCCGAGCCACGAGATCTTGAGCGCCAACAGGACGTAGTAGGGGCCGAGCGCGCCCGCGTCTCGGCGCAGGAGCGCGAGGCTGGCGAGCAGACCTCCGATGTAGAGCGGCGATGCGATCCCCGACATGGCTCGCAGCGCGGCCGACGGCAGGTCGGTCAGACGCCACAGGGCGAGCATCAGACCCACGATCGGTAAGGTCAGGAGCACGCTGAGCAAGGCGCGCGGCTCCTGGCTGTGGTGGTAGACGACCCACGACACGCCCATGCTGGTCGCCGTGCAGAGCGCCTGCGCCAACCGATCTCCCGGGTGGGTCATGGCGCTCAGCTCGAGGGTGGCCAGCGCCGTCGCTGCCAGCACGAGGAAATACCAGGCCTCGGGGGAGCCCCGAAAGAGCAGCAACAAGAGCAGCGGCGCCAGCAGCCCTGCGCTCAGCAGGCGTGCACCCAGATCGGTCCGAGCCAATGTCGTGGACCTATTCCCTCAACCTGGAACGCTGCTCGGCGAGCCGCTGCTGGGCGCACCGAGCCGCTCGAGCACGTGGGCGTGAATGCCGCTGTTACAACCAAACTCGTAGGCTCTTCCGCCCTCGGACCAGGGCTGCCAGCGGCCGCCGGCCGCCAGCAGGATCGCCGCGCCGGCGCAGGTATCCCAGGGGCTGAGCGCGCGGGTCACGTAGGCGTCGTAGGTGCCGTCCGCCACCATACACAGTTCGATCGCGGCCGACCCGCAGCGGCGCACGTCGCGCACGAACGGCGATAGCCGCAGCAGCAGATCCAGCCCGGATTCATGCACCGCGCGGCCGCGCACCGGCAGCCCGCTGGTCACCACGGCGTGCCCGAGATCCTCCGTGCTGCTGACCGTGCACGGCGCTTCGCAGCGATACGCCCGATCGTCCACGCTGCCGCGCCACCAGAGCCGGAGCGCAGGGGCCACGACCGCGCCGGCAAAAGGCACACCGTGCCGCGCGACACCGAGGCTCACCGCAAAAAACGGATGACCGCGCATGAAGTTGATCGTGCCGTCGATCGGGTCACAGTACCAGGTAAACTCCCCCGCGGCCTGCCCGCCTTGTTCTTCCCCCACCACGACGATGCCCGGGGTGAGCTCTGCCAGGCGCTCGCGGATCAGCCGTTCACTCTGCAGATCGAACTCGGTCACCGGTGACTGATCGGACTTGATCGAGACCGTCTGCTGCCGGCGAAACCCCTCGAGGATGAGGCGGGATGCCTCCGTGGCCACCTGCAACGCGATCTTGGAGAGCTCCCGGCCGGTGTACGGAGTTTGCGCCGTCATGCGCTGCCAGCGTATAGCGTAATGGCAGGATGTGTATCACCGAAAGCGCGTGCCCGTTCACCCCGCGCTCGGGTCCGGCACGGGCGCTCCGGACACTCGTGGCGACGGGTCTGCTGGCGCTGCCCGCGCGGGCTCAGCAGCCGTCCGCCCAGCCCTGGGCTCAGCCGCCGCCTCCTCCCGTCAGCGCGGGGCCGACCTGGGCTCCGCCGGCTCGCACTGCCAGCGATTTCGAGTCGGGCACGCTCTACGTGACGACCACGGCCTACGGCCTCGGCGTGGGCATCTGGCTCGGCGCGGAGCTCGGTCTAGACGATCCGGGGCTGCGCTTGATCCCCGCCGCCCTGTTCGGCGTGGCGGCACCGGTGACGGCGTATGTCTGGAACCAACCCCGCCTGCCGCGTGGTGTCCCGGGCGCGCTCTCGGCCGGGCTCTTCATCGGCGCCGGTGAGGGGTTGGGCGTCGCCGCCCTGCAGATGACCAACGCCGAGGACCCGTGGGGCGCTCTCGGCCTGTCCCGGGCCGTGGTGATCGGCTCGACCGTGGGCGGGATAGGGGGCTTCGTACTCGGTGAGCTACAACGCCCGTCGCCCAACATCAGCGCGTTTGCCTCGAGCGGGGTCGTGTGGGGATCACTGGTGGGGTCGGCGATCGGCCTCGGCGCGTCGCAGGAGGGCATTGGCTTCGCCGAGGCCAACGACACGATGGCCCTCGGCGGTCTGATCGGATTCAACGCCGGGCTGGTGGTCACGATGGGGCTGTCCACCGTCTTCGTGCCCAGCACGCAGCAGCTCGCCTGGATGTGGCTCGGCGCCGGGGTCGGCGCCGTCTCTTCGATGCCCGTGTACCTGTTCTATCTGGGGGACGACACCCCACCCGCCAAGCGGGGCCTGCTCTTCTCGGCGACGATGACGGCCCTGGGCATCCTCGTGGGCGGCGTCTTCGGACCCGGCATCGGCGAGCTGGGCCTCGGCAGCGAGGGCTCCCGCTGGGCCAGCATCGACTACGTGACCCCCGTTCCCGTGGACGGCGGCCTCGGGTTCCGGCTCGGCGGTACGCTGTTCTAGCAGCCGGGTTTGGTGGGCCGGCAAGCGATTGCCAGTGCCCCGTCCGATCTATAGAGTCGCCGCCATGGCGAGTATCTTTCGAGCAGCTCTGAGTATCGAAAAGGCCCCGCGCTGGTCCCGGCTGATGGCCGTACTTTCGGCCGCCAGCCTCTCGGCGGCGCTATTTTCGACGGTGGTGGGGCTCGGTAGCCTCGGATGCAAGCCGCCGCCGCCGACCACGGCGAGCGTAAAGGCCGGGGACCTACCCGCGGGCGGGGATTGGTCGGGCGTCTTCTATAGCCCGCTCTATGGTTACTTGCATCTGGTGGTGCAGGGCAACGTGGTGAGCGGCAAATGGCGCACCACCAACGGGGACAAGTGGGGCGAGTTGCACGGTGAGGTCACCGGGGACCTGCTCAAGTACCAGTGGCTGGAGCACCGCATCGGCATGATCGGCCCGGGCTCCACCTCGGAAGGGCGCGGCTACTTCAAGTATTACGTGCCCGCCGACGAGAACGCCAACCACGAGATCAAGGGCGAGTGGGGCCTGGACAAGACCGAGATCGGCAACCCGTGGGTGGCCGTGCGCCAGCGCAACATGCTGCCCGATCCGAACTCCGTGCAGCCCGACGAGACGGAGCGCGTGAACATGCCCGATGAGTGGGACAGCACGACCAAGCCCAAGGCGTCGGGCGCTGACGCGCCGGAGGGCTCCGAGCCGGAGTCCGACGACGCTGCGGGGGACCAGCCTCAGTGATCGTCGCGGCAGATATCGGAGGGACCAAGACCAGCGTTGCACTGCTCGAGGCGCCGCGCGACAAGTCGGCAGCGTCCAAGAGCTGCGTGTTCCTGCAGCGCGCTCGCTATACGAGCGCGCAATATCCAGGGCTGACGGACATCGTGCGTGAGTTCTTGACGAAGAACGACATCGCGCCCAAGAGCGTGAAGCGAATCTGTGCGGGCATCGCGGGTCCGGTCGTCGAAGGCCACGTGGCAACCCCCAACCTGCCCTGGCAGGTGAACGCCGCCGAGATGAAGAGCCAGCTGGGTGTGCAGGCGGTCACGCTGATCAACGACCTCGAGGCGACGGCGGAGCGCGTGGCCACGCTCGGTCCAGCGGACGTCTGCGTGCTCAACCCGGGCCAGCGGCGTTCCGGGCCACTCACCAACGGCGCAGTGATCGCAGCGGGCACCGGTCTCGGCATGGCGGTCCTGCACCCGATCGACGGCGCGTGGTGGCCGGTCGCGTCGGAGGGCGGGCACGTGGATCTCGCGCCGCGCAGCGAGCTCGAAATGGAGCTCTTGCGGTTCCTGCTCGCCCGCCACCAGCGGGTGAGCGTCGAGCGGGTGCTCTCCGGTCCCGGGCTGGCGGTGCTGTATGAGTTCTTCGAGGCCCACGGCTCCGACACGCCGAACCCGGCGGTGCGAGCGGAGCTGCAGGCCACGCCCGGGGACGCCCCGCGCATCGTGGCGGAAGCGGCTCTGGCGGAGCGCTGCCCGGTGGCCAATGCCGCGCTGAACCTGTTCGTATCGATCTACGGCGCGGCCGCTGGCAACCTCGGTCTGATGGCGGTCTCCACGGGCGGGATGTTCGTGGGGGGCGGCATCGCTCCCAAGATCTTGCCGCGCTTGCAGCAAGGTCTGTTCATGGAGGCGTTCACGCACAAGGGGCGGCTCAGCCCGTTGCTCCAGGCCATGCCCGTTCAGGTCGTCCTGGATGACGACGCTGCGCTCCAGGGTGCGGCACGCCGCGGCGTGCGGCTCGAGCTCGGCCTCGTCCGGGAAAGTTAGCCGCGAGAGCTAGCCCGCCGCCACGCTGCACATCGCGGCGGTCACTTGCCCCAGGTCCTCGGGGGAGATGATGAACGGTGGCATCGTGTACAGGAGCTTGCCGAAGGGGCGCAGCCACACGCCCCGCTCGACCAGCCGCGGCACGACGCTCGACAGAGCGATGTCTTCTTTCATCTCGACCACGCCGATCGCGCCCAGCACGCGCACGTCGCGTACCCCCGCGGCGCTGCGGCACGGCTCGAGCTCGCGCGCCAGCTGCGCCTCGATCGCCCCGACGCGCCCCTGCCAGTCGAAGCGCGCGAGTACGTCGAGCACGCGCAGCGCCACCGCGCAGGCCAGTGGATTGGCCATGTACGTCGGACCATGCATCAATAGACCTGGCGAACCGCGGGCGATGGTCGCCGCCACGGCAGCGCTCGTGAGCGTGGCCGCCAGACTGAGCATCCCGCCCGTCAGCGCCTTGCCGAGGCACAGGATGTCCGGCGTGATGCCAGCGTGCTCGCAGGCAAACAGCTTGCCGGTGCGACCGAAGCCGGTCGCGATCTCGTCCGCGATGAGCAACAGCTCATAGCGATCGCAGAGCCCGCGAATCTCTTTCAGGTACGCCGCCGAGTAGAAGCGCAGGCCGCCCGCGTTCTGCACGATGGGCTCCAGCACCACCGCGCACAGCTCCGACTGGTGCGCTGCGATCAACGCCTCGAGCTCGCGCACCTCGCTCTGGTCTGCCGGCGCTCCGTGGCGACTGCGCGGCAACGGCGCAAACACCTGCTCCGTCACGGCGCCCGCAAACCAGCGGTGCATGCCCTGCTCGGGGTCGGCGAGCGACATCGCGCCCCAGGTGTCGCCATGGTAGCCGCCGCGCAGAGCCAGGAAGCGATGGCGGCCGGGGGCGCCCCGGGCGGCCGAGTACTGGACCGCCATCTTCATCGCCACCTCCACGCTCACCGAGCCGGAGTCGCAGAAAAACACGTGCTGTAGGCCGGCCGGGGCTAGCTCGAGCAGGCGGCGTGCCAGTTGCACCGCAGGTTCGTGCGTGAGTCCGCCAAACATCACGTGGGGCAGCCGATCGAGCTGCGCGTGCGCCGCCTCGAGCAGGTCCGGGTGGCGGTAGCCGAGGATGGCCGCCCACCAGGACGACATCCCGTCGACCAATTGCCGGCCGTCGGCGAGCTCGATGCGGACGCCCTGCGCGCCTGTCACGACGTAGCGCGGCTCCTGGCTCGGCACGGCGGCGTACGGGTGCCAAACGTGTTGGCGGTCGAAACAAAGCCAAGCCTCGGCGTCGGAGTTTGGTTTCACGAGCTTGTCGTCCACCATACGAGAGCCATCCTCCGGGATGGCGACAAATGCTGGAACAGGGGGCGCCCGCAGGTGCACGACCATCCGGCCTCTCTGCCTTGGGCGGTGGCGAGCCGACCCGCCCGGGTGAGAAATCGCGACCGCGGCCGCTGGGGCAATCATGCTATAACGCAGCGCAGGATGCCGTCGATACCGACCCTGCCCCGAGCCGACGAGGCATTGCCCGGGCGCAGCTTCGCCCTGGAAGTGCTCGACCGGCATTTCGTGACGGGTCAGCGCATCAAGCCGCCCTTCGACGGCTACGAGCTCGCGCTCTTCGGCATGGGCTGCTTCTGGGGACCAGAGCGCCGCTTCTGGCAAACGGCGGGCGTGTTCACGACGGCCGTCGGCTACGCCGGTGGCTATACCCCCAACCCGACCTACGAAGAGGTCTGTAGCGGCCTGACCGGGCACAACGAGGTCGTGCGGGTGGTGTTTGATCCCAAGCTGATCTCCTTCGAGGGCTTGCTCGAGGTGTTCTGGGAGGAGCACGACCCCACCCAGGGCATGCGCCAGGGCAACGACCGCGGCACGCAGTATCGCTCCGGCGTGTACGCCTACTCGGACGTGCAGTCGCGCGTCGCGGAGGCCTCGCGCGACACCTATCAGCGGGCCCTGACCTCGGCGGGCGCCGGGCGCATCACCACCGAGATCTTGCCGGCGCCCGAGTTCTACTACGCCGAGGACTATCACCAGCAGTACCTGGCGAAGAACCCGAACGGCTATTGCGGGCTCGGCGGCACCGGGGTCCGCTACGGCTGAGCGCCGGGAGAGGAGCCGAGAGGCGGAGGATTTCTTCGCAAGACTACTCGACGCGGAACACGCTCTGCGTGCCCGCCGGCTGCCCACTGGCGAAGTCGAGGCCCAGTTGCTCGAACGCGCCGGCACACACGCCCGCCGAGTGGCACGCCGCCTGCTCGCTCAGATCCGTGCTCTGGAACAGTGCACCGACGTCCACGACGATGCTGTTGGTCGCAGCCGTGAAGCCAGTCAACTGCACGGGGACACGATTGGGGTTGGCACAGGTGACCGTGCCGGCGGCAGGATTGCCCGTGCACGCCGTGCTGCCGAGGTGGAGCAGTCCTAGCCCCGGCGTCGCCTCCGTATCGACCTGAGCGAGTTCCGCCACGAGGAACTTGTAGCCGAGGAGCCAGCCCCAGCTCAGCGTGCCGAGCTCGAGCGGGGCGGCCAGGCTGGCGGGATCCTGATGGTTGAGCGCTTCCGGCACGCCCACGTCGAAGTGCACGCCCACGTACTCTCCCGGAAAGACCCGTCCAGTGATGCTGGCATTGACCTCCGGCGTGCCGATCGAGCACAGCCCGGAGGCATCCTCGAAATCCAAGAGGCCCACGCCGGGGAGCTGCCAGGGTGAACGCTCCACGATCTCGACGGTTTCCTCGGCGCCATCGGCCTTGACCAGGCGGACGTTGCTGATGAATACCCGTAGGTCCTGCGGCTCGACCGTGACCCCGGACGAGCCGGCGCCGGGGTAGCTGCGGCCGCACTGAAAGTCCTCGGTCCCGACCTTGGCCTTGAAGTTCAGCGTCAGAGGTTCGCGCTGGCTGGCGCGCGCCTCGGTGCACAGGTCGAAGCATTCGCGACCGCGCGCGAAGCACACGTTCGCGTCGCCCGCGTGCCCGAGCTCGTGGCACTCATGCAGCGGCCCCGTGCCGGGATCGACCGGGTGGCACAGCGAGCCCAGCGTCTGACAGAGAGCCTCCCCGCAGCCCGCCACGCAGGCTGCGCGCCCGGCGGAGCAAGCCGCCTCGTCTCCGCCATGCCCGAGCTCGTGGCATTCGTGCAGCGGCCCGGTGCCGGGATCCACGACATGGCAGCTGCTGCCCAGGCCCGCACACGCGCTCGCCGTGGCGGGCGCCTGGCATGTGACCTCGATACTCGCGACGTCGCTGCAGCCGTCGCCATTCACGGTCAAGCTGAGAGTCACTGGCCCCGGCTCCGTGCACTGAAAGCGGGCCGTCGCGCCTCTCGGCTCGGTCAGGGCGCCGCCACTGCTCGCCCAGACGTAGCTGAGCCCCGCGCCAGCGGCGGGAGCCGCGGCGAGCTGGATGACCGTGCCGACGTCGAGGGGCCCGGCCGGTGCCGCCAGGCTCACGTCGGGGCAGTTGCTCGGTGGAACGAGGCTGCCCACGACCGTCACGCGGCCGGCCTCTTCGCACACGAGCACGAGCGGGACCTCGACGCTCGCCTCCGCGGCGACGTCGAAGCGCGCCGAGCCGGAGCACTCGACGCCCGCGCCGCTCTGCCCGGCGGCGCGGATCCGATAGCCCTCGCCGGGAGCGGCATCGAACGACAGGTCCAGGCTCTCCGTTTGCGTGAGGTCCCGGGAATCGGTCAGCACGATCTGACCCTCCGGATTCTCCACCACGAAGCTCAGCGTGCGCAGGGTTACGCCCTGCGACGAGAACGCGAGTGCGACCGTCCCGGTCGTCGGCGCAGTGGTCTCTGGACGCTGTGGCAGCACCTCTTGGTCCGGCCCCACCGTCGTGGCGTCCTGGCCCGAGCAAGCGAGCAGTACGCCGGTCAGGCTGAGTCCGAGCAGGGCCCCGGTGGCTGCGCGCTCGAGGGAGAGGAGGTCACGATGACTGTGTGTGTTGAAGCTCTTCATGGGGTCCCTGGGTCCGAGAGGTCTGGGTCTTCTAAGAATTCCGGGTCGGTCAAGCTTTCCAGGAATGCCATCACGTCCGCGCGCTCTTGCTCGCTCAAGGTGAAACCGCGCACCAGATCGCTGACCAGCGGACTGGCGCTGCCGACGCCTGCGTACGGACCGGTGTCTATCGTGCGGCCGCCAGCGGCGTAATGGTCGAGCACCTCGGAGAGCGTAGCGATGCTGCCATCATGCATGTAGGGCGCCGTCACTGCGATGTTGCGCAAGGTGGGCGCCTTGAATTTGCCCATGTCCGCCGGATCTCGCGTGACGTCGTAGACGCCGGTATTCGGCTCGGGGTAGGCGCCCTGGCCATCCAGGTTGTACAGCCCCGTGTTGTGAAAGAGCACGCCGGGGTTGCGCTGACCCTGGTAGGTGATGTGATCGGTCATGGCGAAACCGAGGTGACAGTGAAAACATTCGAGCCGCTCGGAGTTGAAGAGCTCGAAGCCGCGCTGCGCGCTTTCACTGATGGCCGACTCGTCCCCGTCGTACACCCAGTGGTCGTAGGCGGACCTGCCGGAGATGAGCGTGCGCTGAAAGCACGCCAGAGCTTGGATCAGGTTGCCCACCTGGATCGGCTCGGGGTCGTCTGGAAATGCCTGTGCGAACAGCTGCGCGTACCCATCGAGCGAGCGCAGCCGCTGCTCGAGCTCCGCCGCGGAAGTCAGCCCGAGCTCGACCGGCGCCCGGCCGAACATGGGAACCTCGGCCTGACGCTCGAGGGGCGCCAGATACGGATGACCCCAGGTGAAGGTGGTGGCATACGCGACATTGGCCAGGCTCATCGAACCCCGCGTATGCGCCTCGCCCGTCGAACCGACAGAGACGGCGCGACCATCCGTGAACGCCAGTTCTTGCCGGTGACAGGTCGCGCAGGACATGGTCTGGTTGTCGGAGAGCCGGGCGTCGTAGAATAAATGCCGCCCCAGCTCGACCTTCGCCACGGTCATCGGGTTGTCGGCGGGAACGACCGGCGGCGGAAATCCGGGCGGTAGCGACCAGGCAAAGTCGTCGCGCTCGGGAGTCGGGAGAGCTCCCGACGCATCGGGGACCACGGACCCGACCGGTTCTGCTCCCGTCCTGGCGGGAGGACCGTCCGGCGCGGCGCCTGCCCCCTCGGCGGGCAGCTCCCGCGCGCGGGGCGGGTCTTGCCCTCCCGGTGACAGCGAACCGCGCTCCGTATCGTCACCGCTCGGCGCCACCAGCCGCGAGCCGTCCGAGGTGCAGGCAAACGCGCCTGTTGCCGACAGCAGCGCGACGAACGCGGCGGGGCCCAGGCGATATGGCACGCCTGCCCCTAGCACGCGAGCGGGTCGCGTGGCTGCGGCCATATGACGCACCTGGAGTGGGTGCACACGAATTTGCCGGGTAGCTTCCCGTGCTCTCGAAGCGTGCCCCGGACCGGCACACGGGACCGCCCACTCCCGCCGCAGCCTCGCGCAGCGCCGCCGCTCCGCTCAGGGCACGTCGATATAGAAAGCGACGTGACCGTGGGGAGAATCCTCCAAGAGATCGCTGCACGCTTCGAAGAAATGAAAGCGAACCACCCAGCGCCCCGAGCGATCGAACACGATGGGCCCGATATCATACACCCCGGCTGAACGTTCGGGGGCAGTGATGTCGTTGCTGGGCGACACATGCGCCTCCTCCGCCATGTAGATCTCGGGGTTGGCGGGTGCTGCACCGGAGGCCGGCGCGCCGCCCCCCTTGCGGTTCAAGGAAACGGTGAAAGTGACCGGCTGATTCAGCGTGATACAGGTGTTGGTGAACGACACGTCGTACTTGCAAGCGTCGTCGGACGCCGCTCGTCCATAGAACACGCCGAACTCCTCCGCCGCGTGCTCGTGATCCGCCGCGACGGCTGCACCGGTGGCGCAGGCCCCGATCGGTTGGATGATGTCTGCGCCCGCGCCGTCCAGGCAGTGAGCGTCGCTGCTCATGCCCTCCACAGGGCCTCCGCCGCCGATACAGGCGCCGCCCTTCGGCTCGTCATCGGAACAGGCGCTACCCGCTGCAATCAGGGTGAAGAACGACCACCCGAGCAGGCGGAGACGGGCCTGCGCAGGCCGTCGCTTCGGGGGTAAGCGCAAAGGAGAGGACAGAGGGGCTGCTCGCGACGTCATGTTCTTGGGTCGGGTTCCGGTGGATCCTCCCCGCCGGTGACCAGCGGGCTGCTGACCCGGCAACGAGGCACGGCAGCATCGTGAGGGTAACATCGTCGGTCCATCGAGAAAATGGTTTGCAGCTATCGCGGGCGACCCCGGCCTACGGCGGGCAACCTCGCAAACGGCTGGCGCGACTCGAGCTGGGATCCTCCCGCGTGCGCGGTCATCAGCGCTGGGGAGGATGCCGGCGTAACTTGCGCTGCAGGGAGCGCCGGTGAATCCGCAGCAACTTGGCCGCCTGGGAGACATTGCCCGAGCACGAATGCATGACGCGCTGAATGTGCTCCCACTCGACGCGATCGAGTGAAGGAACGACGTGCGGCGGAGCGGCAAGGTTGCCGCCGTCGAAGGCGGCGATGATGTCGACGACGTCGACCGGCTTGCCGAGATAGTGGACGGCCCCGCTGCGGATCGCCTCGATGGCAGTGGCCACGCTCGCAAAGCCGGTGAGCAGCACGATGCGCGTCGATGGAGCGAGCCCGATCAGCTCACGCACGAGGGACAGGCCGTCGCCCTGCTTCAGCACCAGATCGACCACGGCGTGTTCCGGGGTCTCCGTATGGGCCAGGCTCAGCGCTTCGCTCGCGCTCGACGCTAGCCGCAGATCTTCGTCGCCCTGGAGGGCGCGATCCATCTGCTTCGACCCCCGCTCGACGGGCTTTGAGCCTCAACGGCTCGCGTCACGCGTTGAGTGCGATCGGGATTTGGTGACGGGGTCAGGGCTTCAACCAGCCGTCGCTGACCAATGAGGTGGAGACCGCTTCCATGAAGCGCCTCGCTCTCGCGACACTTCGGCTGCACTGCGTGCGCGTCATAGCTCAACCCCCTGCTGGTCGATCTCGCGAAAGAGCCGGCGGCCGCTCGCGCGCATGCGCGCCGCCTGCTCGGTCGAGTACGCCAGCGGCGACAGCAGCACGAGCCACTCGTTCGGGAGGTCCGAGCAATAGGCGAGCTCGTAGAGCTCGTTCCGTTCCGAATGCGATAGGTCATCAATGGTGACCAAAACGTCGACGTCGCTCTCTTCGTCCGCTTCTCCGCGAGCCCACGAGCCGAAGAGGCGGAGCTCATGCAGCCGCGAACCGAAGCGTTGCTCGAGCGACGACCGGAAGCGGTCGAGAGTGGCCTTCACGGTGGCGGGCAGATTCCGCATGCCTCGAAGATTAGGCCAGGGTTCCAGTGGCTGCCAGCCTCTCGATGTCCACGCAGCGAAACTGGGCACAGCACCGAGGAATCCAACGGCCGCTGGTCCGTAACTCCCGGCGGGTTTCGCGCCCGTGCGTTCAATCCAAGTGGAGCGTTGCCATGAGCCGCAGCGTGAGGGGGTACGCGGGCGTATAGTCGACCTCCTCGCAGCCGTAGAACGTGCCGGCGGGATCGCCCCCGTCCGGCGCCGCCGCGAGGCGTCCGACGTTGCCGCAGCCAAAGCCCGTGGGTACCGGCGCGCCCACGAGCGGCTCGTTCTGCAAGCGGCTGGTGGTGGCGAATTGCGCCGAGCGGAAGGTCTGATTGAACAGGTTCTCGAGGTCGAGCGCGATGTCGAACCAGCGCTGGCGGTAGCCCGCGTGCAGATCAAACTGGGTGAAGCCGGGCGCGACGAGCGCGCCGTCATCGGTGGCGGGGCGATCGCCGATGCCGTAGAAGCGAAGGCCCGCACGAGCCGTGCCCGGGCCGAGCTCGTGGCGCGCCGAGATGCCCCCCGACCAGGTCTGCTTGGGCGCGAGCGCCAGGCCGTTGCCGTTGCCGGGGTTTTCCTTCAAGTCGGAGTGTGTGAACGTGACGTCCAGGTCGGCCGCGAGCCAGCGCGTCAGCTCGTAGCGGGTCTCGATCTCGATGCCCTGCCGGCGCGTGGCGTCGCCGACCTCGGTCGTGCCTTCGTCGCCGACCCAGACCGTTTCGTTGTCCAGATCCAGCCGCCACAGCGCGGCCGCGATATCCCAGCGCTGGAACAGGCGCGCGCGAGCGCCCAGCTCCTCGCCGATCGCCCGGGTGAGTGGGGTCACCGGCGGATCCGCGAAGGCGCCGCGCACGTCATTTGAGTGAAAGCCATGCCCGTAGTTGGCGTACAGGTCGAGCTCTGCCGTCTCGTCTTGCACCGGGGTCACGATCAGGCTCGCCTTGGGGCTGAACTGGTGGTCGGCGCCGACTCCGGTCGTGGGCGGCGCGCTAGCGCTGAGCGGCAGCTGGTCGTCGACTGCGAAGGACAACAGATCCGCGCGCACGCCCACGTTGGCTCGCAGCCACTCGACGGGCGTCACCTCTTCGCTCACGTAGGCGCCGATGAAGGTTTCGTGGATGTCGTTGCTGTTCACGACGCTCTGGCGCACCCGTCCCGCCGTGTTCCACAGCTCGGCGTGAATGTCGTCGTTGCGCGCATCGGCCCCGATCAGGGTGTCGAAGCGCACGTCCCCGAGCTGGTGCACGACGCGGTAGCTCACTTTCCCTCCGAAGAAGGTGCGTCGATCCACCTGCTCGATCTCGTCGCCCAGATCGGGATTGTTCAGATACAGGGTGAAGTTGGAGAAGAGGTTGAAACGATAATTCGCCAGATAGGCGAGCGCCTCGAACTGGCTGGTCTCGCTCGGGCGCAGGCGATACTGTGCATACAGCTGATGGCGCGCCGTGTTGCCGCCCTCGTCCGGATCGATCGAGCCGTAGCGGGAGATGAGCCCCTGCTGCACGGCCCGGTCGGGGATCTGCCCGGAGCCATGCCAGTTGCTGCCGTAGCTCATCTCGCCGATCGAGACGGATTGGTCGTCGTCACCGACCGTGATCTTGTTGAACAGCTTGTACTTGTCCCAGTCCTCCGGGTTATCGAATGGGCCAACGGAGCGCCCGATCTCGGCGGCAAACGTCGCCCGCGTCGACTCGAAGGACGGGCTAGCGATGGCGAGCGCTCGATACCCAATGCCGCCGTGCCCGGGCGACCCCGTGAGCCCGACGCCGACGGAGCTGTGCTCGAAACCCGCGCGCGACACCAGATTCACCGCACCACCCGTGGCAAAGTCACCCTGGCCCACGAAATAGGGCCCCTTGGTGATCTCCACACGCTCGACCACTTCCGGGATGATGAAGTTGGTATCGCTGAAGCCCTGGCCGTGCGCATGCGACACCAGGTTGATCGGTACCCCGTCGATGGATAGGGCCAGATCGGTGCCGTGGTCGGCGTCGAAGCCGCGCATGAAGTACTGGTTGGCTTTGCCGCCGCCCGAGTGCTGCACGAGCACGAGCCCGGGCGTGACCCGCAAGATGTCCTGCACGCTGCCGATCGGGCGGAGCTGAAAGTCGCGGTCGCGCACCGAAAGGGACGACGCCGCGCTGATCGGTCGGATCGCCAGCACGACGATCTCCGCCGTGGGTTCGTCGAAAGCCTCCGCAGAGGCGGTGGACGACGCGGGCACGGGCGGCTCCGGAGCGGCCGCTGCCGCCGGGACTGGCGCCCGCTCGGCCGCGGGGGTCACGGGCGCGGGGGTCACGGGCGCGGGGGTCACGGGCGCGGGGGTCACGGGCGCGGGGGTCACGGGCGCGGGGGTCACGGGCGCGGGGGTCACGGGCGCGGGGGTCACGGGCGCGGGGGTCACGGCCGCCGGGGTCACCGCCTGCTCCGGCTCGGCGGGCACGCCCGGCGGCGCTGCGGCGGCGTCCCCCGGTTGCGGGGGCACGACCGGGCTGCCCGCGCCTTGGGCTAAGGCCTCGACGCTGAAGAACGAAAGCAGGAGCGCGAGGGCGCAAGAACTCGCGAAGCGCGGAGGGGCGACAGAGGGGTGAGCGTGAGACACGAGCTGCTGGTAACACGATTATAAACAATCGTGTTACCACTTTTAGCTCCCACGCTCTGGCGTCTTTTTGATCGGTTCTGTTTCGGCGACACTACCCTCGCGCACGCTTCGCCGGCGGTTTCTCCGGCGCGTGGTGCGCATGGTGCGCGTCGATTCGCCCTTTGGCCGCCTTCACGCGTGCCTTCTCGGCGTGGGCGTGGCCAGGGCTGCCGGCCTCGTCCACGCCCGTGATGACCTCGAGCCCGCCATGTTTCACGCCCCGGGTTGCCAAGATGCGCTCCGCGATGGCCTGTAGCTGCGTCGAAAGTCCGCGCATCACGATCACCTCCAGGCAATAGTCGTGATTCAAGTGAACGTGCAGCGTGGAGTGAACTTGCTCCCCAAGCTCATGCTGCAGCGCCGTCAATTTCTCGGTGAGGTCGCGCACATGGTGGTCATAGACGAGGGTCAGCGTGGCCACGGCAGGCACTCCCCGCTGTACTTTGCTCTTGACGACCTCGGCGCGTGCCAGGTCCCGGAGCAACTCGGAACGCGTGCAGCCCCGCTCCCGCACGAGCGCGTCCAGCTCCGCGAGCAAGGGCGTTTCCAGGGCCACTCCAAACCGGGTCAAGGGAACCTTCATCCCGGCCTTATAGGGCGCCGGCTCGTGCGCCGCGAGCGCTATGCTCGCCGCGAACCTCCTAGGGCTGCGCCCCGCCATCGAAGTACGACTGGGAACGCACCGCGACTTCGCCGACGTAGCGCGAAACGTCCGGATCGATCGGCCGCAGCATCGGATTCGGTTACCTCGCGCAAGTCTCGGCGCGCTCCGGGGTGCGTGCGGTACCAGGTCGCACTCGAGCGGCAGGCTGCCACCCCGGGTGACATCGTCGCGCTCCTCCTCAGCGTGACGCCAGCGGGGTGAGGGAAGCCCGCGGGCGCGAGCGTGAGCACCAGGGTTTCAGGCTGCCCCTCGCCGGCCGTTCGCAAGTGAGTTGGTTTTGGGGTTTCGGCCACGCACGACAAGGTGCGTGCCGGCCCCACCTCACTCGACGGACGTATGAAAGCTATAGCTCCCTCTCGCATCAGCAGCTCGAAGCCAACGACCGGGAGAGCTGCTCGGTCCCTCTGCCGCGTGACCGCCCTCGGTGCGCTGCTGTTGTCGATGGCGGCGGGTTCCGAGACGGCCCAGGCCGCTCCCAAAGGCTCGGCGTCGACGGTCCAGATCACGGAGAAGGCTCGCGAGTTTTTCCGCACCGGCGTGACGCTGCTCCAGGACCCCGACGGGGCGCGCTACGAAGAGGCGTACCAGCAGTTCAAGGCCGCCTACGCGGAATCCCCGTCCTGGAAGATCCTCGGCAACCTCGGCGTCACGGCGATGAAGCTCGAGCGCGACGGGGAAGCGATCCAGGCCTTCCAGGGCTACCTCGAGCAGGGCGGCAAAGAGCTGAGCCGTGCCGAACGGGCGCAGTTCCAGAGCGATCTGGACACGCTGTCCGCGACCGCGTCGACCGTCACCATCCTGGGGCTGCCCGCGGGCACGCGCGTCACCGACGTGCGCAGCCCGAACCAGGGGTCCGACATCAAGAACTACTACGAGGTAGTAGGCAGTGAGCCTCTGGTCTTGCGCGTCCGTCCCGGCGCGCATCGCTTCACCGCGCAGTGGGACGCTCAACCAGCGCAGACGCACGAGATCGAGACCAGCGCGCGAGGCGCGCACGAGGTGAAGTTCGAGGCGGTGAAGCCCGAGCCGGTGCAACCCGAGCCGGTGGTGGCGCCGCCGCCTGCGCCCAAGCCCGTGCCGGTAGCGCCCGCCGACGACGGCTTCTTTCAGTCGCCGCTGCCGGCGTACATCTCGCTCGGCGTCGGCGCGGTCGGTGTCGGCTTGGGGGTGCTGTTCCTGACGCAGCGTTCCTCCGCGCTATCGGACGCGGACGACCAGTACAAAGCGTGCCTGGCGTCGCAGTTGTGTGTCTCGTCCGACCAGCGCGAGATGGAAGAGCTGGATGACAAGGCCGGCACGCTGGGCACGCTTTCGGTCGTGTCGTTCGGCGTGGGCGCGGTCGGTCTGGGAACGGGTGTCGCGCTGCTCTTGTTGAATGGCAAGGCGGACGAAGGGCCCCCGGCGGCGGCTGGCGTGACCGTCCAGCCCTACGCATCTGCCAACGAGCTGGGGCTCTGGGGGCGATTTTGAGAAAACATTACCTGCGCAGTCTGTTCACTCTCGGGACGAGCCTCACGGCCCTGTTCCTCCTGGTGCGTTGCTCGGTTCCCGGGCGCGACTATTCCCCGCTCGGCATTGGCGACAACGCGGGTAGCGGTGGCCTCGGGGGGGACGACGTCCTCCTTGGCTCCTCGGGTCACGGTGGCTCGGGTGGCACAGCGGGCGCGGCGGGCCAGGATGGCCTGGGTGACGCGGGTGGTCTGGGCGGCTCGGGCGGAGCACCGCCTCCCCCGCCCATCCCCTGCATCGTGGTCATCAACGATGCGGGCAGCGAAGACGCGGGCAGCACCGATGCGGGCACGGACGCGGGCAGCAGCGATGCCGGCAGCGCCGACGCGGGCACCCCCTACGAGCCCTGCGCGTGTGTGGACGGATTCATCCAGGCGGTCGACGCCGACGGTGACGGCGATGGCACCCGCGCGTGTACCGTCGCTCCTGGGCTGGATTGCGACGACGACAACGCCTCCGTCACGCACAATAGCTGCGGCGGATGCACGGTCCTGCCCAACACCCCCGGCGAGGACTGCCTCGACTGTGGCGCCTACATTTGTGAGGGCCCGGAGTCCGTAGTTTGCGCCACCAAGCCAGCTGCCGTCGTCGTCGATCCGGACTGCCGCTGCCTGGACGCGCTGATCGTTGCGCGCGACACCGACCAGGATGGCGAAGGGACGAGGCTCTGCGAGCAGAACCCCGGCAATGACTGCAACGATGGCCTCGACACGTTCGTCACCGACGAGTGCGGCGGCTGCAACGAGTCCCTGCCCGGCTCGGTCGGCTACGCCTGCAATGAGTGCGGTACCTACACCTGCAGCGGCACCTCGCTGGTGTGCACGCCGAGCACCAGCACGCGCTGCGAGAACGGCACGACCGTTCGCCAGAAGTGCGTGGGGACTGGCTTTTGGGACTACGTCGAGACCTGCGCTAACGCCTGCTATCAGGGGAACTGCGAAACCTGCACTCCCGGCACCTTCCAGTGCGTCACTGTCGCCCCCAGCAGCACGATGCTGTACAGGTGCAATATAAACAGTTCGTACGGCATACTCTGGAGCTCGTGGGCCAGCTGCTACGACGGTCCGTGCAACGAAACGACCGGCACCTGCACCACCGGCTATCTAATGTTGCCGCGGGACCAGACCTTCGATGTCGTCCCCCTGCTGCGCCCGGGCCTGCCCTGGCATGACGTATTGAACACCGCGAGCGATTCCGACTACGGTTGAACTGATGCTCGTCTACGGAAGCCGAGCGCTGCGCTACCACTTCCCGCAGTTTCGCGAGCCGCGGGACTGGGATCTCGCGGGCACTCGCGCCGATCTGGAGCGACTGGACCAATTGCTGCCACGGCGTGGCCACCAGGCTCGGCACAAGGCCCACTTCGAGTACGACTCGCTGATGGTCGAGGTCGACATCGCCGAGGAGACTCCGTTTTGGGCGCGAGCCCTGCACGTGTTTCGTGACGAACCCATTCTGGAGCACAGCGTGTTCGGGCCGCTCCGGGTGCCGCCGCCCGCGTTCCTGATGTTCACCAAGCAGTGCGCGCTCATCTACGGGGTCGTGCACTGGCACAAGAACCTCGAGGACCTGTATCAACTCCAGGAGTGGATCACGGAGGTGCCCCAGGCAGCCCGAGACCTGCTGCGTCCGATGCAGGAGCACTCCCGAGGCATGCACGGGGAGAACCACGCCAAATCGACCCGTTCGCATCCCGATGCCTGCCACCCCAAGATGCCCACGCAGCCCGACCCCGAGCCGCATCGCCGCTTGCACGAGTGCCTGAAGCTCGGGGCCAAGCCGATCGTCGATCTCCAGGGCGCCTGGCAAGGCTTTCCGCAGCTCAAAGGTGATGAGAAGCTGCAGCAGATGCGGCTCCTCTTCGCCGAGGAGGCGATGGTGCTCGCGGCTACCATTCACCTCGGGTCGCCGCGTCAAAACACGAACCCGGCGGGGCAACTCAAGCGCGCCGCGCTGCGCA
>Ga0315912_10001440_pt1 | contig 29148 bp, 20 predicted proteins | sample VfabasoilMG_FD_204469 | JGI IMG/M metagenome (GOLD analysis project Ga0315912, IMG submission 204469) | Garden soil microbial communities collected in Santa Monica, California, United States - V. faba soil | ecosystem: Environmental > Terrestrial > Soil > Garden | place: USA: California...
GGGGCATGGTGACTCCTTACTGTACGTAGTATATACGTTCAGACTAGAGCCGCAAAAAAAGAAAACTCGCAAATCGCCATTCTGAGGTCGCGCACCCGCAGTTAACGGCCTGCTAGCCTCCGGGTGCGTTATATGTTACTTTCATGCCCATGCGTCTTTTCCTGTTGTTAACTGGCGGAGGTTTCGCTTCACTCATCTTTTCTCAGGAGGTGCCGAAACCATCCATTGAGCAGCAGGAGCAGTTCCTGAAATCGGCACCGGTGAAATCGTGGAAAACAGCGAAAAAAGGGATTACCGGGACGTCGCGAGCGACTCTTTCCGATGGAAACATGACGCATGACGCGAGCGTTCAATTGATCGATGAGAGGAAAACGAAGAATGAGACGCAGAGTGGCGTGGAATACAACTTCCAGGACTCTTACAAGCTCAATATTGCTGCGTATTGGTTAGGCAAGAAGTTGGGATTGGAGTCGATGATCCCCGTTTCAGTGGAGCGCAGTTTTCAGGGGAAAAAGGGCTCGTATACGTGGTGGATCGACGATTTCGCGATGGACGAAGTGGACCGGCTGAAAAGGAAGATACATGCTCCGGACAAGGACCGATGGGGGCGGCAGTATCTGGTCATGAAGCTCTTTGACAATCTAATCTACAATGTGGACCGGAACGCGACGAATATCCTGTACGACAAGAATTGGAGCCTGTGGATGATCGACCATTCGCGTTCCTTCCGGCGGTATGACAAATTACCCGATGCAAAGGCCATGCAGCAATGCGATCGGCAGTTACTGGCGCGGCTAAAGGACCTCAATGATGACGATGTGAAGGCGGGGATCGGAAAGTGGGTGGATTCCGGTCAAATTCAGGGCCTGTTGGCGCGGCGCAAATTGATCATAAAGCATTGCGAAGCGATGGGCCCGTCAAAGCTATACGACTTCCTTCCGCCGAAGTGAGCTACTTGTCGAACGCGCTGACGAATTTTGTGAGCGAGGACGTGGGACTTTCGAGTGCCGCGGCCTTTTTTAGATAAGCGAGAAAATCCGGTCCATCGTTGCCTGGCAACTCCAATTTTTGTCCCCTGTGCATGGCGTAGAGTTTGCCGTTCTCGATGATGAGGCACGCACGGTTTCCGCCGTAATACGCGGAGAGGCCGACGTCAATGAGGACAACCTTACCGCCGAGGCGTGAGAAGATGGCGCCTGGCATGGGTGTGTGGCCCACGACGATGCGTTTGACGCCGAGGGCTTCGATGACTTGGGCGGCGTGCCCGTCGATTGCCGGACCGCTTTCCTGAGCGAGGCCGCGATACCAAAACGGGCCATCCGGATCGGTGACAACGGCGGTATCGGCTTTGATCTTGGTTATATTTTTGATTTCCTGCCGGACGGTGGTATTGATGTCGCTGATGGACTTTCCCAGGAATTTTGGGCTAATGCCGCCATGAAGAAATACACTGTCGTTGATTTTGACAATGGCGTTCTTGGCGCGAATCCACTTTCCATAGGCGCCTTCGGATCCGAATTGCATGCGATGCTCCACCCAGCCGAGCGGGTGTTCGGCTTCCCACTTTGCTTTCTCCTCTTTGCTGGGCGGGCGAGGGAAAGTTTTTATCTCCTCTTCCCAAAAGGCATCGCGGACACGTTGGGAATCTCTGGTCTTAAAAGCGGCATACTCTTCCGGAATGACGTAACGGAGGTCGCCCATCATGTTCATGATTTCGTGGTTGCCGATGAGCGAATGGACGCGGCCGCCCTCCTTTGGGGCCTGCTTTTCGAGGGCCTGCAGCAGATCCATGACTTTGCGGGAACTGGGGCCGCGGTCGAGGATGTCTCCGGTCTGGACGAAATGGGTTTTACCGCCGGACCAGCGGTTCTTGTCATCAATGACACCGGCGTCGCGCAGGATGGTAACGAAGGCGTCGAAGTCGCCATGGACATCGCCAACCGCCACGATTCGTTCCACACTCGAGAAAGAGTCCTGGGCGTTGGCCGCGACAGAAGCGAGGAATAGGAAGAGAGTTAGGAATAACATGGCAGTTCCAGGGTTGCGGTCGTCCCTTTACAGGATATGCTTTTGATGCCGGGATTATCTCAGCCAACCTACCGTCCCGTAACCTTCGGCCAATTCAGTTCAAAGCCTTGCGCTGTCAACTTCGCCTGCAAACCCGCCAGCAATCCCGCAGTCTTCCGGATGTGCCGCGGTGCATGCCCCGTCCGAATCGCTTCCGCCGCCACCGCCCCCGCCGCCTCTCCTATATTCCACTCCACCGGATGCAGACGGTAACAGCCGTTGGTAATGTGCGTCACGCCCAGGTTCTTCGCACCGGCTAACAGGTTCTCCACACGAATCGGGATCAACGACCCAAGTGGAATCTGAAACGGGAGCGAGCCTACGTCAATATAATTATCCCCACCGCTGGATGGATGCAAATCGATCCGGTAACTTCCCACACCCACCGAATCCGCAAACACCTCCGCGGACGTCCGTTCCGCCGACGCGACGTGCTGCTCCGACACAGTGAACTCCGCACGAATCCTTCGCGACTCACGGATATACGGATACTTCGCCAATCCGTCCTCGGTCCCCGCCAAATCCCCGCGCAGCCGCAGCCCCTTCCAGCCCTGCCCGCCGTCCGGACGCGGCGCCTCCGTTTGCATCCAATACAACAGCGAAAGGCTCAACTGCTTCCCCCGCGCTAGATGCGCCGACGCTCCAGGACCCAATAAATCCCCCAGCCAGTAATCGTTCTGCGGCCAGTTCACCAGTGAGATATCCCCAGCGTAGGTTCCCGGCACGAAGTTTCGCTTGTTGGCAATCCGCCGGTAGATAAACAGGTTCAGTTGGCCTGGCGGGTTACTCGCGGCGCCCGGATCGAACATCACCTGCCGCGGCGTCAACTTAACCGGATCGCTCATTTGCCAGCTCAGCAACTTCCCCGGCCAGGCCGGCTTCATCGCCGGCACATAGTCCCGCCAGAACCCATATTCGGCCGGCTTGTCGATCGTGTGATCTTCCCCGGCTACATAGTCCACGGCAAAACAAACGGTGAATGCCTGGATATTCGCGGGCTGCGCCGCCGCCGGCGCATGCGGTTCCTGTGTACCCTTCTGCGATTCGAACCCGGTGACATACTCCGCTTTCGCCAGCGGCAACAAGTCTCCTTGCTCGGTCGCATCCACAAAGTAGGGCGCCGAAATCGTCTTCTCCACACCGGACTTGTGCCGCACCGTCACATTACGAACCCGGTCTCCACTCACGTCCGCCCGCACCGGTACCGTGTCGTAGAGTATCGTCAACATTCCACCCGATATATACCGGGCCAGCATCGACTCCAGTACCGCCACCGACACGTGCGGTTCATGGGTGATCCGTGAAACGGACCCGTCGCCGGGATTCAAATTCCATCTCCCGCGCGCCTCCGCCGTCAGCGGATAATGATCCCGGTAATACTCCCGAATCCGCGAGCGATACTCCCGGTACAGCCGCGTCCCCCCAAACTGCTCCACCCACGGATGCTCATCCGGTGGCACCATCTGCGAAGTCAACTGGCCGCCCACCCAATCGGTCTCCTCCGTCATCACCACCCGCATCCCGTTCCGCAGTGCCGACAACGCCGCCGCCACGCCTCCCGTCCCGCCCCCGATCACCGCCACATCGCAGCGCAACTCTCTTCCAACCGCGCCCAGGCTGCTCGCTGCGGCCAATAAAAACGATCGCCGATGATACATTTCCTCATCCTATTACGCGTCTTGTAATGCGCGAGGCACTGTTTTACATATTGAGTCCCGACTACCGCGGGGCCAGAGCATAAAATATAACGACGAGGTATTCGATGGTTCCCAGAGTTCTGCTGTTTGCGCTGGCTGTGTGTCTTTCCGCCCAACAGGTCGTAACGACCTTCGCCGGCACCGAGTGGGTCTTTCCAGGGAACGGCGCCCCGGCTCTTGACGCCCCCCTTGGCCCCGACCTCACCGGAACCGTTGACCCGCAAGGCCGCCTCGTTTATGCAGACTCTCTCAATCACGTCGTCGCCCGTGTCGAAACGTCTGGCAACATCACTGTCATTGCCGGTAACGGCGTGCGTGGCTTCTCCGGTGACGGCGGCGATGCCCGCCGAGCCTCCTTCGATAGCCCGCGCGGCGTAGCGATCGACGCCGAGGGCAACATCTACATCTCCGACGGACGGAATTATCGCGTTCGCCGTGTGACCCCCGGAGGAGTCATTAGTACCGTCGCTGGCACTGGCACCTACGGAACCTCCGGAGATGGCGGACCGGGCACCGCCGCCACACTCTCGCCTTGGCGTCTTTCCCTCGATACCGCCGGGAATCTCTATATCGCCGACTACGATCAAAGCCGACTCCGCAGACTAGGTACCAACGGCATCATCACGACCATAGGGGGCAATGGGAAAAACACTTACTCCGGGGACGGCCGCCCAGCGGTTGATTCCTCCTTCGTTCCGTTTGACGTTCACGTTGATAGCGTCAATCGGATTCTCGTCACCGATGTCGTTAATTTCCGTGTCTACCGCATCGGCACCGACGGGATCATCAACACAATCGCCGGCACCGGCATCCGAGGCTTCTCCGGCGACGGCGGCCGAGCTGTCTCCGCCATGGTTACCAATGTCGAGGGTATCTCCTCGGACCCTGCGGGCAACGTCTACCTCGCTGACACCTCCAATCGCAGGATTCGCCGCGTAACTCCTACAGGTATAATTACGACCGTCGCCGGCGGTGCCGACGGCGAAATTACCACGGCGCCAACCGGCTCGCTCGATGCAGCAATCGGCTTGGTCGTCAGTATCGCCCGCGACCTCCAAGGCCGATTCTTTATAAGCGACGTCGACGCGTCGCGGGTCATGCTCCTTACCGCCGATCTCCGGTCCATCTCCAAAATCGCTGGTAACGGCAAGTTCAAGGAGCTATTGCCACGCACTCCCGCCTCCCTGGTCACCATGACTGAGCCCCTCGGTCTTACCGTCGCTTCCAACGGCACAGTTTATTACTCCGAACACGGCGGGCACCGCATCGCGAAAATCGATCCAGATGGCACCGTAACGCGCGTTACCGGCAACGGAGTATACTCGTGCTGTATCGATGGTCCCGCCGAGAGCGGCCGGGTAGGCTCTCCCGCCGGTCTTGCGGTTGCGCCTGACGGCGGCCTCATCGTCGTCGATTCCCACAATCAAAAGGTCCGCCGAATAGCCAATGGCGTGATCTCCAGTATTGCGGGCCAAACCTTCATCGCGGGATTTAGCGGCGACGGCGGGCCCGCTGGCGATGCACGCCTGAACTATCCCCGCGGCGTTGCCATCGACACCGCCGGTAATATTTTTATAGCCGATGCGGATAATCACCGCATTCGCCGTATCGACACCCGTGGCATCATCACCACCTTCGCCGGCAACGGCACAGGCGGATACTCCGGCGACGGTGGGCGCGCCACCGAAGCCAGCCTCTACTACCCGGAAGGCCTCGCATTCAATCCCGCCGGAGAACTGCTTATCGCCGATTACTCCAATCACCGGATTCGCGCCGTTTCCACGGCTGGCATCATTCGTACTATTGCGGGAACGGGCGCTAATGCGAACGGCGACGACGGAACCCCTGCTCTACAAGCCGGAGTCCGCTTCCCAGCCGGCCTCGCCTGTGATCGTGCCGGCAATATATACGTGACCCTTGATGGCACCGGTTATACCCGACGCATCGATTCCAATGGCATCATAAGAACCTTCGCCGGCGTCTTCCGTTACGGCTATGGCGGCGACGGCGGTTCCCCGCTGGCCGCTTCCTTCAACCGGCCCTTGAACGTCGCGGTCGGCCCCAACGGCGACGTCTATATTGCCGACTATGGGAACAATCGCATCCGTGTCGTCCGGAATCTCGCGCTCACAACCACTCTGTCTCCCTCCCCCGTGAACCTCACCGCCATCGCCGGAAGCGGTTCCTCAACCCCTGCCCGCATTAATCTCGGCAGCCCCGTCAACGGTCTGCCCTATTCGGTTGCGGTAACCTACGGCCAATCCGCCCGCGACTGGCTCAACGTCTCGGTCTCCAGTGATACCGCACCGGCTGTCCTCACCCTTACCGCCAATGCTTCTAGTCTGGCCGCGGGCCGGTATTCCGCTACTATCAACGTCACCACTAATCCTGCCGGTCCCTCCAATCCTGCCACTGTAAACCTCGAGGTCACGGAAACCGCCCCGAGACTCCGGCTCTCCTCAGAGGCCATCTCCATCAGCCGTCCCGAGGCCAGCCCCGCCGAAACTACCGTACTCGAAGTTCGTAACGATGGCGGCGGCATCTTGAGCTACCAGGTCTCCTCGGTCGGAACATGGCTGAAAGTTTCACCGGATAGCGGCGCCCTCCGTGCCGGCCAGGTCGGGGCCATCAACGTCACCGTCGATCCCGCCGGTCTCAAACCCGGAACCTTCCTGGGCTCCATCGCAGTCACTGTCGGCTCAGCGCGCACTGTCGTTCCGGTCACCCTTACTGTTCGCGGCGGCCGCCGCACAATTCTTATCTCCCAAACGGGCCTTACCTTCACAGCCGTCGTCGCTGGCGGCGCGCCCACGCCCCAACAAATCGGCATTCTCAATGTCGGCACCGGCTCGCTGAATTGGCAGGCCGCCGTCAACGGCCGCTTCACTCGCGTCAGCGCCGCTTCCGGGACCGTCAATGAACCTTGGCTCGAAGTCGACGACATAACCGTCAGCGTCAATCACGCCGGCCTTGCCCCAGGCCAATACTACGACCGCATCCAGATCACCGGAGACGCCGACAACTCCCCGCAGATCGTAACCGTTCTCCTCAACGTTCTGCCCGAAGGCACCAACCCGGGCCCCGAAGTCTCCCCCTCCGGCATGATCTTCATTACCAAACAGGGCGAAAATCCCGGATCCCAAACCGTCACGCTCAATCATCTCGGCAAGGGAAATGTGACATTCGACTCCTCCCGCCTCGGCAGTTGGTATGAATCCGCGCCGGGCGCCGGCCGCGCCGTTCCCAACGGCCCCAGCGCCATCGTCATCCAGCCAACCCTCTCCGGGCTTCCTTCCGGCGTTCGCCGCGGAGTCGTTACGTTCCAGATACAGGAAGACGGCAGCGTCCGCACCGTAAACCTCCTCTCTGTCGTCGCTCCGCCGGACGCCGGAAATAAGAGCGAGCGCGGCGCCGCCAGTTGTCCTCAGCCCAGCCTCCGCGTTGAATCCACCTCTCTCCGCGACGGTTTCTCCGTCCGCGTCGGCGAAGCCGTAACCGTCGAAGTTAAAGCCGCCGACGAATGCGGCAACCTCCTTACGCCCCTTGCGGGAGGCACTGGCGCTCAAGTCGTCGCCCGGCCCGAGAACGGCGACCCGCAGGTCACCCTCGCCCACATCGGCAATGGCGTCTGGCGCGGCACATGGCGGCCGGTACGCGCCGTAGCCAGCACCCGCCTCACCATCGCGGCCGTATTTCTCGGGACTACCGCCGACGTCCTTGCCGGACGCTCCCAGGCCGGAAATGTACAATTGGGCGGTTCGGTACTCGCCCAGGGCGCCACCGCCGCTCCATTGCTCACCGCCGGCGGCATCGTACACGCCGCCAGCTTCGAAAGCGGTGTTCCCATCGCCCCCGGCAGCCTCATCACCCTCTACGGTTCCAAATTGGCTGACCGAACAGGCTCCGCCAGCACCGTCCCGCTTCCCTCCCAACTCAACGGCACGGAGGTCTCTCTTGGCGATCGCCCGCTCCCACTTCTCTTCACCAGCGACGGGCAACTTAACGCGCAGGTGCCCTACGACGTTCCCGTCGATACGCAGCATCAGATTCTGGTAAAGCGCGGCGAATCCATCGCGGTGCCCGAGACCCTCAACGTCGCCGCCGCGCAGCCCGGTATCTTCACAAAGTCGCAGAACGGCTCCGGCCAGGGCGCGATCACCAGGCAAAATGGCGTTACCCTCGCCGAACCAGGCACACCCGCCGCCCGCGGAGAGGTCGTCATTATCTACTGTTCCGGCCTCGGCCCCGTCAACCCCACTGTAGTTGCCGGCCGCCCGGCGCCCTCTTCCCCGCTCAGCAGCGTGGTCAACCCTGTAACGGTCATGATCGGCGGCCAGCAGGCGCAGGTTCTATTCGCCGGCCTCGCCCCGACTTTCAGTGGACTCTACCAGATCAACGCCTTCGTTCCCAACAACGCGCAAACGGGCGACGCCGTCGAAGTGACCATCGAATCCGCAGGGCAGCGAAGCCGTCCGGTCACCATCGCCGTTCGCTAATTACTGTTCCCGCAGCGCTTCGGTCGGCTCGATCCGCAAACTGCGGCGAGCCGGCCCGAACGTCCCCATAAATCCAACCGCAACCACGATCAGCGCTACCACCGGCAGCACTACCGGCGCTTTCTCTTTCATCAGATCTCCCCACAGGGCCCGCTCAAGCGCCACCGCCAGTCCCACCCCAACAATCGCGCCCACCGCAAGTTGGCCCAGCGCCCGCGCGAATATCCCTGAGACAATCCGCCAGCGGTCGGCGCCCAGCGCAACTCGAATCCCTATCTCTTTGCGGCGCTGCGAAACCGTCAGCGACATCAGCGCGTAAATCCCCGCCGCCGACAGCAACAGCACGCTTACCGTCAGCATCCCGAACACTGACCCTTCCAGAATCCGTATCCACTGCTCCCTCCGCAAAACCTCCTCCAGGCTCAGGACATTGCGCAGTTGCAGTTCCGGATCCACCGCGGCGGCAACATCCCGCAGCCTTCCTGCGAATGTGGAAGGCGCTGGGCCTCGTATCCGTATCGAATAGCTCTCCGGCTGCACTTGGCCCGCCGACGCGGCGTGATAAACCTTCATTTGGGAGTCGGCTATACCAGGGCTCGCACCCTTCGGAAAGTCGCTGACAATGCCAACAATCTCGTACCAGCGTCCCTTCTCCTCCTCACCTCTCTCGGCCGTTTGATACCTTACTCGCCGCCCGAGTGCATCGCCGCCGAAAACCCGTAGTGCGAACGACTGGTTCACCAGAACCGCATTTCCCCCCTTCGGATGCCCCGGCGCAACGTCGGCCGATCCCAGCCCACGCCCCGCAAGAAGCGGAACTTCAAAGTTCCGGAAGAAGTGAATATCCACGTAGTTGAACCGCACCTCATGTCCGGTAGCCTGCCCGCCCTGCGCCTCCATCCGAGCGCCGGGTTCATCGCCAGGACTCGCCATCGAAAACGTGACGCTCGCCACGCCAGGCTCCGCTTGCAATTGCCTGATCAGTTCCATCGCTCGTCCGGGGCCGTTGTCGGACGTTATTTGCGCCGATAGAAACTGGTCCGCTGCAAACCCCGGATCCGCCGTTCCGTTCTTCATAGATTCCCACACGCTGAAAACCGCCGATGGCAGAATCGCCACGGCGAGTCCTACCTGCGCGACGATCAACGCGGTCCACATTTTTCCCAACCGCAATCCTGTTTTTACATTCCTACCCGTCGCTTTCAGAGCCGGTACAATTCCCACAATCGCCGCCGCCAATACGCTCAGCCCCGCCGCCCACGCAACACTTGCCATCGACAATCGAAACGAAATCCAAAATGGCAGCTCTGCGGCGATCAACACCGTAGCGTCCTGAATCAACCGCAGCGCCACCGCCGCGATTCCAACGCCTACGGTCGACGCTACTGCCGAAAGGACTAACGCCTCCAAAAAGAGTTGCGTGATAATTCGCGCCCGACTTGCCCCCAGTGCCGTTCGAACGCTGATCTCCGCCTGCCGCATCGCCGTTCGCGAATACACCAGAATCGCCACGTTTAAACAAACCAGTACCAGCAACGCCATCGAAAGCCCCTGCATAACCTGCAGCCCGTCCAAATCCTTGGCGTCATGCAATCCGGTGAAGGGATACGCGTAAGGCATCACGCGCGGGTGTAACTGCCCGTAGACGCTCGGATTCGCCGCAGCCGCGCGCCGGCCTGCCGCGGTCAATTCCGCCTGCGCGCTTTCCAGCGTCGCTCCTGCCGCCAATCGCCCGAAAACCATCAATTCCGGCCCCTCAAGCGGCTCCACTGGCGTCGCGCCCGTGCGCAGCGGAATCCAAACACGGTGATTTACAGGGAACGCGAAACTCTCCGGCATGACGCCGACAATCCCATACGGAGTCGCGCCCAATTGAAGAGTTCGTCCCAGCACCGCCGGGTCGCTGGAAAACCGGTTCCGCCAGATGCTTTCGCTAATCACAACCGCCATCGGAGCGCCAACCCGTTCGTCCTCGTCCAGTAGATATCGGCCCAACATTGGCTGAACTCGTGCCACTCGGAACCCGGACGCGCTCATAGCTGCCGCGCGCACGCTAACGGGCTGCTCGCCAGGAAGGATCAGGTTGGGACTTGATCCGCGGAACGCGCTCAGCTCCTGCAGCGAACTCAATTCCTTCCGCCACCCCGCAAAGTCGTGCAATACATGCCGTTGCGGCTTGGCGGCCGCCTGGTCCCAGGCCTCAACGGAAACGATTCGGTCGCCTTCCTCAAACGGAAGGGCTTTAACCATGTAAGCACCGTGAATCACGCTGAACCCGCCCGCGCCGATCGCCACTGCCACCGCGATGCCCACACCCCCTGCAAGCGCCAAACCAGGGTGCTTAATGAGCATCCGTAAACCGAGCTTGATATCCAGCAGCATACTCACTCCAGGACGATCCACCTTCGAAATTCCTTCCACAATCTTGCACTGAATTCCCGCGGAGACCGCGGATGGTTCTGAGGAATAGGAGAAACTTCAAGATGCGAAAAGTGGGAATAGAGGCAATCGTCGTTTGTTTGGCTGCATTTACGGGTATATCGGTTTACGCGCAGTCCGATTCCAACATGGCGATTTTGCGCGACAAAGTGAAGGCGGACAAAAAGCTGGTTGTCGCCGCCAACATGGATTTGACGGAGGCCGAAGGCAAGGTCTTCTGGCCCATCTATGACGCCTATCAGAAGGACCTCACCGCAATTAACGGCCGCGTGGCCGAGACGGTCAAGGCTTACGCCGCCGCCTACAGCAACAATACGCTCACCGACGCCGACGCCGTCAAATTGGCCACCGACGCGCTAAAGATCGATCAGGACGAGCTGAATCTCCGAAAATCCTACGGTGCGAAGCTGACAAAGGTAATCCCCGGAAAGAAAGCGGCCCGCTACATCCAGATTGAAAACAAAATACGTGCCCTGATCCGCTTCGAACTCGCCGACGGAATCCCGCTGGTGCCCTAAGACGCCGGCAGCACCCATCCCGTTAGCTTCCAATTCGTTTCAGGCTATAATCACGCTGTTGGGCGGGTACCCGACAGGCGTAGGAATGAGCAGATCAACAAATTTCCTCCCCGCGACAACCGGTGGCTTGGTTATTTTCGAAACCCAAACCCTGCCGCGGGGCCCGGCATGAATACGGAGTGGGTACGGCTCAAGGATATCTTCGGCGATGCAATCGAATTGCCTCCCCAGGATAGAGCGGCTTTCCTCGCCAAGGCATGTGCGGGGGATGCCAAGCTGCAGGCGGCCGTCGAGCAACTCCTGTCCAATACCAATACCCAGACCGGGGAGCTCCTCGCTCCCCAGGCCAGGATTTTTTCCGCCGGCGAGTTAATTACACCCCGCTTCCGGATTACTCGCTTCCTCGGCGAAGGCGGCATGGGAGAGGTGTACGAAGTGCAGGACCTCGAACTGGGGGGATTGGTCGCGCTCAAAACGCTGCGGCAGACCATCAACAACGACGCTCGATTCCTTGCCCGTTTCCGTCGCGAAGTGCAGATGGCACGGCAGGTCACGCATCCGAACGTGTGCCGGATCTTCGATGTAGGATCGGCCAGTCCCCAAGGTGTTCCGCTCGTCTTCCTGACCATGGAGTTGCTCGATGGCCGCTCTCTCTTCGAATTCCTGCGGAAGCAGAGCCCATTCACCGAAGAGGCGGCCATGCCATTGCTGCGCAACATGCTGGAAGGTTTGGGCGCTTTGCATGCGCAAGGCATCATTCATCGCGATTTCAAACCCGCCAATGTGATGATCGTTTCCGATCGCACCGGATCGGCGCGTGCTGTAATCACGGACTTCGGTTTGGCACGGGATCTGGAATCGGACGGCGCCCATACACAGACCGGTACTTTCCTGATGGGCACGCCGTCGTATATGGCGCCGGAGCAGTTTAAAGGCCAGCCCGCCACACCGCAATCCGACATCTACTCGCTGGGGATCGTCATGCACGAACTCCTTACCGGCAGGAAACCGTTCCCTCCTCCCCAGAGCGCGGAAGCGGCGAGCAGCGCCCCGACCATGACATTACCGGCCATCCAGATTGCCGAAGGACTCAGTCCCCGTCTTCAGGCTTTGATCCTTCGGTGTATCGCATTTAACCCTTCCGAACGTCCGCAATCGACGGCAGAAATTCTTGATGGCCTCTCGAAGCCGTTCCCTGCTCCGAGCGAACAGCCGCTGCTCGCTGCCCGGGCGGAAACGGTCCCCGCGGGCGCCCGAGTTCCAAATCCCACTCGTCGATGGGCAGCGGCGGCGGCCTGTGCGTTGCTGGTCGGTGCGGCCGCCTTCGGCACCTGGACAAAGTTCTTTCAAGAGTCTCCGGTTCCGAAAACCCCGCCTGCTCCGTCGCGCCTGGTTGCGGTCATTCCTTTCCAGGCCATCAACGAAGATGATCGCGAGTTGCGGGCGCTTTCCGACGGCGTAGCCGAAATGCTCGCGTCGAAACTAACAGAAGTCGAGCTGTTGCAGGGTGGATCCTTCTCCGTCGTTCCGGCCAGCGAGATCCGCAGCCGCAAAATCGATAGTGTCGACAGCGCAAGAAAACAGTACGGCGTAAATCTCGCGGTTACCGGCAGCATCCAGCGCGTAGGCAAGTCCATACAGTTCACCGCCAATCTGGTTGACGCGGCTGAATTGCGGCAGTTGCGAGCCACCAGCTTCGAAGCCGCCGTGGGCGACGGGAAGGCTCTTCGTGACGGCGTCATAAGCCGTGTGATCGGCATGCTCGATGTGCCGTCTACGCCACAATTGGCGAAGGCTCTCGAAGGGAACGAGACCGGCCGCGCCACCGCGTATTTCGCTTATCTCGAGGGGCGCGGATATCTCTATCGCTTTGATATCGCCGGCAACGTCGAACGCGCCATTGAAAGTCTCGGCAAAGCCGTTCAAGACGACCCAGATTATGCGCTCGCGCATGCCGCTCTCGGCGAAGCCTATTGGCGAAAGGCCCGCAGCATGAACGACAAGGTGTGGGCAGGCCGGGCTTTGGAATCGGCACAAAAGGCGGTGCAGCTTGGCGGCAGCTTGGCCGTGCCTCACATCAAGCTCGGTGAGATTTATGGACAAAGCGGCCGGCAGCAGGACGCCATCCGCGAATTCCAACTCGCGCTCAAGTCGCAGCCGGGCAACGCCGAGGCTTATCGCGGGCTCGGCAGCACTTACGTCACGATGGGGCTTTTTAAGGAAGCCGAGGAGGCCTATTTGCAATCGGCGCGCCTCCGCCCCAACGACTGGTATTCGCACAATCTGCTGGGTGTCTTCTACTACGGACAAGGGAATTACGCCAAAACGGAACAGTCCTGGCTCAGAGCGCAGGATCTGACCCCCGACAATGAGTATCCCTGTCGAAACCTGGGCCTGTTATACCTGGGAATTGGGAAATTCGAGCAGGCGAAACGGGAATTCGATCGGTCCAACAGCATCAAACCCTCGTTCCTCGCCCGCCAGGGATTGGGGCGTCTTCACTACTATGCCGACCGGCCCGCTCAGGCGGTAGTGGAATTTCAGAAGGCGACGGAGATCGAGCCGTACAATCATTTGGGTTGGGGCGGCCTCGGTGATGCCTACTCTCAGATTCCCGGAAAAGCAGACGAAGCCCGAAAGGCATACGCGCGAGCAGTAGACGCTTGCGAGCGCAAGCTGGCAGTCTCTCCCAAAGCGGATGAGACCCGCGCCTACCTCGCCTTATACCACGCCCTTCTACATCAAAAAGCAAAAGCGCTCGAAATACTCGCCCAGGTGATCGACGCGCCTGCGCTCAATATCGACGCACGGACTGCTGTTGCATTCACGCACGAGGTGTTAGGGGAAAGGCAGATGGCCATCCGTGGCTTTGAAACTCTCTTATCCGATGCCCGGGCAGTTACTCTGATTCGTGCCGATCCCCTGTTGCGCCAATTGAAGGAAGACCCCGGGTTCGCTCCGCTCCTCCAGCGCCGATCCGCTCTCTAGCAGGGTCCGGGCCCCGAATCGCTAAGCATTTTGATGATCTTATCGATTGCCTTGCCGGCTTCTTTTAATGAAGCGGACGGTTTCGGCACAGATTTGATCGCTTTCTTCGCACTCTGAAGCGCGGTGATCACCGAGCTTATCGCTTCCTTCTCTTTTGCTGTCATGACTGCCTCCTTAAGCTGTTGCTCTATTAGTCAACAGGCCGACTAGCCTAACACATCGGCAGTACGTCGGGCCACTAACCCGCAAAGGCTCGACATTGCATGGTAAGATTCCCGCCATGCCATCGCCAGTCGACATGCGGCCACAAGTGGAACGCCTTCGGGCGGTTCTCGAAAAGCAGACCGTTTTCCAGAAATTTCATTCTCTGGAAGAATTCATCGAGCGGGTCAAGGGAAGAAAGCGAAGTAGGCAGGTAAGGTCCAAATCGGGTCGAATGTGGCTCGAAGGTCTAGCAATGGTTCTCTCTGGGCTCTATGTTCATTTGCCTTTCAAGCGCACTCGGTACGGGGCCAATCCGGTAGATTTGCTGAAGGCCTTGGAAAGAAATCTGCCTATGCCGGAGACGGACTTTTTCCGGGCGCTACTCAATATCTTTGCGACTTTGCATGATCCCCACACCTGCTTTCTTCTACCGAAGCCCTACAATCTGGCAATGGCCTTCCTGCCGTTTCAGGCGGCCGCCGTTTATGAAAGTCAGCCGGAAGGCGATTGGGTTCCAGAGCCGGTTTTCTTGGTAACTGAGGTTGCGCGCGAACTCGCCGTGGAACTCGAAGATATCGGTTTTCAGCCGGGAACCCGGATTACCCATTGGAACGGCATGCCGATGGCCGCTGTTGTTCATCAACTCGCCTTGCGCGAAAACGGCGCTAACCCGGATGCTTGCTTCGCCAAGGCGATGGAAAACCTGACGCTCCGGCCCCTTTCGCGGATGCTGATTCCCGACGCTCCCGCCACCCTGCTGCGATTTGATCCACCTAAGAAATCCGTCGCCCATAAAGGATCGGAGGTTCTCTTTGAATGGTCGATTCGCGAGAAAGTGAAGGAGGGTCTTGAGGATAAACTCGCACCGCGCCTCTTCGAACGGCACGACCCGGAGGAGGCTGGCTGGGAGTCCTGGGATGAAGAACCAATCGGATTGGTTGCGTACCAGATATTAGAATTAGCCCATCCGACGGCCGCCGAGTCCGTCGCAGTTGGTGTAATCCGTATCCATTCTTTCCAAGCCGAGGATCCTTTGGGTTTTGTGAAACAGTTCCGCGCATTACTTGGCAAGATTCGCGAAAGGGCGCCCCTTGCCCTGATACTGGATGTCCGCGGCAACCTGGGAGGCATTATTCCCGCGGCGGAGGGAATCCTGCAGTTTTTTACTGCTTCATCGATTACACCGGCTTCGTTCCAATTTTTAAATTCGCCGGTGCTGCAAGACATTGTTCATCAGACCCCTCGCGAACTGGACCGGCTCGATGATTTCGGGCTTGAAACCGATACCGGGACTGTCTTTTCACGCGCCGCGCCCCTCACTAAAGCCGAAGACGCTAATGCCATCGGCCAAGTCTACTACGGCCGCGTAGCGCTCATCACCGACGCGCTTTGCTACAGTGCCGCCGACATTTTTACGGCTGGCTTTCAAGATCACCGCATCGGTCCCGTAATTGGCGTCGACGGCAGCACGGGTGGCGGAGGTGCTAATTCCTGGGATTACAACTCATTCGTTGCTGGAAAAACAACCGGCGAAGGCTGGACGTTTCCGGACCTCCAAGACGGGGCGAACATGAAGTTCTCGATTCGTCATAGTCTGCGTACCGGCCGGTTTCAGGGCAAAATTCTGGAGGACTTTGGAGTAAAACCCGATTACCGCTATTTTTCGACGGAGGGAGACCTCGCCGGGTGCGCTATCGGCCTGTATGAATTTGCGTTCTCTAAGCTGCTCTGGGGCTCAGGGCTAAAGGAGATTTCTGTGGACCTGGCGGTCACGCGACTGCAGGACTTCGATGCGGAGGATTTCCGGCTGGTTCTCGACTGCGAGACTGGGGGCGTGACTCACGCGGAAGTCTTAGTCAATGACCATATCGTCAGCCTCCGGGACCTACGCGACGACGGTGATCGTTGGACCGAAGAAGAACAATTGAAATGGTGGATGAAGGAATTGGACACAGTGGAAGTTCGGTGTTTCAATATCCTGCCCGCCGGACACTTTCCCTTCTATTCCGAAGCCGAGCTTCTTTCCATGGAGGATGCGGACAAGTCTATGCTCCACCGGGTGGCATGCCGCAAGTTTAAGAACCTCTTGGATCCGATGCGTCAAAACGCGACGCCGGTGTTGAGGGAATCCTCGGGCGCCGCGGAATCCCGCCATCGTCTTCTCTATTACGTATCAGGTAACAGCCGAAAGAATGCGCTGGATTGCATCGCGATCGCCGACGAACTTCGGGCCGTATTTCCCGGTGTGGAAATTCTCTTCGTCTCGCATGGAACCGGTGCGATTACTCTACGTGCCGGCGGTTTAGACGTGATCGACCTTGGCCTTCCCGATCGCCCCGCGTTGTTCGCCGTACAGGACAAGTTCGCATCCGAACTTACCAATTTGTGGAAGGAATCCCCGCCCGCCCTGGTCGTTTCCCACGGAGAGTCCCGGTTGGCGCAACTCATCGGTGACTCGACGCCTCAGCTCGATTGGCCCTGCCCGTTCGTTCTCATCGTGAATGACATTTCCGGCCTGGGCCCTCACCAGCATCACGAGACTCTCGTGTTAGGCAAAGCCGACCTGGACCCCAGCCGGGGCATTCGCCCGGTGGGTCCGATCGTGCGCACTTTCCATTCGCCTCTCAGTGCAACGCCGGAGTCGAAGAAGAAATTCGAGCGAATGAATCGGGCACGAACGGAATTGGGGCTGGATCACAATGAGCTGATCATATCCGTCATAGTCGAACCAGGAGTGCGGACAGAACTCGTCGCGCCGTTATTCACGCTGGTGAAGGATGCGTTTGACAGAATCGACCCCGGAACATCCTTTCTTCAACAATACCGTCCCGGGATAAATGGGAAGCAACTACTCTGGGACCCGGCGGCAAAAGTCAAGGACGGACCTTTTTTTGACGCCATCGACTACCCGCGCGTCATGGCCGCATCCGATCTGGTGATCACGAAGGGGGATTCCTGCATCATTACCGAGCTGAGGCTCATCGGCACTCCGTACTTACTCATTTCGCATTCCGGACAGACCCCGGACCTGTACTTTGAGACGTCTTTCGATGATCACCGGCTACTGCGCTATGCAGGCCTCGATGCCGAGTCGCTGAGTGTTGAAATTACTGACAGGCTCGTCGAAGGACGACACGTGAGACCCAAGATACTACCGGAGGAATTTCAGAATGCCGCCCGTAACGCCGCAAATCGACTGAAAGAGATTTTACTGTCCCTGGATCAATCGACCCCGAAATGACCGTCTGGTACTTTGCCCGGGGCCGCGGCCGCGGACACGCTCTGGCGGGCCTCTCGATCGCCCGGCACATGCGGTCGCTGGTGCCCTCCGTAAGGGTCCGCTTTATCTCTTACGGCACAGGCGCGCGGACTTTTCGCGAACTCGGTGTCCCCGTTCTGGACCTCAGGATGCCGGACATACCGGGCCTGTTCGACCTCGAGCGAAAGTTGCCGAGAATATTTAATACCTCGCGGCTGCCCGCTCTCGTCGTCGCCCACGAAGAGTTCGCTGTCTGCCCGTTCGCCAAGGCAGTGGGAGTGCCCGGCGTATTGATAACGGACTGGTTCCTCGACGATCCCAATACCTGGCAAATGGAGTCGATCAAGAATACCGAAGAGGTCCTGTTCCTCGACGATCCGCAGGTTTTCGCGGACGGCTTATTTATTCCGCCGCCATACGCGGCGGGCAAGGTGCAATGCACGGGGCCCGTGCTTCGGCCGCTGAGTTATGGGCGCCAGGATCGGCTTCGCGCTCGCCGGGAATTGGGAATTGCCGGCGGTACGCTCGTCGTTTCCGTCTTCATTCATCCCGGCCGGCGCACTGAGGAGATCGCGCCACTGCGTGAAATTCTACAAACCGCATTCGATTCCCTCCCGGCGCGGAGCAAGCTCTTGCTCTGGGACCGCGACTCCGATTCCGAGTTCGACCGGACCATGGCCGCCTCCGATCTCGCTATCACAAAGGGAAACCGGAACATCGTGTTGGAACTCGCCGCCATGGGCATCCCTTCGATTTCGGTTTCCCACGGACTGAACGCCATCGACGATCTTCGCACCGCTTCGCTGGCGAACAATCGAACCCTTGCCAATCGTGGTCTCTCCGCCCTTCGATTAGCCGAATGCATGACACACATGATCGAACGGAACAAGGCGGGAGCTATACAACCAATTCGTTACTCCGACGGCGCGCGCAAGGCAGCAGAAAGTCTCGCAGCCCTGCTCCTCCGGGCCACTTCCTTAACCGGCGGAAGCGAAAAATAGAAAGCCTCTTCTTCCGGCGAAAATAAACGCAATAAATTCTCCGAAACCTCAGGCAGACTGCGGAAAATCCGATCAGTAACTCGGCCGTCCCGCGACTTCACCCACGTGTTCCTCCCATGGCGGATTCTTACGTACAGTTCCGAATCGTCCACAATTACAATCGGGTTGCGACTGTCCATTAGAAACCAGTAGTCCTCCGCGGTTGGAAGATCCCGGAACGGCATACTCCGCCAATGCGACTTCGAAAAAGTAAGCGTGCCGCCGGCCCCTCGCATGCGCCCCGAAAATCGAAAGCATCGCTCGCCCGCGATATAGACCAGATAGCAGCCGCACGCCGCCACGACCTGATTCGGTTGTGGAGCGGACCAAAGGGCATCCAGCATCGTCGAGACGAAGCCGGGGTGATACCAGTCGTCATCGTCCCACTTGATGAGGAACTCCCCCGAAGCCTGTGCAATCCCATAATTCAGCTTTCCTCCCAGCGAAAGCTGGCCGGGCGCAATGCGAAAGTAGCGAACTGTGGGCACTCCGGCGCAAAGATCCTCCACCGGATCGTCACTATCGTCGACAACAATCATTTCGCGGGAAGCGAAGGTCTGTCTCGCAAAATAGCCCAGCGCCTGTTGGACAAATCGGCGCCGGTTCCGAGTGGGCATCACGCAGGAGACGATTGGCTGGCAGGCCATGGAGTCATTAACCGGCCGTCAACTCGAACGGCGCGCGCCTGGCCCCCGGCCGCTCCGGGCTGCTTGAGCAACGGGCGGAAGCGACAAATAGAAGGCTTCTTCTTCGGGCGAAAACAAGCGCAATAGATTCTCCGAAACCTCCGGCAGATTGCGAAGAACCCGGTCCGTATTTCGGCCGTCCCGGGTCTTCACCCACGTGTTCCTCCCATGACGAATCGCAACGAATAATTCGGAGTCGTCCACCAGAACGATCGAGTCACCGGAGTCCGTCAAGAACCAATAGTCCACCTGACACGGCAGGTCCCGGAAAGGCGTCCTGCGCCAATGCGATTTGGAAAAGGTAAGCGTGCTTCCAGCCCCTCGCACCCTCCCTGAAAATCGGAAACATTTCTCCCCGGCTATAAAAACCAGATAGCAGCCGCACGCCGCCACGGCGTTCTCCGGCTGCGGAGCGGACCGAAGCGCACCCAGCATTTTCGCGATGAATCCTGGGTTATACCAGTCGTCATCGTCCCATTTGACAATGAACTCACCGGAAGCCTGTTCGATACCCAAATTGAGCTTTTCCCCAAGCGAAAGCCGGCCTGGCTCACAGCGAAGGTAGCGGATCGAGGGTACGCCTGCACAGAGATCATCCACCGGATCGTCGCTATCGTCGACGACGATCAGTTCGCGTCGCGCGAAAGTCTGTCTTGCAAAATAGGCGAGGGCCTGTTGGACAAAGCGGCGCCGGTTTCGCGTGGGCATCACGCAGGAAACAATCGGGCGGGAAACCATGCTCGCTTTGACTACTTCGAAGGATTGATGACCCGGGCGCAGCCAACGATTTCAACCAGCGAGTTGCCTGGGATCCAGTCGACGGACATAAACGCCCGCGCCGGCGTCTTTCCGGAAGGGAAGAATCCGCGGTACACCTTGTTGAACGCCTGGTACTGCGCGGTATACGCGTCGAACTTCGCCTGGCCGCTCAGCGTGGGAACCTTCTCGGCGTGAGGCAGGCATGTGAACACCTGCAACTGCAGGATGCTTTCCATCGTGCACCCCGCGCGTTCGATAGACTTCTTCACGCCCTCCATGGCGCGTGCCGCGTGCTTCTCGAACGGATCGGTTACGGTGACTTGATCCTCTCGCGGGTAACCGCTGTTCGCTCCCATTCCTGAGAAATAGTAGACGCCGTTGATCACGTGATCCGCTCCCGGCGATCCCGCTTTGGATTGCCCTTGTCCGAATGCAAACGAGGCGCCAAGCGTGGGTAACGCCGCCGCAAAAGTGAATCTCCGTCGAGGAATGGTGATCGGCATCTCAATTCTCCTGAGATCGAATGATACCCCAATTTGCAAACGCGATTGCTTGATAGCATGGTTTCCGTGTTTCGCCACCTACCCCTGTTGCTCCTTTTGGGCCTGCTTTCTTGCGGAAGTAAACAATTCATCCTCGAACCTGTCCCGGAGTGGGCTTATCCCACCAATCCGCCGCAACCGCCGGGACAGCCCGCTCCTGATAAAAAGGAGCGATTTCGTATAGAGACAAGTAAGCTGTCCTTCACCCGCCCGGAACTGACCAATCTGTTCAACGCGCCCGACTGGCGTCCCGAAGATCATCCGGCAATGCCGGACGTCGTCTCTCATGGCCGCCAGCCGGATGTGCGGGCCTGTGGCTATTGCCACTTGCCTACTGGCAACGGACGGCCGGAAAACGCGCGGCTGGCGGGTTTGCCTGTCGAGTACTTCATCAGCCAAATGAAGGCGTTTCGCGATGGGCAACGTAAATCCTTCGTCGCCGGCAGAGCGCCGACCATCAACATGAGCAACACCGCAAAAGCGATCACAGACGACGAAATTGTTGCCGCGGCTAAATACTTCACCGGTCTTCCGCCGCAGTCGTTCGTGCGGGTGGTCGAGTCGTCCGTCGTCCCCAAGTCGAAAATCGCCGGTTGGTTATTCAAGTTCGACGGCAAGACTGGACAGGAACCTCTCGGCCAACGGATCCTCGAAGGCCCGGAGGATTTCGAGCAATTCGAACTGCGCGATCCGTCCTCCAAATACATCGCTTATGTGCCGGAAGGAAGCATCGCCTTGGGGAAGCGCCTGGCCGAGACATGGGGGGAAAACAAGGAGCTCGAATGTTCGAGCTGCCACGGGCCCGGCTATCGAGGCAAAGACGATGTACCAAGCATCGCCGGCCGTTCTCCGAGTTCACTGGTTCGTCAGCTATATGACATGAAGTCCGGCGTCCGCCGTGGCGGCAAGAGCTCCGAAATGGACAAAGTGGTGAAGTACATGACGAACAGCGACATGCTGGCACTCGCGGCGTATCTTGGAACGCTGACGCCTTAAGGTACACTGCTGGGCAGGAGCTACGCCCGATGAAACAAGCTCGCCTCGCCAGCCTATACCTCGTCTATGCGCTTTCCGCCTTCGCGGACTTCACCGCCACCACCACCCTCTCCTCCGGAACCGCTCTCAACGTCGAAACCGGAGCCACCGCAGCCGCCGGCGCCGACTTCCTCTGGTCGGGTTCCGCCATCGCCCCGCAGGGTCGCGCGCGGGCTCTAAAAATACCCAGTGTCAGCGGCAGCCGCAACTATCAAACCCTTGACGACACACTCCTCCGCAGTTTCGTCCTCCTCGCCTCCCCTGCCCCCATCCAAGCCGCGAACCTGGCCGCAAACGACATCGTTCTAGTCGTCACTAACAACGCCAATCTCTCCAAGGTCCTCATTACCGCCATCGGCTCGGGCTCCCTGTCGATCACGTTCACCACGTACGGCGTCTCTTCCTCCCCCGGTGCACCCGTATTGAAAGCGGTGCTGAACAATTCCAGTCAAATCGCCCCGGGCCGGCCAAACTACGGCATCGCGCCTAGCAGCCTTTTCATCGTCACCGGCAGCGGTCTCGCCGACCCGTCCGAACTCGTCCTCCAGTCCAGCCAGCCTCCCGGCCTCCCCCTCCAGTTGAACGGCGCGAGTATCTCAGTAACCGTCAACGGCGTCACCGTGCGCCCGCCCATTTACTACACCACGCCGACGCAAATCGCCGCCGTCCTTCCCGCTCGCACGCCGGTCGGCACGGGAACGCTCACCGTCACCCACGGCAGCATCACCAGCACCTCGATCCCCATACAAGTCATCCCGGCCGCCCTCGGCTTCAATACCTATGACGTGAACACGGCCGTCGCCACCGACGCCGCATCCGGTGCAGTCCTCACCTATACCGATTCCGGCACCCAGGGACAAACGGTCGTCCTCTGGTCCACCGGACTCGGGTCCGATCCCGAAGATAGCGACAACATCTTCTCCACCAGTCCCAAATCTGTCAACACGCCCCTGCAGATCTACATCGGCGGCATCCAGGCCCGAGTCCTCTACGCCGGATCGTCAGGCTACCCCGGCGTCAATCAAATCAATGTCGTCATCCCCGATACAGCCCCCTCCGGCTGTTGGGTGTCCATCGCCGCCGTCGTCTCTAATACGATTCTCAGCAATGTAGCCACACTGCCCATCAATCGTGGCGGCGGCGCCTGTGTCGACTCGGTCAGCGGCCTCACCGGCTCCCAAATCTTCAACCCCGCCGGCCTCACTTCATTCCGAACCGGCTTCGTCAGCCTCTCGCTGTCGAATAATCCCGGCAACGGTGGCGGCCGCACAACCAACGTGGCGGCGACGGCGGCATTCCAGCGCTACTCCGCCCTCTCCTTCAACACCGGGAACTCCCTCTCTCCCGGAGGATGCGCGATACTTACCCCGCAGTCGATCGGCAGCATCACCGCGCTCCGGGCAGGATCCATTTCGCTCAGCGGCCCAAACGGCCTGGAAGTGACACTCGCATCGACACCACTCATCGGCGGCGCCTTCGCCTCCACGCTTCCCGCCACCGCCATTCCGTCCTCGGGCGGGGTATTTACTTTCAAAGGAACGGGCGGAGCGGACGTGGGCGCATTTACATCCACCATTGAATTCCAGAGTCCACTATTCTCCTGGACCAACTCCGCGACGATTACCTTCGTCGACAAAACCCGCGGCCTGAACGTGTCATGGACCGGCGGAAACCCCGGCAGTCTCGTGTCAATATCCGGCGGCGCCGGCGTAGTTGATCGAAACACGAACGCCGTTACCGTCGTAAGTTTCATGTGCCTTGCCCCGGTCGAAGCCGGCCAGTTCACCGTGCCCTCGTACATCATGCTGGGAATACCCACAGGCAACGGGAGCCTCATGATGCAGAACCAAATCAACGGGACGCTAAATGCCAGTGGCCTCGACCTAAGCCTGGCCTTCGGCTCCAATTCCTACTCGATATCGGTTCCCTACTCCGTCGGAACGCCCGCGACCAGATAAGGACACCGCCTCTGAACATCCGCGACGGCTCCCGAACTTCAACAAGAAACGTTACGCCCAGCCAAGCTCTCGGAGAGCAATACCGGCGTTCCAGATCTTTGTCATATGGACGATCTTTTCGCCGTCGAACTGCATGACGTACACGTAGTCAGTACTGATGCTTCGTCCCGTTGGAGGCACGGGACCTCCTTCGCCGGTGTGCGTTCCGTGAAAAACCCCGTAGGCGGCGACGTTGTTGCGCTCCACATCGGTGGCGAACGACTTCACTTCGTAATGCGCGTCAGGCAGCACGGTCATGATGCCTTTCATCCACTCGGTATATTCGGTGAGAGTGGAAATCCCCAGCAGCGGCTCCGCTTGGGCGGTAAATGTCGCGTCCGGAGCGCAAAACGCGCTGCAGACCGCCCATCCTTTCCCGCTTTCGCACGCTTCAAAGAAAGCTTCCGCCACAGTTGTGATTGATGTCGACGCCGGTGTCATTGTCTTCGGTCCGTCCTTACGACGGTGGAGTCTATCACAGGAACTGCGTCGTTCAGCAAAACACTATCCACGATCCCGGCCAGTACATCGTCAACGCTGTTATGAAGGCGCTCCTATCTCTCGCCCTGTTCAACATCGCACTGCTCTGCCAGCCGGTGGAACGGACACTCTCGTTCAAACAACTGCAGACGTCCATGGAACTGAATGAAGCCGCCACCGTCATTCGATCGGTGGGTGAAATCCGCAATCTCGCAGTCCAGCAGGCGGAAAAGGCCCTCACCATCAACGGGAGCCCCGAGCAAGTCGAGTTGGCGGAGTGGCTTATGGGCCGCCTCGATCGTACCGCCAGCACGACTGGCGCGATCCCGTCTCAACTCGACTTCCGCCCGGTCAGCGGTAGCGATATCGTCGTTCGAGTTCTCTACTTCAAAAACGCGAATACGCTCCAGGAACGGAACGAAATGGCCACCGTCATCCGTTCCCTGATCGAAATACCCAGCCTGTTCACGGCGCAGGCAGCCGGCGCAATTGTTGTTCGAGGTTCGGTAAACCAAGCCGACGCCGCGCAATGGGCATTCGAAAACCTGGATAACAAGTCCGCAAGCGGCGCCAACCGGTATCGTCTGGCGGGAGGCGGCGATGACACCGTCCGCCTCTTCGTGATGCCTGCCAGGGGCACAGTGGAAGAGTTCTACCGTCTCGCCACGCAGGTCCGAACGGAACTGCAAGCAAGGCGCCTGTACGCCTACACCCCGCACCGTGTCATTGCCATTCGCGGAACCGAAGAGTTGATCGGACGCGCCGAAGAGCGCCTGGGCAAACCGTAATCTCCAGCCCCTCCAACCCACAGTAGTATCCTGGCTTCGAGGTACATAGCCATGAAGCCCTTCCTAATCGCCGCAGCCTACGCCATCGCCCTCATCGCCATTGCCCAGCCCCCGGCAAGCAGCGTGAAGGAACTGGCCCCCGGAGTCTGGGTACGCATGGGCGACCGCAATCGCAATCAACCCGCCAACACCGGTTGGGTCATCTTCAACGACTATATCCTCGTCATCGACGCCAACTATCCCTGGGGCGCCAAGGAAATCCTGCCGGAAATACGGAAGACCTCGAACAAACCGATCCGCTACGTCTTCAACACCCACTACCACGGCGACCACGCCTACGGCGGCAGCATCTTCACCGATCAAGGGGCGCAAATCGTCTGCTCGTCCGACTGCGCCGTCGAATCCAAAACCAAGGGCCAGACCGGATGGGATCGGAACAGGGCGCTCGAAGATTACAGTTTGAAGCCCTACAAACTGGCCCACCCAACCATCTCCTTTGGCAACTCCATGGCCTTTGACGATGGCGAGCACCGCGTCGAGCTGCTACTCATGGGTCCAGGCCACAGCAAGGGCGACGCCGTCGCCTGGCTGCCGAAAGAGAAGATCCTTTTCACCGGCGACCTCTGCGTAAATTGGGGCTTCGGTAATAACGCCGCCGATGCCGACGCCGACCATGACCACTGGCTCCGGGCGCTCGACCGCATGGCCGCGATGGTGCCAACCACCGTCGTCGTTGGCCACGGAGCTATCGGCGGCATCGCCGAACTCCGCGCCCAGCACGCCTACATGGCCGACATGGTCGACACCGTCCGCCGCGGCATCGCCGCCGGCCAGAGCGAAGATCAAATCGCCCAGGCCGATCTGACCCGTCACAAAATTGGAGCCGATAAAGCCAGAAACTCGGCCTCTCTGAAGGCCGTCTACCAGAAGCTGAAGAAATAGGGGACCGAACCCCTGTGACCAGGTTCCAGCGGCGCTTCGAGCGTGGCCTGTGTTACTCCCGTGTACTACAATTGGCGATCATGGACGAGAGTGCGTCCTCCCAAGTGACAGCCTTGCTTCACGATTGGAGGAATGGCAACCGCGCAGCCGTCGACAGACTTCTGCCGCTCGTATACGACGAGCTGCGAGCTATCGCAAAAGCGCGCCTCGCATCGGAACGGCCCGGTCATACGCTCCAGGCCACTGCGCTCGTTCACGAAGCCTATCTCCGCATGATTAAGCAGGACGGTGTGGACTGGGAATGCCGGGCGCAGTTCTTCGGTTTCGCCGCCCGTGTAATCAGGAATATCCTGGTGGACCATGCGCGATCCCGCGGCAGACAGAAGCGAGGGGGCGCAGTCGTTTTGACGTCGTTTGAAGATGTGTTGTCGTTGCCTGAAAAATCATCGTTCGAATTGATCGAGCTCAACGACGTTCTCGAGAAGCTGGAAGCGCACGATGAGCGGCAGTGCCGAGTTGTCGAACTCCGCGTCTTTGGAGGGCTGTCCATCGAGGAGACTGCGCATGTGCTCAATTTGTCACTCACCACGGTGAAGAGCGAATGGCGGATGGCCCGCGCCTGGCTTTACCGGCAACTGGAAGGGTGAGTGCCCGAGTGAACGAACAATGGGAACAGGTCAAAGAGCTCTTCGTTGCCTGCTCTGATCTCACCGGTGACCAACTCGCGGCTCGTTTGGCTGCCGCCCCGGGCGAAATTCGCCGCGAAGTCGAATCTCTACTCGCGGCGGAAAAAAAAGCCGGTCCTTTCCTGGGCGGCTGGCCCAACGTTACCCGTATTGGCCCCTACGAGCTGATCGCGAAGATCGGTGAAGGCGGCATGGGGGCGGTATGGGAAGCGCGCCGCGCCGACGGTCAATTCGAGCAGCGCGTCGCCATTAAGATTGTCCGCCAACACTATGACTCCGAAGCCAACCTGGAGCGATTCCGCGCGGAGCGGCAGTTGTTGGCGCAACTCGATCATCCAAATATCTGCCGGCTGCTGGACGGAGGGACAACAACCGGCGGGCTCCCGTACCTGGTGATGGAACTGATCGAAGGTTCCCGTATCGACGAGTATTGCAGCCGTCTAGCCCTGACCGCTGAACAACGTCTTCGCTTGCTGTTGCCGGTTTGTGATGCGGTTGCGTACGCCAACAGGAGCGGCGTGCTTCATCGCGATCTGAAGCCAGCGAACATTTTGGTCACCGCCGCGGGAGTCCCTAAGCTTGTCGATTTCGGTATCGCAAAGGCCATCGGCCCCGAATCCCCGGTCACAGCTACGATTCAAAGGATCGCTACGCCCGAATACGCCAGCCCGGAACATCTTTCCGGAAAGTCCCTGACCGCGACTTCGGATGTTTATTCGCTCGGCGTAACCGCGTATGAGCTCCTCACTGGCGCGAAGCCGTACAGCGGCTCGGCCGGTTCGCTGGACGAACTCGTTAGAACCATTGGTGAGTCGGCTCCTCCGCCTCCCAGCTCTTTCGGCAAGGCAATTTCGGCAGACATCGATAAGATCCTTGCCAGGGCGATGCATAAGGATCCGGATCGCCGCTACGCAGGATCCGGCGAGATGGCGAAAGACATTGAACGCCACTTGACCGGCGAGCCCGTGCTAGCGCGAGGAGATAGCATAACGTATCGCCTCGGACGTATCCTTCGCCTAAACCGCGGAATGGCGGTAGCGGCGGCTGCGGCTTTCGCGCTGGGCGTGATCGCCTGGAATGCCTGGTTCTACTGGCACACCCCAACGTTTACACACCGGTCGCTGGCGGTGATTGGCATTCGCAGCGAATTGACCGATCCGTCACTGCAGTGGCTCGAGCGTGGAGTAGTGGAGACGCTAACGACAAGCCTCCTGCATTCCGGGGCCTTCCAGGTAATCCCCACTGAACGCGTTCGCGCGAACTCACACAACCGCACTCCCGAGGAAACGGCGCGATCCTTGGGGACCGATCTGTATGTGGACGGGGTTCTTAGGAGTGCACAGGACAGAATCCGGCTTGATCTCCGCGTTCATGAGACGGGCACCCGCAGAACAGTGTTCGCTCGGGGTTTCGAGTCGGTAGCGAAGGAAGCGGTCTTTTTGCTCGCGGACCAGGGCGCCTCTCAAATCGCTGGCGGTCTCACAACGGCGGCGCCGGCCCGAACCGAGCTAAAGATGCTGCTGACACAAAACATCGATGCACTGCGGTCGTATGAGGAAGCGCGCCGCGAACTGGGCAAGTGGCACATCGGCGAGGCCATAAGAGGATTCCGCAAAGCCGTGGAACTCGACCCCGAATTCACCATGGCCTACGTCGGTTTGGCTGGGTCGGTTGGTTTGATGGATCGTTCAGCGGCTCGAGGCGTAATCGTTCGCGCTGCCGGTCTGGCCGCATCGCGAAATCTGCAGGGATATCCGGCGAAGCTGATTCAAGGGCTGCGGCTCTATTTCGATGGCCGCCTCGAGGATTCGGCCCAGATGCTGCGCGCCCTCGCGGAAGAGTATCCGCAGGAAACGGACCCGTTGCTCTGGGAAGGGATGGCGCATACCTACGCATTTCGTGTTGCGGAAGCGCGTGTGGCCTTCGGGCAAGTTACCCGCCTCGACCCCGATCATGCGTTTGGATGGTTGATGCTGGCCCAGTCGAGCGGAATGGAGGGCGCGCACGAAACCGCGCAGAGCGCCGCGGCGCGCTACTGCCGCCTGGTCGGCGAGCGCGAGCGCAACTGCTACGGAGTCTGGGGGGACATCTATGTCCTGGCCGAACGCTGGGACGACGCCCTGGAGCAGTATCAAAAAATCTCTGGTCCGTCGTCCTTGCCGTTTGCAGTGGTGCATTGGCTTCGCGGCGATTCCCTCGCGGCATCCCGGTATCTGTCGTCGCACAACGCGCCTTCCGCACACGCCGCTCTTGTGGAAGCCAATGCGGCTGTGGCCAGGGGCGACTTTGCAGGCGCGCCGCAGCTTTACGAAAAGTCCGCGAAGCTTTACCGCAATCCCCACCACGCGTATCTGCAGCTCCTCAAAGCAGCGGAGATCTGGCTGGAACTGGGGAAACCGGAGAATATCCGGGTGCGCGACCTCAGAATGGCGATTTGCGAGTTTTCTTTTTTTGCGGCTCTAGTCTGAACGTATATACTACGTACAGTAAGGAGTCACCATGCCCCAGTCCCTCTCTGAATTGGA
>Ga0315912_10001441_pt1 | contig 29141 bp, 26 predicted proteins | sample VfabasoilMG_FD_204469 | JGI IMG/M metagenome (GOLD analysis project Ga0315912, IMG submission 204469) | Garden soil microbial communities collected in Santa Monica, California, United States - V. faba soil | ecosystem: Environmental > Terrestrial > Soil > Garden | place: USA: California...
TGAAGTTCGTGGCCTCGTTCAGGGACCAAGACTCTTTGACTGTGATTGTTCGTCGAGGTTTGCGTACTGCCGGTTGTGTATCCTTCATGTGGATAGTCGGGTGTGGTGCTCCCCCTTCCGATAAAGTTCCTGGCCAGGAGTCGCGCGCGGCCATCGCAGGTTCGAACCAGATCGCTCCATCGCAAGACATCAATCAAAAACCCAACAGGCCTGGACTTCTCCCGGATGTGAGCCAAGCGGAAAACACGGGCAGTTCGAATCAGCGAAATCCTCTTGCAGGGAAAGACGACGAGAACAACCAGCAGCAGTCTCCAGAACTTCCAGCATCGATCGCCAAGGATCTTGACTCGCCGGATGCCCGCGACCGGTTTCGAGCCTTAAATCATTGGGAGGCCAAAGACAGCAAGGCGCCGCTCGATCCGGTATTCGAGGCGATGGAGGACGAGGACGAAGCTGTGCGAGCCAAAGCGACAGCCATCGTCGAACAACGGTGGGCCGCGGAGCACGATCGTGAGAAGAGCTGAGGGAGGCAACCAGAAGGACCAAGGAGGTGTCTGGTCGTCCGGCTATGAGCTGAGTCCGGACGGGGGCGGCTGTGTAATCGTGTCAGGATGTTTGTCGTGTATCCATAGTTAGACTGTTGTAAGGAGGCACAATGAAGTCCATTCGCGTACTGCCGCTCGTGGCAGGACTGATGTTGGGTGCGAGTCAGCTTGCCCTTGCGGATGTAACCTTTACCGTCAATGATACGCCAGGGCATTGGTTCGATACGGGCACAACGTTGCCCGGAGGGACCCGCTCGCTGGCCATTATGAAGAAGGGCGAGACGGTGCATTTTAATCAGACGGTGGCCGGGGATCCCCGCAATGTTGAAAGCAAGCACACGGTCACTAGTTTGATTTGGCCGACCGGAGCCGCCGACAGTGAAAAGATCGATCAAGCCACAGCGAACCAAGCCAACCATTCGGTGACATTGAACACCGAAGGATTGTTTGTCTTTGTGTGTAAGCTCCATCCATATATGCTCGGTGCGGTGATCGTGGACGACAATGCGTTTGAGGGAGGAGGGCTCTACCTCGGCGATTCACTCACTCTCCTGGGGGTTGGGCCTGTTCCGACGACTTTCGACGCTAATGCTGGTACGGGTAATCCACCCAGCTATGCGCCGACCAATCTGTGGCTGCGGGTACTCCGCGCGTTCTTTATCGTGACGACCCCGTCCAATTGGAAGGATTACACCAAAGTTGGCCAGCAGTACCAACCGGCCTATCCTCCGGTCCCGGTCGTGCTTGGGAGTGGCGCGGCACAGGTGAACGTGGCTGATCTCAATGCCGCGCTCCAAGGCTCCTTTGATGGTGAAGTGATCGAGAAGCAGAAGCGGCCGAAACGGAAGGGGATTGGCGAAGTCTGGGTCGATACCGCTTATGAATTGACGGCGGGGAAGGAAGAGTGGTTCCCGGGCACGATGACGGTCGTGTCGGCAACTGGGTGGAACGTCAAGCGCAAGATTGCGCTGCCTGAGCAGAAGATGAACAACGGCCACAATATGTGGGCCAGCCATGACCAGAAGCAGATCTATCAAACCGAGTGGCATGGCAACAGCACCTATGTGCTGAACCGTCATAACGGGAAGCTTCTCCAAGAGATCAAGGAAGGGCAGTATGGAGACGGTGGCACCTGCCACGATCCGGCCCACGTGATGACGCGGGTGGACACGCAGCAAGTCCATGTGACCTGCAATGGCGATGACTATGTGGCGGAGTTCAACCGGCTTCCCAACGGATTGCTTCAGTTCAATGGGTTTCTCGATATGTCGAATGCGGGCGGCCAGACACAACCCCATGCCCATTGGATGGGACACGATGGGAAGTCAATGGTGACGCCCAACTCCAATACCAATGACGCGACGCTGTTTGATTTCAATACGTACACGATCAAGAATCAGCAGCCGACGGGCGCGCTGCCCATTGCGTCAGGCCTGATGCCGGATGAGAGCAAGTACTATGTGTCCAACTACCTGGGCCACAGCACCTCGGTGATGTGTGGACCGCCGGCGCCGGGAACTGTAACACGCACTTGCAAGAAGCCTGATGGGACGGAGGTCACCTCTGGGCAGAAGATCAAGGACATCGCTCTCTTGCTGAACGGCAATTATAACCCGCTGACTGGCGCGATTACCGGTCCGATCGGCGGATTGCCTATTCAGACTCCGGTGAGTCCGGACGGGAAGTTCGTGATCACCGGCAATACCCTGACCGGGACGATCACCATCATCGATACAAAGACCGATACTCTGGTCGCAATGATTCCCTGCGATCCGGGTTGCCATGGCGTGAACTTCGGCGCCAAGAAGGGTGGCGGGTACTATGCCTATGTCACCAGCAAGTTTGCCAATCGGCTGATCATCCTGGACTATGATCCGAACAATGATGGCAATGCGGACGATGCGGAGATTGCCGGTGCGGTGGTGTTGGCAAAGGAGGGTGGTGCCAAAGACGACAAGATCATCGGCAACAAGGGCCAAGGTGGCCAGGGTATCCTGCCGGTCCCTAATGTGTATAACGGCTGGGTTCAAGAGCTGCCGATCGGCTATAAAGCGCAGCTCACCAGGGCGCAGCGGAATCCTATTGGACCGCTCCCCGGCCGTAACCCGCACGATGTGAGGTAGGGAGTACGCCGAATGGTCTACCGCAGCCGTCTCTGGCTGTATCGTCGAGGCCCCGGAGCGCCGGCATGATGCCGTCGCTCCGGGGCCTTGTCATTCTTGCGCGACCGGCGGCTGTGTTTCGTCGTGTCGTGACATTCAGACGACGGACGCAGATGTGGGGTAAGAGCATAACGGCCTTGTAAGTCCGAAGGAGGACGACCATGGCGGGAATGTTCGGCGAAAATCCACCAGGCACAACACAGTTCACGGCTTTGTCCCTAGCTCTGGATTTCTGTGATCGAAGGGGCGTAGAATTTTTCAGTCAGTCAAGAGGAGAGGCACATCATGAGCAGACTCAATTGGATTGGGTTCGTGATGTTGACTGTGGCGTTCCTTTTTCCAGTCTCATTTCCAGGCGAAATGGAGCTGCTCCTCGGAATAGACATGTGGAATCACAGGTTGTATTCGATGAACACGGGCGTGGTGATCGCGGCTGTCGCATACTTGCTTGTCGGGGCCTCATTAATGGTATGGTCGAATACCCGTGATGAGCAGGACTGACGGATCCTGCTCCCTGCCGTTCTGAGAATGTGCTCCGAGCCCTTGGTGTTCCTGCTCTCCTCTTTTACTTTCAACCGGATATTCGCAGCTAAATCACTGAGCACAGGGTAAAAATGAGGTCAGAGAGGAAAAAGGTGACACCTTTTTCTGTTCTCAATCTTGTATTGTGCATCGTCGAACCCCAGTGGTTTCACGATGCGGCTGATCGTAGGGGAATGCAAGCCCACAGCTCGCCCAAGTTCTGACAGTCTGTCGCCGTGCTCCAGGTAGGCACGACGAGTGACCGCATTGCGCTGTGTGTGGTCGGTACCAGGACGGAGGCCGAGCGGCTGGCTCAGCGTTAAGCTGGCGCACGGTGTTCCGCTATCACGAATCAACAAACACCGCCAGCGACATTGATTTAGATGTGGAGCAGACCCGCAGCCATGCCAAGAAACCCGGCATCACGCGGTATGTCGCCGCATAGGATCATTTGCGAAGTTTCGTAAGTGGCGCAGATCCATTCGTGGATCGGCGTGTATCATCGTTCCTCTTGCCAACGCGTATCTGAAATTTCCCCTGTCCCAATTATCAGTCCGTAGAGCGCCGTAACTGGGTTAAGAGATTGCGTTTCCAGTGTTGCGGTTGACTCAATCGAAAGGTAATACTAAGCTATGAAAGTACTACTATTGTGATGGAGGTAGGCATGTTGGAATCTACGGTAACCCGGAAGGGCCAGGTGACGATTCCCAAAGCGATTCGTGACCGCTTGGGTGTGAAAGAAGGGGAGAAAGTCCTTTTTGTGATGCGCGGCGAGGAAGTGGTCTTGAAGGTCGTCAAGGGGACGATTCTTGATCTGAGGGGCTCGGTCCAGCCGTCCGCGCACCCGGAAGATTTTGAGAAGATCCGACAGTCTGTGAAGCAGGCCGTAGGCAAGAGGGTGGCCGGCCATGGCTAGTCTCTTCGTCGATACCAATGTGTTCCTTCGGTTTCTGACCAATGATGATCCGGCAAAAGCCAAGCGAGCCGAGACACTGTTTCGCGATGCGCTACGCGGCAAGGTTAAATTGGCGACGAGTCTGTTGGTCATCGCCGAGATTGTCTGGACCCTCGAATCCTTTTACAAACTGGAAAGGCCGGATATAGCCGCAAAGGTCGAGAAGATCCTGAACACGCCTAATTTGGACTGTCCTGAGACCCAGTTGCTCTTTATGGCCCTTGATCTTTATGTCCATGCAAACATCGATTTTGTGGACGCGTACAACGCCTTCCATATGAAAGAACAGGGTCTTACGGAGATTCTCACCTATGATCGCAAGCACTTCGCCCGTATTCCGTGGGTCCAGATAAGGGAGTTGTGATCCTCATTTGTGCGTGGATTGTCAGCAGCGGGTGTGTATTCGGGGGCACACACGAAGCGTGGTGTGGAGCTGGCGAGAGGAATCGAACCATCCAACCGTCGCCGGATCGGCTCTGAAGCCTGCCTCACCGGCTCCTGCGGAGGGGGCCAGCCCCCTCGCACGCTCCCCACGAAGGGGACGCATCCCCTTCGGAACCCCTGGTTGGAAGTTCGAAAGAAAGAATTCCTGAAGGTATTTATCCGCCGACGTCAATCACGATATTGCGATAAAAAGTCGGCGGGTCACACGAAGTGCGGTGTGGAGCTGGCGAGAGGAATCGAACCTCCAACCTGCGGTTTACAAAACCGCTGCTCTGCCGATTGAGCTACGCCAGCCCACTATCGATCCACTACCGATCGGCTATACGGTTCCTGGGCACAGTAGCAATAGGCGAAAGATTCTGTCAAGAAAGGCTCTATTCCGAAAGGCTGCTTCTCTCGTGAGACTTTGGCTTGCATTGACCGCCGCGTATCATTATCCTGTGCGCCACGCAGCCTGTAGGTTCTGAAGGGCGTACCGATGAGCCAGATGCATGTTCTCGTAATCGACGATGATCCCGCTGTTCGGGAAATTCTGCATGCGACGCTCGTGCAGGAAGGCTACGCCGTGTCCGTTGCCGCCGATGGCGCGGCAGGGATTCAGGCAGCCAAGAATGCGCCGGTCCAGATTGTTGTCACTGATTTGCAGCTTCCCGACATCGACGGCCTTGCCGTCATTGATCGCCTTGCCGGGATCGACGCGAAGATTATTCCCATCATGATGACGGGTTTCGGCACCATCGAAACCGCGGTGCGCGCGATGAAGTCCGGCGCGTTCGATTTCGTCACCAAGCCGTTCGATCCGGAGACCGTCGCGGTGATTGTGCGCAAAGCGGTGGAGTTTTACCGGCTGCGGCAAGAGAATCATCTGCTGCGTAAGACGGTGCGCGACCAGTATCAGTTGGAACAATTGGTCGGGGGCAGCGAGCCGATCAGGCAGGTGCTGGATTTTGTGCGGAAAGTCGCGGATAGCGACAGCACCGTCATGATTCAAGGCGAGAGCGGGACCGGAAAAGAACTGGTAGCCCGCATGCTCCATTTCAACAGCCTCCGAAGGGACCGCCCGCTGGTTCCGGTGAATTGCGGGGCGATCCCGGAGACTCTGCTCGAATCGGAACTTTTCGGGCACGAAAAGGGCGCGTTCACGGGGGCGACACACACCAGGATGGGCCGATTTGAAATGGCCAACGGAGGCACGATTTTTCTCGATGAGATCGGGGAGATGAGCCTGCCGCTCCAAGTAAAACTGCTTCGCGTGTTGCAAGAGCGGGCCTTCGAACGGGTGGGAGGGAATCGTACGATCCAGGTCGATGTCCGCATCGTGGCCGCAACCAACCAGGATCTGGAAGCGCTGGTTGAAGAGAAGCGGTTTCGCCAAGACCTGTTCTATCGGCTGCACGTGATTCCCATCGTGATTCCTCCGCTCAGAGAGCGCCGCAGCGATATTCCGCTCTTGATCGATCATTTCCTGGCGCGCTTCAATCAGACCAAACATACGGCCATCTCGGGGATTGAGCCCGATGCGATGCGTTTATTGACCAGCTATGACTGGCCGGGCAACATTCGCGAACTGGAAAATATGGTCGAGCGGTTGGTCGTGCTTAAGAAACAGGGGATACTCTCGCGTGGCGATCTTCCTGAAAAGATTTACCGGCAGTCGGCAGCCCCCGAAATCAATGAACAGTTCATTCGGTTCAGCGAAGACGGCATCAATCTGTCCAGAGAGGTTGAGCAGTACGAGAAGCATCTCATTGTCGAGGCGCTGCGCAAAGCCAACGGAGTGACCACCAAGGCCGCGCAGCTGCTTCAACTGAACCGCACCACGCTTGTCGAGAAACTCAAGCGTAAGGGCGTCGACCCGCGGATCCACTCGCAAAGTCTTCCGAATTGACGTTCGCCTCTCCCGTCTCCTCGTCAATCTCTTGACGACCTGACATTCCCGTTGTCGCCAATCCTGACAGTGTGCTCATCTCTGGCTGTCCGGCCTTCGCTTTTCCTCAATATCCGCACAATTATTTAGGGCACGGTCTTTGCTGATGCTCCCTCACCATGCGCTCTATTCTCTTGCGATACCGCTGGCTCTTGTTCGTGGCCATCGTCTGGATGTCCGCATGCCGACCGGCATTGGGTGAGCCACGCGCGACTGTTTCCGAAAATCAAAGAGTCGAATCAATGCCCGCGCAGGCCATCGCACAGGGGGTGGAATCTTCCGAACCCTCCCGGCCATCCATGCTTGACGACGGCCCTCGCGTGGAGGAACAGGTTCAAGGGAAGGGGCAGGGAATTGCTGATCTTACCTGGCATGAAGGCTACGCTGCGTACAAGAAAGGCGAGTGGCCGGAAGCGCGGCGACTGTTCGAGCGGATTATCACAGAGCACCCTGATAGTCCACAGGCCCCCGCCGCGCAGGCGTGCCGAGCAGAGCTGGCGCTTCAGGAAGATCCCGTGTTCCGGAACCGTCCGGAGGCGATTCATCTCTACAAGATACTGTTGCGCGACTATCCGCAATCGGCAAACGCGAGGCGGGCTGAATGGCGTCTCGCAGATCTCTATCTCGAACAAGGCTGGTTACAGGAAGCGCAATCACTTTATGAACAGGCCATGGCGCACTCGCTGCACCTGCCGTTCGACGGTGAGCGGGCGTTGCTGGGGCTTGGGTACACATTCATGGCCATGCGCAAATGGAGCGAGGCCGAACACGCATTGATGAATCTGCGGAAACGGAGCAGCCATGATCAGCTGCTCCGGCACGCTACTCTGGGGCTTGCCCATACGGTGTATGCGCAGCGCCGGTTTACAGATGCGCAGACCTTTTTTGAGCTTAGTTATCGCCGATGGCCGGAGACGTTTCGGCTCGATCCTCTGGCGATCCAACGATACGCCCTGACGCAGACTGCGCTCCATCACGACGCGTCAGCGCGGGAGTTGATGCTGCTTTTCTACAACCTCTATCCGCGCCATGATTATGCTCCGACGGCGTTGTTGCATGTGGCGGACAGTCTGGCGGCGACGGCCCAACCATCGCGTGCAGAATTATTCTATGCGCTGGTGATATCGCACTACCCAAGCAGCGTGCAGGATACGCTGGCCGGCATGCGGGTGGCTGCGCTTCGCGCAGAGCGGATGAAGCCGGCCGGAGATAATTGGGTGGGATTGACGGTCGACGCCATCATGCATGAGACGCCGGTGCCTGATCAAACCGACAAGATCTATCGGACAATGCTGGAGACGATCGCGAGCCGGCATAGAGACACTCCGCTGGGGAGCGAGGCGCTCTTCCATCTTGGGAAACATTATGAACAGACAGACGACATGGGTCGTGCGCTGCTCACATACAAGGAGGCCACGCTTCGAATTGGAATAGAGAATGACCGATGGCCGCTGAGCGCCTCGGAGCGGCTCGCGGCGATCTTAAAGCCTTGGATCGAAGCGGCTGTGAATTCCCGCGATGACCTCACGGTGGTCAGCCTATTCCATCGACATGGGCCGAACGCCGAACAACAGTACGCGTACTCGCCGCTCCTGGTCGAGATTGCCGACGCCCACCGGCGGCTGGGGTTCTTGCCGGAGGCCGGACGCCTCTATCAGCGAGTGATTAAGGCCAAAGATCCGGCCTTGCTCGAATCGACGTTAGTCGGTCTCGGCAACATTTATCTGGATCAACAGGATGCGCCGGCGGCCAGAAAAGTGCTCGAACGATACCGGTTTCAATTCCAAGCGGGCCGGTACGGACCCGAAGTGTTACACCTCCTCGTGACTGCGATGCGACGCGAGGGCGATCTTGAAGGGCTTCTCCGTCTGTGCCGCCAGTGGCTGCTTCATCATCCACAAGATAGGGAACGTCCTGCGATGTATCTTCAATTGGCGGAGACGTTGGGACAACTGGAGAAATTTTCAGATTCGGCGCTGGCCTATGAGGAAGCCTTCAAGGCCGGAGCTGTTCGTTCCCTTGATACGATGATGGCCTATGCCGACACACTCTCCAGGCTGAATCGGCATGAGCAGGCCATTACCGTCTATCGCGAGGCGTTGGATATGAAACCGGCGGCGCGCCACGCAGAGTGGATGCATCTCCAGACCGCCAGGCATTGGACAGCGTTGAAGCAATATGAGCGGGCGACCGTGGCGCTGGCCGAAGTGGGAGAAGCAGAGGATCCGCTCATTAACCGGTTTGCAGCATCGTTCAAGGGCAGCCTGCAGAGCATGCGCCGCCCGCTCACTGAGGAGGAACTATGACGATCACCGCCGTGCAACATTCGGAAGAACGGGATGTGCTTCAGACTGCGTTTCACAGTTTTGATCAAGCGGCCAGGACATTGCAGCAGTCGTACGGCGCGCTAACGGCTCGTGTGGAACAAATGGATCTGGAATTGGCGCAGAGCAATGATGCCCTTCGCCGGCAGCTCCGTGAAAACGAGGCTATGCGTACGCATCTCGACGGAATCTTGGAGTCCTTGTCGACCGGCATCCTTGTCTTGGACGATGCCGGGATCGTGACTCGCAGCAACGAACCGGCGGCTGACGCGCTCGGCATGACCGCCGCAGAGTTATGCGGCCGCCATGCCACCGACATTTTAGATGCGGTCGGCCTGAGCCTATGCGATCGCCCGCAGCGCATTGGACAGTCTGTGGTGACGATTACCCAGACACCCTTGAAAACAAGTTCGGGATGCCGATCGGGCAGTCTCGTGCTCATTCAGGACGTGACCCGCCTCTGCCAGCTTGAAGAGCGGGTGCAGCGCAAAGATCGGTTGGCGGCCATGGGAGAAATGATCGGGCGGATCGCTCACGAAATCAGAAACCCGCTGGGCAGCGTGGAACTCTTTGCTTCCATGCTTCGCCGGGATCTCCATGAGCAGCCGGCCTCAAAAATATATGCGGAGCAGATTTCCCAGGCGGTCCATGCCATGGATCGCTTGCTGGAGAATCTCCTGGTGTACACCAAGCCGGCGCGATCCTCGCATGCCTGGTGTGCGGCGGAGCCGTTGATCCTTGACGCGCTGAGTTTGGCCGCGCATGCGATCGCAAAAACTCCGGTGGATGTGCGGATCGATCTTGATCCCGGGATTCCGGCGATCTGGTGTCATGAGGGGCAGCTGAAGCAGGTAATGCTGAATTTGATCATCAATGCGGCGCAAGCCATGCTGGCCGGAGGCGTACTCAAGGTCACTCTGGATAGAGATCGGACACAATCCTTCAGCGATTCAGCCGTTCGCCTCACTGTCAGCGATTCAGGTCCCGGGATCGATGCGGCGTACCGATCCCGCTTATTCGACCCGTTTTTCACGACCAAAGACGAGGGGACCGGACTGGGCCTTGCCATTGTGCATGCGATCGTTGAAGCCCATCACGGACGCATCGATGTCGACAGTGTGGCCGGCCACGGTGCCTCGTTTTCGATTGTGCTGCCGCATCCGGTGACCTCCCTTTGTGTAAGCGGCAATCGGGCTTTGACGTACATAGAGCATGAACAGATCCGCACTGAGTCCGGCGAACAGGTGTTGGTGGAGGAGGCAGTCCATGAGTGAGCGGGACACGGATGCCAGGGCGTCAGACAGTCCGGATACAGAGGAGCGGATCCTGGTTGTGGACGACGATCCGTCCATGAGGACCGCGTTGATGGAATCGGTGCGGCGTCTCGGGTATGCCGTACAGGGGGCGGTGGACGGCACCGATGCTCTGGAACGGGTCGGGCGGTTTCGTCCCTGGCTTGTACTGACAGATCTCAAGATGCCGCGCATGACCGGTCTGGAGTTGATTAAAGAGCTGAAAGCACGCGCACCGCAGGCAGCTATCGTGCTCATGACGGCCTATGGGACCGTAGAAACGGCTGTCGAAGCGATGAAACATGGCGCGAGCGAATATCTTTTGAAGCCGTTCTCGATGGATTTGTTAGAACGGGTGATCACGAACCTCAGGGAATGCCGTGAGACGGAGGGAGGAGTTGTTCCGTCGCTAGGCACAGCGGACAACCGTGCAATTCTGACGCAGGACCCCGGGATGGCCAGGTTGCTGAGCACGCTCGAGGGAGTGGCCGCGAGCCAGGCGACGGTGCTGATCAACGGAGAGAGCGGCACCGGTAAGGAGCTGCTGGCCCGGTTCATCCATAGCCGCAGTCCGCGCGCGCACCGCCCCTTCATTGCAGTCAACTGCGCAGCGTTGCCGGATGGGCTGCTGGAGAGCGAGCTGTTCGGGCATGAACGGGGAGCGTTTACCGGCGCGCTGATCAGGAAAATCGGCAAATTTGAAATGGCCCATACCGGCACCTTGCTGCTGGATGAAATCGGGGAAATGACCATGGGGCTTCAAGCGAAGCTGTTGCGGGTGCTGCAAGAGCGCGAGGTCGATCGCGTGGGCGGGCGCGACCCGGTGCCGGTCAACATCCGGGTGATCGCCACAACGAATCGGACGCTCTATCGGGAAGTGGAGCAAAATCGGTTCCGCGAAGATTTGTATTACCGGTTGAATGTGTTTCCGGTCACGCTGCCTCCGCTGCGCGAGCGCCTTGCCGATATTCCCATGCTGGCGCGGCATTTCGCAGCGGCGGCGGCTTCGCGAAATGGACTGCCGCTACCGGTGTTGTCAGAGGCCGCACTGGCTCATTTGCAGCGATTGCCGTGGAAGGGCAACATCCGTGAGTTGGAGAATGTGATGGAGCGGGCAGTCCTGCTGGCCGGCCATGGCGTGATCTTGCCGGAACATTGCCCCGTGGAGATTCGCGATGCCACCTCGTCGCTGGTCGTTCCGCAGCCGGGCAATGGCTCGCTGTGGGAAATGGAGCGTGATCTGATCTTTAAGACGCTGATGCGCGTGAAAGACAATCGGACTCATGCGGCGAAGGAGCTTGGCATCAGTATCCGCACGTTGCGGAACAAGCTCCGTGAGTATCGAACCGATGGGAAGCCCTTGTCGGTGACGGCATCGTGACTAGCAGGATGCTGAAAAAGTCCGCCAGCGGCGTTCTCGCGTCGCTCAGAGGCTCAACGTACCGGAGCGTACGCCTCACCTCTTCGCTCGCTGCGGCCTTGCGGGACGGCCATTTTGAGCATCCTGCGGTTCTGACATCTTCAGAACCATTCGACAAGATCTCTCCGGTGATTCATGCCTGCACGGAATTGTCCTGCAGCCTGCTAGGCAAACGTTGCCGATCGGCAACATGTGATGGGGTGGGGTACAGGTTCAGACGAGGAATACAGCCCAGGTTTGCGGTTAGCGTTAAAGCTGAGGGAAGAGCCATCGGTTCTTTTATCACCTAACGTTGATCTCAGCCTCAACCTTGGCCTGGAATCTAAACCGGCATTCAGGTTGCACCGGGAATCCAGACATTGTGGTGCGGAAAGAAAGGATATGAGGCCATGAGGATCTTCGATCAGACCATACAACTGTTGGAGCGAACTTTGGACCTCCGTAGCGCGCGGCAGCGGGTGATTGCCTCGAATTTGGCTAATGAAGAAACGCCCGGCTATCGAGCTTCCGAACTGAACTTTATGGACCAGCTGCGCTCCGCACATCAAGGCCGGTTGCCGGTTGTATTGGCGGCGACACAGCCTCGCCACTTCGGGCTTCATGGGGCTCAGGGAGTGCAGGCGATCACAGGAAAGCTGAACGAGATGCCGGCAGGCGATCTTCCGCTCGATGCGAACTCGGTCAATCTTGAATTGGAGATGGCAAAATTGTCCGACAATGCCATGCAGTACAACACTGCGGCCACGATACTGGCCAAGAAGTTTCACGGATTGTTGAATGTGATACGAGAAGGGAGATAACGCCGAGTCCGCTCGGATGGTCGCAATCGGCAAGCGGTTGACCGTTGATAGAGGAGGTTCACCATGGAAATGTCCGACAGTATGGCGGTATCGGTATCCGGCTTGGATGCCCAGCGGCACCGGCTCAATGCCATTGCCAGCAATCTTGCCAACGCACAATCGACAAAAACGCCAGGGGGCGGTCCGTACAAACGACGAGATGTTGTCTTCCGGTCGACGCCGGTGCCCAGTACATTTCAGCGGGCGTTCCGCCAGGTGGCCGTGGGTCCGTCGGCCCATGCGCTCGAAGGCGTCTCGGTGGCCAGGGTGGTTGAAGACAGGAAGCCCGGGCAGCAGATTTATGACCCGCATCATCCCGACGCCGATGCGAAAGGGTTTGTGCGTCTTCCCAATGTGAACGTGATGGAGGAAATGGTCAACATGATGGGCGCCTCACGAGCCTATGAGGCCAACGTACAGGCCATCAATGCCTCGCGCGCGATGTGGAATAAAGCGTTGGAGATCGGGAGGTAGCGATGAGTCCTATTCAAGGCATTGCACAGGTAGCCTCCGCCGTTCCTGCCGCGCCGTCCCCCGGCACTGCCGCGTCGCCGGCAGGAGCCGGAGGGTTTCTGGACTCGCTGAAGAGTGCCGTCGGCAAGGTCAACGACGTGCAACTCCAAGCCGGGCAGGCCGTCGATGCCCTCATGACCGGCCAGACGCAGGACATTCATCGGACGATGGTCGCCTTGCAGCAGGCTGATGTGTCCTTCCAGTTGATGATGCAGATCAGAAACAAACTGGTGACGGCCTACGAAGAAATTCAGCGGATGCAGATTTGACGAATCGAACCGAATAAAGGCAGGCAGCCGACATGTTTTCACAATTTTCAATCAATCAACGGATGATCATTTTGGTGGCCCTGGCCGGGTCGGTGGCGGGCCTGATCGCATTGGCCTTATGGACGCAGCAGCCTGATATGCAGGTGCTGTTTACGAATCTCAACGGTGAAGACGCGGCGGCGATCATCGACAAGCTCAAAGAAACGAAGGTTCCGTATGAGACGACAGGAGGCGGTGCGACGGTGCTGGTGCCCAGTGCGCAGGTCCACGACCTTCGATTGCAACTGGCGACGCAGGGCCTGCCGCATGGAGGGGGCGTCGGCTACGAGATTTTTGATCGCACGTCGATCGGCATGTCCGAGTTCGTCCAGAAGCTCAATTACCGCCGTGCGCTGCAAGGCGAGTTGGCCAGGACGATCGCGCAAATGCCGGAGGTCGAGCGGGCGCGTGTCCATCTGGCCATGCCGGAGCGGCGGTTATTTGCCAATGAGCAGGATAAGGCACGGGCTTCCGTCATTCTGGCGCTGCGCAACGGACAGGCGCTGACGAAATCGCAAGTGCAGGGTGTCATTCACTTGGTGTCCAGCAGCGTCGAAGGGTTGCAGGCGCGTGACGTGACGATCGTCGACGGCCATGGACGATTGCTATCCAGCACGGTCGCAGAGGACGAGACGGCCGGGTTGACGAACTCGCAGCTCGAGTATCAGCGCAATATCGAGAAGGATATCGAAACCCGTATCCAAACGATGCTGGAGCGGATCGTCGGAATCAATAAAGCGGTCGTGCGTGTGTCTAGCCTGGTCGATTTCAGAAAAATAGAGACCACGGAAGAACGGTACGATCCAAACAGCCAGGTGGCCAGAAGTGAGCAACGCGGACAAGAAAAGTCCAGCGGGGTGAACGGGGTATCCGGTGGTATTCCTGGCGTGCAATCGAACGTGCCGCCGGGGACGGAGCAGGAGCCGGCGCAGAGCAGTTCGAATAATAGTGTGACGAAGAATGAGACCGTCAACTATGAGATCAGCCGCACGGTATCAAAAATCGTAGAGCCGGTCGGCGCGATCAAGAAGTTATCGGTGGCTGTGTTGGTCGATGGAACATATGCAGCAGCTCAGGCCGGAGACGGAGTCTCGGCTGACAGCGCCGCTGCTGAATCTGCCAGGAAATATACGCCACGGTCGGAGGAAGATTTGAAGCGTATCGAGGAGATTGTCAAGAAAGCGATGGGCTTTTCAGCGGAACGGCAGGATCAGGTCCAAGTGGTCAATGTTCAATTCGGCTTGGGGCCGGACGAACTGCCGACGTCGGCAGCCGAAGCCGCATCGGAAGGGCCGAACCCATGGTTGCCCTATCTGCGTTACGGTGTCGGGGCCCTGCTCTTTCTGATGATCCTCTTGTTCGTGGTTCGTCCCTTGATCGCCATGCTGGGTATCGCTGACAGGCAGGAGCCCGAGGCCGGCGGATCCGCGTCGCTGCCTCTTTCGGGGGCTGCGGCGGCCGGTTCGATTCCTGGAGCGCCCGATCGCGCCCAAATCATCGACATGGCCAGAAGGAATCCTGACACCACGGCTGTCGTCGTGAAACAGTGGTTAAAGAGCTCTTCTGCGAACGGCTGAGTATGGCTAAGAATCTGACTGGTGAGCAGAAGACGGCGATTCTCCTTCGTGCGATCGGCGAAGAAGCAGCCGCACAAGTCTTGAAGCAGCTTGATCCCAAAGAGATCAAAAAGCTGGGCGCCTCTATGAGCGGTACGGCGCAGATTTCACGGGATGAGGAAGATGCGGTCATTTTGGATTTTAAGGAGGCGAGCGCGACGGGGGATGTGCAATTTCAGGGAAAAGAATACATCAAGACCGTCCTGATCAAGGCGCTGGGCCCCGAGAAAGCGGCGCGCATTATCGAATCGATGACCCGGAAAAGCTATCCCGGATTGGAGACGCTCCGCTGGGTGGATGCGAAGAGCATCGCGCAAATGATGAAGATCGAACATCCGCAAACGGTGGCGGTCATTCTCGCGCATCTCGAAAGCGACCAGGCCGGGCAGGTGCTCGCCGGGCTGCCGGATGCCATGCGCGGCGATGTGGCATTACGGCTTGCGACCATGGAAGACGTACAGCCGGATGTCCTGGAGGAATTGAGCCAGAGTTTGCAAGAAACATTGTTGGCAAGCAAGGGATTGGGCGGTCAGAGCATCGGCGGAGCCGAGGTGATGGCCGAGATTCTGACGCGGATGGACAAAACCAATGAGGGCGGCATCATGGCCAAGATCGCAGAGAAGAGCCAGACGCTGGCCGATTCCATCCGTGCACTCATGTTTGTGTTCGACGATTTGATCAAAGTGGACGACCGCGGCATACAGGAGCTGATGAAGGAGATCAGCAAGGATGATCTCCCGCTTGCGCTACGCGGTGCGAATCCCGACGTCAAGGAGAAATTCTTTAAAAACATGTCGAGCCGCGCCGCTGAAATGCTCAAGGAAGACATGGAGGCAAAAGGGCCCGTCAAGGTGTCCGATGTCGAGAGGGCGCAGCAGAATCTGCTGAAGGTCTGTCGCAAGCTGGAAGAGGAAGGGCGGATTGTGATTGCCGGCGCCGGAGAGCAATTGGTCTAAATGTCGACCGGAGCAACCATGACGGCGCGGGCTCTTCGCGGACAGACGGGGGGGCCACGGCTTCAAGGGACAGTTTTGGCCGTCGATGACGATGAACCGATCCGGAATTTATTTCTTGAGCTCTTCCGGGCTGAAGGGGTGTCCATTCGGGCGGCTGGATCCGGGCGGGATGCCATTGCCATGGTGAAACAGTCGGCTCCCGCGCTGATGCTCATCGATGTGTCGTTGCCGGATCAGGATGGCATCGCCGTTCTGGAAGAGGCACTGACCATCGACCACCGAATCATCGGGGTCGTCATCACGGGATCGGCAACCATCGAACTCGCCGTACGTGCGATGAAGGCAGGTGCCAGCGATTTTTTGATGAAGCCCATCGACAATAGTGTGGTCTTGGCGACGGCGCGCCGGTTGCTGGAACTCCACCGGCTGCGCGCCGAACAGACCGTTCTGAAACATGCAGCTGTTCGGTCCGGGGCGGTTCATTTGTCGAGCCTCCCATTCCAAACGTTTGGAGATGACGGGTCATTGCGGGGAGAGGACGGCTTGACAGAATTCGAGCGGGGGCTGAAGGAGGGGCAACAGTGTGCGGAAGAGGAGCGCCGGCATGAACGGACCCTGTTTGCCGGTGTGATGCGGAAGCTGGCCGAGGCGCAGTCTTCACTTCAGCGGACGATGGAAGACGAGATTGCCGCGTTGGCCATTCACATTGCGTCGAAAGTCCTTCATGAGTCGGCGGCCGCCTGTAAAGACCAGATTGTGGCGCAAGCCAAGTCTGCGGTGACGGCGGTGCGGGAGTCCGGTGTCGTCGTTATTCAAGTGCATCCGTCCGATGCGCCGGCGCTGGAATCTGCTCAAGCCGAGCTTGCGGCACTGCGTGATCTCGCACTCACGGTAAAAGTCGAACCGATGGCCTCGATCACGCGAGGGAGTTGTCTTATTCATACCGCCAATCGTGTGATCGATGCGTCCCTGGACACTCAGTTGCTTCGGTTGGGCAGCGCACTGAAGAACAGGGCCAATCGTGAATCTTAGCCGCCTGCTCGATCGGGTCGATCCTGTCGCAGTCTCAGGGCGGGTTGCCCAGGCTGTCGGCCTCGTGATCGAGGGGTATGCACCTATGACCACGGTGGGGGAACTTTGCCAGATCAGTAGGGAAGATGGCGGCGAGCCAATTGCCGCAGAAGTAGTGGGTTTTCGAGGCGACCGTGTGTTGCTGATGCCGCTGGGAGAGATGCAGGGGATCGGACCGGGCAGCCTCATCACGATGACCGGCCAGGTAGCGCATTTGCCCGTCGGGCCTGGCCTATTGGGACGCATTCTGGATGGGCTTGGACGCCCGCTCGATGAGAAGGGGGCCGTTCCGTATCTCGAACGATATCCGCTCCATGCTGCTCCACCCAACCCGCTGCATCGCGCGCGTATCCGTACACCGCTGGATCTTGGGATCCGTGCCATCAACGGATTTCTGACATGCGGGCAGGGGCAGAAAATGGGAATTTTCTCGGGTTCCGGCGTCGGAAAGAGCGTCTTGCTGGGAATGATCAGCCGGTACACGAACGCCGATGTCAACGTCATCGCGCTCATCGGTGAACGCGGACGTGAGGTTAAAGAATTCCTGGAGCGCGATCTGGGGCCTGCCGCGCTTCAACGGTCGATCGTCATCGTGGCGACGTCGGATCAAGCGCCGCTGGTACGGCTGCGCGCGGCGCTGGTGGCGACCACCGTGGCCGAATACTTTCGCGATGCGGGCAAACAAGTGCTTTTATTGATGGATTCTCTCACTCGGTTGGCGTACAGCCAGCGGGAAGTCGGTCTTGCGATCGGGGAGCCGCCGGCGACCAAAGGCTACACACCGTCCGTATTCACCATGCTGCCCAAACTTCTGGAGCGTGTCGGCACCGGACCCGGCGCAGGCGCCATTACCGGTTTGTATACTGTGCTGGTTGATGGAGATGATCTGACTGATCCAGTGGCCGATGCCGCGCGGTCGATTCTCGACGGGCATATCGTGTTGTCACGCGCGTTGGCGGCGCAGAATCATTTTCCCGCGATCGATCTCTTGCAGAGCACCAGCCGTGTGATGCGCGATATCGTCGCTCGGGAACACGGTGATGCGGCAGGAACGGTTCGGGAATTAATCGCCCGCTATCGGCAGTCCGAAGATCTCATCCTGCTCGGCGCGTATAAGCAGGGCATGAATAAGACTCTCGACCGGGCTGTCCAGGCCCAAGAGGCCGTCAATGCCTATCTTCGGCAGGGGATCGATGAGTCAGCAGGATTGGGCGCGTCGGTTCAAGGGCTGCGCGCCTTGGCGCAGCAGGCAGCATGAAACTCGATTCGTTGCGGAAGCTGCGTGTACAGGTGCAGGAAGCGCTCACGATGGAGCTGGCACAGGCGACTCAGGAGTTACTCAGCATGGAGCAGCGCAGCAATGCGCTTGAAGCGCAGATTCAGTCGGACACATCGGCCTATCGGATCCACACCGAGCAGGGATTGGTTATTGAAGCTCTGTGGGAATGGCAGGGACGTCTGGATGTGCAACGGGCCGCGTTGATACAGGCGCGCAGCGCAGTCGGCCATCTGACCGAGGTGTGGACCCGTGCCCATGCCCGACTTGTTGAAGCGACCCAGGAACGCAAAATACTCGATCGCCTTCTCGAACGACAACGGGAGGCGCATGATGCCGAGTTGCACCGACGGGAGCAGCAGGCCATGGATGAAGCTGCCGGCCGTATGTGTCAGCATCCTGCCAGAAGGGGTGTGTCATGAATGCACAATCAGCGCGATCCACAGGAGATGGTATTTTTCTCAGCCGTGCCGGCCGGTCCAAGGCGGCCCTGTCGCCTTCGCAACGGCGGTCCTCGCTTTTGACGATCGCAGGCGGCGTCATCGGCTCTACGATTCTCTTATGGATTATGGTGCAACTGGGGCAAGCGTCCAATAATCCGAAAGACAAAGTGCGGCCGGCTGCTGTTCCGGCACAAACGGCCGCTATACAAGCTGTTCCACCGGTTCTGCCTGCCGATGCGCAAGAAGCAGAATTTGATGAGAGTAGCCGGCTGCTTGCTCCGCCGACGCAGGGGCCGGCACTGGATGTGCCGAGAGAAGTTCTCGGGATGTTGGATCTGCGAAAGCGCGATCTGGACCGTCGGGAAGAGGCTGTCCGCCAGAACGAAGAGCGTCTCATGATAGTGCGGGCCGAGCTCGAAAAGGTTTTGGCGAAGAATGAAGCGTTGGAAAAACGGATTGAAACTGTGCGTGCGAAGGCGGATCAACCATCGCCTAAGGAACGCCTTGCGCAGGCGCAGAAGAACCAGCTTGCCAAGATGTATGAGGCGATGCCGTCAGAAGACGCGGCAGTCCGGCTGGAGCGGATGCCTGATCAGAAAGCGATCGAAATCCTTCGCCTTGTCAAAACAAAATCTGCTGCGGCGATCCTTGCCCAGGTCAAGCCGGAGCACGCGGCCAAACTTAGCGTGCAGTTGCTTGCGCAAAAACCGTAATCCGGGGATCGGTATTCGTCTGTTGCGAAGCCTGTTTCGGAGAAAAGGACCAGGCCCGGGCGCCACGGAAATGATGCTGGCGAAACGATGAGTGCATGCCAACCGGTCTCCTCTCATTCGCACCTCCTGTTGGAATGTGGTGTTAACCTCTTAGGTCCTCATCTTCAGCTCTAGGTGCATGCCTCTGCCTCATCATGCTTCACGTGCAACCCAATTCTCTTTGACGCCACTGTTGCCACAGTGCGCACCGGCAAGAAAGTTCCTGCTACCCAGTAAAAAAGTCCTTGTCGCCAGCCGTTCAGTCTCTATCTCCAGAAAAAAGCCGTAATTCGTGGGGTTTTGTTGAGCAATGTCTGTGGCACAAGCTTTGTATTGTCCTTGGCGTGCCGGTTGGTCAAGCCAGAGAGGGCGTCGTTCGTTTATGGGTATGAATGCCGTTATCCCGCAGATTGCCGCTTCGAACGCGGGGTCTTCCTCGGAGCCCGCCGGGACTCTGCCTAATCGGGCACACCGTTCAACTGAGATCGGATCCCGGAAGAAATTTTCAACGGTTCTCAAGACGATCAGTCGAGAGCGGGACACGGAGCCATCGCGCAAATCCGGAGACCGGCGGCCGGTGGATGCGTCGGACCGAGGGGGCCGGTCCGAGAAGGCGCGGGTCCCGATGGATCGCACTTCTCAATACCAACAGTCTGACTCCCAGACGGACAAGATGGCGGAACGCAGACATCCAGGCGTGGATGCCTTGAAAGGATCCGACGCTCCAAGGGCTGACCACGAATCTCAGAAGGGCCCTATCAGGATTTCGGAGAGCCAGTCCTCCCAAGATCATCAAGAGTCTGAAACCTGGAAGAATATGGCAGAAGACGGTAGCCACTCAGAGTTGGATGTGCCGGAAGCAGCCGATGTCCCCCATGGAAACTCTGAATCATGGTTGCTCGGGGACTATGCCCATCCTGCTTCTCATATCGAGTCGTCCTCACTCATCGAGGCTCTCGCCCCAGCGCCATTAATCATGCCATCGGTCGCCGTGGGGTCGGGCAGTGAAGAAGATGGTGGTCTGTTAGGTACGGAACATCATGAAGGGGCGGCACCGAATCCGACACCGTTCGGTCTGGCCTTGGTTGCAGCAACTGGTCCGTTACCGGGTCACGCGGCGAGCCGCGATCTTCTTGCGCAGGATAGCCGACTCGACACCGAGATAAAGCACCAGGGATCGTCTGAGGATACGCGGAGTATTGTCGCTGCAACGGTTCTTCAAGCACATGAGAATCCCGGTTCAGGAGTCCAATCGGCCCTCGGCGATGTGGAACAGAAGGCACCTGAGTCTCACGGAGGATCTCGATCGGCTGCTTCGCCGAATGGGCCGCCGCTATTGTCACAGCAAGCTGATCTCGATCGTACGCGCCTGGGCTCCTCCGCATGGCCGGGGCTGGAAAGTGTGCCATCGTCTCGCACCTCCGATTCCGTCCACTCGGCTCAGGCAATACAGCCGGATCGGCCAGCCCCGGTGGTCGTTCCGGCCAATGCGCCGGCTTTGTTGCAGACAGATGCGTACGAGACGAAGCCGCTATCTGGCATGCCGTCCGATCATCAGACGATTGCCGAAGGCGCATTCCAATCGGGTTTGGATTGGTCTGAGCAGGGCGGCCGAGAGCACACTGGTAAGGAATCGCCATCAGCGTACCACATGGCTGCAGCACCCGTTTCTGCAGGGTTTGCAAGTGTGATGGCTGGCGAAGGTGGGACTGCCGGAACAGCCGCACTCTCCATGTCTCGACCCGTCGAGTCCTCCACTGTGTCGAGTCCCGCACCGGCACCGCCGGTTCCGGCCTCTCGCGATGCCGGGGACTCACCTCTGTCTGCGACCGCACGGTCGGTCGTGTTTGAAGTGGCGGACACGGAACTTGGCCGCATCAATATTCGTGTGGCGCTGGCGAACGAGGTGGTCCATACCTACTTGTCATCAGACAGGGCGGAGGTGGGGCAATTCCTCATCAATGGACAGGAGCGGTTGCAGACATCGTTGCAAGCGAATGGATTGGAAATGGGACAGTTCCGTGTCGATATCGATCGTCAAAATGCAGGGCGGTCGTTCCAGCAGGGACCGTCTCAGGATCAGGGCCGCGGCTGGCATCACGGCTCGTCACAGGGTGATGAGGTCCAAGTCTTCGAGGCGCGTGACAGCCGGCGATCATGGTCCCAGGGTAGGCTGAATCTTGTGGCCTGAACAGATGAGGAGTACATAACATGATTGATCTATCCGCACTCTCATCCACTCCGACTGCACGGGCGCCGAAGGCGACGGGCCCCCGTGAATTGGGACAGGGAGACTTTCTCACCTTGCTCGTCACGCAGCTGAAGAACCAGGACCCGCTGAATCCAACGAACAATACCGAGTTTGTCGCCCAACTGGCCCAGTTCAGTCAGTTGGAGCAGAGCGCAAAGCAGGCACAGCTTCTCCAGCGGAGCCTCGATGCCCAGGCTGCGTCGCTCCAGTTTACGCTGCTTCCGATGGTCGGACGGACCGTGACGGTCGATCATGCACTTATTCAGCTGGGCAATGGGCCGGCCCCCATCAGCTACGCCCTGGACAAGAATGCCGCGGCCGTGCGCGTCAACATTTTAGACCCACAGGGGCAAGTCATCCGTACCCTCGACTATCGGGATCGCCCGGCAGGACAAAACCTCACCGAGTGGGACGGACGGAATCAGAATGGGGCGCTCATGCCGGCAGGAATCTATCAGTATGTCCTTACGGCAACGGATACGCTGGGCGCATCGGTGAGCGCGCGGACTGCGGGACAATTGACCGTGTCCGGCATTCGCATGGAAGAGGGGAAGGCCAAGCTGGTTGCAGGCGATCTCAGTATCGATCCATCAGCGGTAGTGGAACTACGGTAAGGACGGGAAACGATACATAAGAAGGAGGATTGGGCCCATGGGAATTCTATCGTCGTTATTCGCCGGCGTGAGCGGACTCAATGCCAACGGGACAGCGCTCTCGGTGATCGGAAACAACATCGCCAATATGAGTACGGTCGGTTTCAAGGGGAGCAAAGCGACGTTTGCGGATCTGATCAGCTCCTCGATCTCGGGCGGATCGGGCGCTGTTCAAACGGGCATCGGCGTTGCCCTGACTTCCGTGCAGGGTAATTTTTCCCAGGGGTCTCTGGCGACGTCATCCAACGTGTTGGATTTGGCCATCGACGGGAACGGTTTCTTCGTGGTGGAAGACGCGCAAGGCGGGACGTTCTATTCGCGCGCGGGGCTGTTCCGATTGGATCGGAACAACAATGTCGTGGATCCGTCCGGCTTTAAGCTGCAAGGGTTTCTGGCGGATACCACCGGGACCATTACCGGAACGATCGGAGATATCGCCCTGCCGTCGACGACCGCCTCTCCACGGGCAACGACCATTGCGCTGGTGGCGGCCAACTTGAATTCCGCAACGACTCAGACCGGAGTGCGCGGGAATGTGGTGGCCTCTGCGGCTTCGGTGACGACCACCGCGGCCGGCGCCAATTCATTCACCATCGATCTGAACGGGGACGGGGTGCAGACGGTCACCGTGGCCAACGGTTTGACCGGAGCGGCGTTGGCCACGGCCATTCAGAACGCCGTCCGTGCCCTGGTTCCGAATGATCCGTTCAAAGCGGCGGCCTATTCCGGTTTTACGGCCTCAGTCAATCCCTCGAATATATTTACCTTCACGTCGGGCATCACCGGCACGACGTACAACTCGACGACGGGGACGGGGACTGTCGTTGTGGCCGCAAACGGCGGCGATACGCTGGCCGCCGATTTGAATATGACCACAGGCACATCGACGACGGGGACGGATTTTCTGTTGTCCGACCCGTCGGCCAGTTCAAACTTTTCAACCTCGATGACGGTCTTCGACTCTCTCGGCAACAGCCATCTGCTGACCACGTACTTTACCAGAACCGGTCAAAACACCTGGAACTACAATGTGGTGGCGAATGCAGCCGATGTCGTAACGGCGAACTATGATTCGAGTAACATCGATGTGAGCTTGGGCATCGTCAAAGTGGGCTCCGGTACCTTGACCTTCGGCACCAACGGAACACTGGATCGGGAAAGTCCGGTTACCCGTTACGATACCGGTACCGCGGCGGGCACTACCGGTACCACGCCGGGGGAGCTCCAAATCGACTTTAACGGCGCCACGCAAGACCAGTTGATCGTCATGAACTATGGAACCAGCGTGACGACCGACGGCGGATCAGGGTTGGACGGGACGACGCAGTTCGGCTCAACCTCGGCCTTGGTGCAGCAAACTCAGGATGGATTCGCTGCGGGATCGTTACAAGCCTTTTCTGTCGATTCCAACGGGACTATCAGCGGGCGATTTTCCAATGGACAACTTCGTGCCTTGGCCCAGGTGGTGCTCGCGCGCTTTCCCGACCCTATCGGTCTGACAAGAACGGGCAAGAACACGTTTGCGCAATCGGGAAATTCCGGCCAGCCCGTGACCGGGACACCCGACAGCGCCGGGCTTGGCCGTGTGCTGTCCAATTCACTCGAACTCTCGAATGTGGATCTTGGCGAAAGTTTCATCGACATGATCGCCGCCCAGCGCGGATTCCAGGCGAATTCGCGAGTGATTACAACATCAGATGAAATCCTCCAGGAGCTGGTAAATCTGAAACGGTAAGCGTCGGTAGCACCGGACTGAGAGCGGAGAACCCTCTCAGTCCGGTCTCGCCTTCTTGATTGGTTCGTTCTTCCTCTTTCTCCGTCACACATGACCTCAGGTCGAGAGCGCCGTTCGTCAGTTTTCTGACAGCGTCAGGCGATCGCTTGACGCTGTCCCGATACTGAGAGCTCATTCACCACACTGAATATACGCGGAGCCGCGCCTGGCATATTGATTTGCAATGGATGCCCGAATCACATGCTGTTCCGGCCAATGGCATAGGCATTGCAATTTGTGCAGCGAGGTTCGTGTGTCATGTCAGGAGGCCAGGAGGATCATATGGCGGATGCAGCGATAGCAGAAGAAAAGGAGCCGGCGCGCGCAGCAGGTCCGGTGTTGCCGGTCAAACTGATCATTATCGTGGTGTCTTTGGCGCTTGTCGTCGGCGTCGGTGGTGCGGTGCTTGCTGTGAAGTTACTCGGTGGTTCAGGAAAGGCGGCGGAGATCGCAGAGGAGCAGAAGCCGGAAGCCACGGCAAAGGCTGAACCTCGTCATGAGGTCGCAAAGCATGGACCGTCTACGACGCCCGGAGTCATGTTCGATCTGGATCCCTTCATCGTGAATCTGGCCGACCAGCCTGAGATCCGGTACCTCAAGCTCACCGTCAAATTGGAAGTCGAGAGCGAGGCCGTCAAGGCCGATCTGACCGCCCGCGTTGCGCAGGTACGCGACACCGTGTTGGTGCTGCTCAGCAGCAAGGATGTGACGACTGTGAGAACATCGCAGGGGAAATTTCAACTGCGTGATGAGATTACGCAGCGGGTCAACGGTTTGTTGCCGAGACCGGGCGTCCGTTCCGCGTATTTCACCGAGTTTGTCGTTCAATAACGATTGCTGGTATGGAAAAGGTTCTTTCACAAGAAGAAATCGACGCGCTCCTGAAAGGCGTGGCATCGGGCGACGTAGATACGTCCCCGAAAGCTGCGGCGCCTCCTGAGGAAGGTGTCACGCAATATGATTTGCTCAATCAGGAGCGGATCATTCGTGGCCGGATGCCGACTCTGGAGATGATCAACGATCGCTTCATCAGGCGGCAATCTGTCTCATGGACCGGCATGTTGCACGAAGCGGTCGATTTCCTCGTCGTCAGTACACAGGTGATCAAATTCGGAGAATTTCTGAAAAAGGTTCCGATGCCGTCATCGCTCAACGTCTTCCATATGCACCCGCTCCGAGGAAACGCGCTGGTCGTCATGGATGCGTTTCTTGTCTATCTGATCGTGGATTACTTGTTCGGTGGAAAGGGCCAGACGCATGTGAAGCCGGAGGGCCGCGACTTCACACCTGTTCAACTCCGAATCATCAGAAAACTGCTGACTCAATTGCTGGCCGATCTTGAAAAGGCGTGGCAGGCAGTGGTGCCGGTCAAGGTGGAATATGTGCGATCTGAAAGCAACCCGCAGTTCGCCATGGTCGTCACTGCTTCGGAGATCGTAGTGGTGGTGACGCTTCAGGTGATCATGGGCGATACCACCAGAGATCTGTTCCTCGTATATCCCTACGGGATGCTCGAGCCAATCAAAGACAAACTGTACTCGGGCCTCGTCTCAGACCAAATCGAGCAGGACAGCAGTTGGGCGGTGAAGTTTCGAGGCAAGTTGCAAGAGTGCAGCCTTCCTATCACCGTTCGTCTGGGCACCACAAGTGTGACGGTGCGGGATGTCCTCAACTTCGCTCCCGGAGATGTGATCGTGCTGGATCAGCGTCCGGGAGACCCGCTGGACTGTTATGTCGAAGGGTATCTCAAATTTCAAGGAAGCCCCGGCGTCTACAAGGGCAACCATGCATGCCGCGTGACAAAGATCGTCAACTGACCGCGGACCGATAGGGAGGCGTTTCCATGGCCGAGACAGGTTCCTCGACACAAGCCGGTGCATCGTCGCCTCAGCCGGCGTCATTTCCTTCCGTCCAAAATGCGCAGACAGGTGAGGCGCCGAAGAATATCGACTTTCTCCTCGATATCCCCATGAACGTCGCGGTGTATGTCGGGTCCGCCAAGATGGCCATTCGAGATTTGCTGCAACTGGCACAAGGTTCGGTCATCGAGTTGGATAAGCTCGCAGGCGAACCGATGGAAGTGGTGGTGAATAATAAGCTTGTGGCGAGGGGCGAGGTGGTCGTCGTCAATGAAAAGTTCGGTATTCGGCTGACCGATGTGGTCAGTGCTGCCGAGCGTGTTCAGCAACTCGGTTGAATCGAAACGAGGAGCGCAGGTGATCGACTTCTGGGAAAGCCTACTTCACACCCTTTCCGCCCTGGCCATCGTGCTGGTTCTGATGGGAGTGGTGGCCATGGCAGCCAGACGGCTGATGAGCCACCGCCTGGGACAGGGGGGGAGGTATCAGCTGATTCGGGTGGTGGCCAGCGGGCACATCGCGCCGCGCAAGACGATCGCACTGGTGTCTGTTGCGGGAGAGTATCTTATCGTCGGCGCCACCGCGACAGATCTCGTTCCCCTGGGCCGTGTCAGCGACTCTGCGCGCGTGGAGGAACTGTTGGCTTCTGCCGCACCTGGTGCGTTCTCTTCCACGGCCTCACTCCCGCAATCGGCATTCACGTCCTGGCTTCATAGCCTGTCGGCCAACGTTGTTCAGCGTGATAAGGAGCATCATGGCGGGCTGTAACTCGCGCCGCTGGATCATCGTTGCATGCTCCATCATGCTTCTGGCAACCGTTCTCGGGCTGTCGGTTTCCAATGCGGCGGCTGCCGGCCCTTCGGTCAGCATCGACCTCGGATCGGATGCGCCCAAACAGACAGCCGTCGTCGTCCAGATCTTGATTCTTCTGACGGTGCTGTCGCTGGCGCCGGCGTTGTTCATCATGGTCACCTCGTTTACGAGGATCGTGATCGTGCTGTCCTTTCTCCGGCAGGCGCTGGGCACTCAGGCAGTTCCCCCCAACCAGGTGCTGTTATCGCTTGCGATGTTTCTGACCATGTTCATCATGGCGCCGGTCGGGCAGGCGGTGTATGCCGGTGCGCTCAAGCCGCTCATGGACGATCAGATTTCCTACGAAGAGGCCTGGAAGAAAGGCAGTGAACCGGTCCGCGGTTTCATGCTGCGTCAAGTGAGAGAGAAGGACTTGGAGTTGTTCATCGATCTTGGCCGGTTGCCGAAACCGGACAAGGCCGAAGAGATCCCGACGCATGTCATCATTCCGGCATTTATTCTGAGCGAGCTGCGGGTGGCCTTTCAAATCGGCTTCTTGATCTACATTCCGTTTTTGATCGTCGATATGGTGGTGGCCAGCGTGCTTATGTCGATGGGCATGATGCTGCTTCCACCGGCGGTGATTTCTCTCCCGTTCAAACTGGTGCTGTTTGTCCTGGCCGATGGCTGGTACCTGGTTGTGGGCTCGATGGTAAGAAGTTTCCAGTGACGACGCCGCACAAAGGAGAATGCGATGACGCCTGAAATGGTCACCGAAATAGGCCGACACGCGCTGGAAACCACGTTGATGGTCTCGACGCCAATTCTCGGGCTCAGTCTCCTAGTGGGGCTGGCCGTGAGTGCGTTCCAGGCGATGACACAGTTGAATGAGCCGACGCTGTCCTTTGTGCCAAAGGTGTTGACCCTGTTCGGGGCGCTCCTGGTGTTTTTACCGTGGATGCTGAACCTGTTGGCTACCTATACGGCCAATTTGCTGATCAGTATCCCGAACTACGTGCAGTAGCGGTCTAGGAGATGTATCTCGTGAAGCGTATCCCGTATTTCGCAAGCAAAGATGAGACGGGCTCATGTCCTGTCCTGCGCTCGCCTCGCTGAGTCGAAGCGGGCTTCACGCTTCACCCATCACGAGATACGCGCGGAGCCTAAGGGAATTTCAATGGCGTTGACGCAGACAATTCAGCTTCTCCTCCCGGAGTTCCAGTCATTCCTGGCGCTGGTGACACGGATCGGTGGATTGCTTGCCGCTTTGCCGATTCTGAGCGGACGGACTGTTCCGATGAAAGTAAAGGTGGCGCTGGTGCTGGTGTTGGGAGCTGCGCTGGCTCCGGTTATCCGTCTTCCTGCCGTTCCGTACGATCCTATTGCGCTGGCCGGCGGGTTGATGGGCGAAATGGCGATCGGCCTCACGATCGGCCTGGCCGTGCGGATGTTTTTCGGCGCATTAGAATTGGCCGGTGATCTGATCGGTGTGCAGATGGGATTCGGTGTGTTGCAGATCGTCGATCCGTCCACGGCGCATCATACGCCGATTGTCGGTCAATTTTTCACGTTGCTGGCGTCGTTGGTATTTCTATCGCTCAACGCCCATATGCTGATCGTCGCCGCTATTGTTTCCAGCTATGAAGCGATCCCGGCGTTCGGCGCTGCTCTTCCGTCGGCATTGGGTGAGGAGGTACTGCGGCTTTCCCAAGAGATGTTCACGATCGGGTTGAAACTGTCCGCGCCGGTGCTGGTCACGATTCTCGTCATTAATATTCTGCTTGCCATCCTTGGACGGGCGGTCAGCCAGATCAATGTCTTTGTGCTCAGCTTTCCCGTGACCATCGCTGCAGGTCTGGCGGTATTGAGCTTATCCATGCCGTTTACGATAGGGCTATTCACCCGTGAGATCGAACGGCTCCAGTTTGTGATTGAGGGGATTCTGAAAATTTTGGGCCATGGCTGACGAGAACGATAATAAGACAGAGAAAGCGACGCCGAAGCGAAAGGAAGACGCGCGGCAGAAAGGCCAGGTTGCCAGAAGCCACGACCTGTCTACTGCAGCCATCCTGCTCGGCGGGATCGGATTCTTGGCGGCGATGATACCGGCAGGTATGCAACAGATGATCGAGATGACGAGAGGCGGACTCACCATTTCATTTCCAGAGGCCTTCCGGAACGGCTTCACGATCGAAGAGATCTATACCGTCGTCGTGAGCACCGGTGTCACGATTCTTACGATCAGTCTGCCGATCCTGGGCGCCATTCTTTTGATTGGGTGCGGTGCGTCTCTGGCGCAGACCGGATTGCTCTGGCGGGCGGATGGGCTGCAATTGGATTTTGCCCGCATCAATCCGCTGAAAGGGTTCGCTCGTCTGGCCTCCTTGCGATCGGTGGTCGAATTGATCAAGGGGTTGCTCAAAATTGCGATCGTCACGGGTGTAGGG